>Ga0082335_1006167_pt1 | contig 15714 bp, 10 predicted proteins | sample Subgrocontami58m_FD_72375 | JGI IMG/M metagenome (GOLD analysis project Ga0082335, IMG submission 72375) | Subsurface groundwater microbial communities from S. Glens Falls, New York, USA - GMW37 contaminated, 5.8 m (SPADES assembly) (version 2) ... | reverse complement strand
CGCGGGCAACCTGCCCGCGCCGACCCGGGCAGGCTGCCCGTGCCGCCGCGCGGCTGGCGGCTTCACCCTGCTCGAATTGCTGATCGCGACGGCCGTCGGCGCGATCGTGCTGCTAGTGATTCAGACGACCTTCTTCGGGGCGTTGCGGCTGCACAACACGACGCACGAGCGGATCGACCAGGATCTGGCGCTGCAACGCGCGCTGGCGATCGTGCGGCGCGATTTCGCGGGGTTGATGCTGCCGCCTCCGGTGCCGGCCGGTGGCGCGCCCGCTACGACCGTCACGCTGGCCGGGCAGTTTCAGACGGAAAACTTCTCCTCCGTCAGCACGGAGTCGTACGGCGAACGGGTGTGCCCCGATTTGTACACCAGCTCGGGGCGAATCGACGCGTACAATCCGTTTTCGGAGGTGCAGCGCGTCGCCTATTACCTCGCCACGCCGACGGGCGCAGAGGGCGGGGGGGCGGAGAGCAAGCAGCTCCTGCGGGTGGTCACGCGCAACCTGCTCCCCGTGCAGGAAAACGACCAGGGCGAGGACCAGCTGCTGCTCGAAGGCGTGGCCGCGGTTACGGTCAGCTATTTCGACGGTACGAGCTGGATGGATACGTGGGATTCGACCGCAACGTCGACCCTGCCCCGCGCGCTGAAGTTCAGCCTCACGATGATGCCGCCGCCGGCGAGCCAGACCGCGCCGGGCCCGATCGACCTTGTCGTGCCGGTCTTCGTGCGGACCACGACGAGCGAGCAGGAGGACGCGGAGGCCGCGGCGACGCCATGAACATCGCCGTCCTTAACGCAGGGCGGGGTCGCCTGACCCCGCCGAAGATCGCCGAGGCTGCGGCCCGGCGGGGTCGGGTGACCCCGCCCCACAGGGTTAACCGCGGCTCCGTCCTGATCATCGTCATCTGGGTCTGCCTCGGGCTGGTGGCGCTGACGGTGTATTTTGCCAGCGCGATGAGTTCGGAGCTGCGGGCGGCGGACAATCGCGCCGCCGAGATTGCCGCCCGGGCGGCGGTCGACGGGGGCACGCGGTACGCCGGGTACATCCTGAGCCAGTTTGCGACGGCCGGGAAGGTGCCGAACCGCGAGGACTACAAGGCGCAGGAACTGCCGGTGGGGGACGCGACCTTCTGGTTCATCGGCCGCGACCCCGATCAGACGCCGTCGACCGAGCCGTTCTTCGGCCTGATCGACGAGGCCTCGAAGATCAACGTGAACACCGCGCCGCGTTCGATGCTGGAGGCGCTGCCGGGCATGACGCCGGAACTGGCCGATGCGATCCTGCAGTGGCGCACGCGCAGCCGCTCGGGGAGCGGCAGCGACAACGACAATCTGTACGCGCGGCTCGATCCGCCGCGGGTGAACAAGGCGGGCGTGTTCGAGACGGTCGACGAGCTCCGGCTGGTTTACGGCGCGACCCTCGACATCCTCTTCGGCGAAGACATCAATCGCAACGGCGCGCTCGACGACAACGAGAACGACAACGAGCAATCGGCGCCGCTCGACAATGGCGACGGGCTGATCCAGCCGGGCATTCTCGAGTATCTCACGGTCTACACGCGCGAGCCGAACACCACCGCGCGCGGCGGCCGCCGCACCAACATTCAGACGAACCAGGCGCGCCAGCAGTTCGGCACCGGCCGGCTCCGCCAGCTGCTGAGCGCCCAGCGGGCGCAGCAAATCACCGCCGCGGCCGGCACGGGCGAGATCAACAGCCTCCTGGAATACATGGTGCGCGGGCGGATTACCCCGGAGGAATTCGCGCGGATCCGCGACGAAATCACGACGAGCAACGGCAGCACGGTGTCGGGTCTGATCAACGTGAACACGGCGAGCGAGACGGTGCTGAGCTGCATCCCGGGGATTGGGCCGGAATACGCCTCCGCCATCCTGGCGTATCGTGCCGCGCATCCCGACACGCTCGTGCCCTTCACCTGGCTCCCGCAAGTGATGCCGGCGAGCAACCTGATCCGCGCCGGCCGCTACCTGACGGATCGGTCGTATCAATTTTCCGTGGATGTCGCGGCGGTCGGCAATGCCGCCGGCCGCGGCTACTGCCGGGAAAAAACCGTTTTCGACATGAGACGAGGCACACCACGAATCATCTTTCACCAGGATCTCACTGCATACGGCTGGGCGCTCGGCGCCGAGGTGCGGGAGACGCTCAGGGAAGGGAGAAACAATCGCACATGAGCTGGCTTTCCAAAACCCGCCGTCCTTCCGTGATCGGCCTGTCCGTCGCGGATGGCAAACTCCGCGTCGCGCACGCCGCGCGCGCGAAGAATGCCCTCGCGGTGCTCCGCGCCACCACGGCGCCGCTCTCGCTCGACCTCCTGCATCCGGAAGCCGACCTGGTGGGCGCCGAGATCCGGAATCACCTCGAGGCCGCCCACATTCGCGAGCGCCATTGCGTGGTCGCCGTGCCCCCCGGCTGGGTGATGAGCCACCACACGCGGGTGCCCGAGCTCGCCGCGGAGGATCTCACGAGCCTGCTCGAAATCGAGGCGGAGAAGAGTTTCCCGTGCGATCCGGACGAGCTGCAGATTGCCCGTTCCTCGCCGCGCTCGACCGAGGGCATCTCCATCACCCAGCTGGCGATTCGCCAGGACCAGCTGGCGCGGCTGACCGCGGTATTGAAGAGCGCCGGCCTCAAGCCGGTCAGCTTCACGCTGGGCCTCGATGCCCTGCCCAACGCGATTCCGCCCGCGGGCCAGGGGCGGATCACGCTCGTGCTGGAGCCAAAGGGCGCGACGCTCCTGATCGCCGCCGGCGGCGGCATCGCGGGGTTTCGGACCTTCGAGGCGACCATCGCCTCGGAGGCCGGGGAAAACGTGATCAACGGCGCGGCGCTCGCGCGCGAGTTGCGGATTTCCTTCGAGCAGGTCGCGGCCGATCTCCGGAGCGAGGTCCGCCATCTGGCGCTGCTCGGCGACGAAGGCATTGCCCGTCAGCTCGAGGAAAGTCTCGGCGCCTGGGCGCGCGAGTCGGGCCTGACGATCGAGCGGCCGGCCGGCTCACGGGTGCCGGTCGCGGAGGAGATTGTCGAGGCGGTCGCCCTCCGCCATCTGCGCGAAGGCCCGACGAAGCTCGAGTTCATGCCGCCCCGGCCGAGTCGGTGGGCGCTGATGATGGCAAAGTACAGTTCGCGCCGGCTCGCCACGGCGGGCTTTGCCGCGGCGGCCGCCGCCCTCCTCGTGCTGGCCGGGTTCGGCTGGCAGGAATACCGGCGCTGGTCGCTCCGCAACGAATGGGATGCGATGGCGGCGCAAGTGAAGGACCTCGACGCCATCACGGCGAAGATCCGCGAGTTTCGTCCCTGGTACGACACCTCGTACCGCAACCTCACGATCATGAAGCGGGTCGTCGACTGCTTCCCGGACAACGGCACGGTGAGCGCGAAGTCGTTCGAGATTCACGGCGTGTCCAACATCAGCATCACCGGCACGGCGCGCGACAACGGGTCGCTCCTCCACACGCTCGACCTGCTGCGGCAGGTGAAGGAAATCAACGGGCTGAAGGTCGAGCAAATCCGCGGCACGCCCGCCCAGTTCACCTTCACGTTCCGTTGGAACGCGAATTCCGGCTCATGAAAATCAACGCTTCCAACCGACAGCGCCTGCTCGTCATCGCGGTCCTGGCCGGCATAGGCTTGCTGATGGCCGACAGCCTGATCTTCACGCCGCTGACGAAAGCCTGGCGCACACGCAGCGCGGAAATCGCCCGGCTGCAAAAAAACGTCACCGAAGGCCGCGGGGTGATCGCGCGCGCGGTCAGCACGCAGGCGCGCTGGAAGGAGATGCAAGAGCAGGCGTTGCCGAAGGACCCCGCCCAGGCCGAGCAGGATTTGATCTCCGCGTTCGACCGCTGGGGCCGCGCGAGCAATGCCCAGCTCGGCTCGATCAAGCCGCAGTGGAAACGCGGCGCCAGCAACCGCTATTCGCTGCTCGAATGCCGCGTCGACGCGAGCGGGTCGCTGGCCACGCTGACCCGGTTGCTCTACGAGGTGGAAAAATCGCCGCTCGCGCTGCGGATCGATTCGATCGAGCTGACCTCGCGCGATGACTTTGGCCAGAAGCTCACGCTCGGGCTGCTGGTGAGCGGATTACGGCTCACGCCGTTGGAAGGAAGACAATGAGACGATTGATTCATGCGATCGGATTAAGGTGGAACGCGACCTCGGGGCGCGTTCCGACGGCGGCCGGAGGTCGCCGTCCACCATCAGGGGTGTTGAATGGCGGCGTCACGTTGCTGGCGATCCTCGCGCTCGCGGCGGCGACGGTGCTCGCCGTGACTTCCGTGTACGCCGCCAAGAATCCCGACAAGGTTCCCGACAAGGTTTTCGACAAGCCGATCGGCAAGCGCGCCGAGAAGATCGAGCGGAAGCTCGAACGTGCCGCCGCGGTTGAGCTGGCGAGCCCCGTCGATGCGCGGAGAGTGAGCGCGGCGCCCGCGCCGATGGCGCAGCCGTCGCCTGACCGCTCGCGCCCGGAGCGGTCGAGTCGCCGCGGCTCCACCGAATACCGCGAGCCCACCACGCCGGCCGATTCGAAATACGATTCGTTCCGCGTGATCGTGGAGCGCAATATTTTCAACCCGACGCGCGTCGGCCGCACCCGCGATCGCGAGGAGAAGGCGCCGCGCGTCGATACCATTGCCCTCGTGGGCACGATGCAGTACGACAAGGGGGTGGTGGCTTTCTTCGACAGCCCCGACGCCGCTTTCCGCAAGACCCTGCGCGAGGGCCAGAGCGTGGGCGACTTCAAGGTGCAAAAGATTGCGCCCAACGAGGTCGAACTGATCCGTGACGGGAAACCGATTTCGCTGCGCGTCGCGCAGCAGTTGCGCCGCCCCGAAGGCGGCGACTGGAGTGTGACGGCGGCGGAACCCCCGCGCGACGCCACGGGAGCGGCGGCGACCGCCGGCGGCCGGCCCCCCGAACCCGCTGAACCCCCGCCGATCCCCGCCGACGCCTCCGACGTCGTGAAACGCATGATGGAACAACGACAGAAACAATTGAAGAACTGACGCAATGAAAACGACCTTCGCCCAACCGACGTTCTGGCTGACTTTCGCGCTGCTCGCCGCTGGCGCGCGCGCCCAGGATGCCGCCACGCCCCCCGCCGCCGACACTCCTGCGGCGAATGCGCGCCCCGGTACCCTCCGCTTCAACTTTCGCGGCGCGCCGCTCGAGACCGTGTTGAATTACATGAGCGAGGCCGCGGGCTTCGTCATCGTGCTCGACACGCCGATCCGCGGCTCCGTCGACATGTGGAGCTCGCAGCCGGTCTCGCGCGACGAAGCCGTGCAGCTGCTGAATTTCGCGCTGAACAAGAACGGCTACACCGCCACGGTGAAGGGCCGCAACCTCATCGTCAGCTCGAAGGAAGAGGCCAAGAAGAGGAACATCCCGATTCGCACCGGCAACGATCCGCACGAAATCCCGGACAACGCCGAGATGGTCATGCAGATCATCCCGTTGCGCCGGATCGATGCGATGCAGGCCTCCCGCGACCTCGCGACGTTGCTGCCCGGTTCCGCCACGCTGACGGCGAACCAGGACAGCAACTCGCTCCTCGTGACGGACACCAACACGAACATCCGGCACATCGTGGAACTGGTGAACGCCCTCGATACTTCGGCCGACACGGTTTCGACCATGCGCGTGTTCAAGCTGAGCAACGCCGACCCGGTGGAGATGGCGCAGCTGTTGACGAATCTCTACAGCCCGACGACCTCGCGCGGAGGCACCACCGGGTTCACCGGCGGTTTTGGCGGTGGCGGACTGCCGCCGGGCCTCGCGGCGCTCGCCGCCGCGCGCGGCATCCCCGGCGGCGGCGGACCGGGCGGCAGCGGCCGGACCAGCAGTGGCCGGGGCGGCAACACCGCGGCGAGCCGCGCCACGCCGGTCGTGGCGGTGCCCGATCCGCGCACCTCGTCCGTGATCGTGACGGCCGCGAAAGACGCGATGGGCGACATCGCGGAGATCGTCGAGCAGCTCGATGCGAGCTCGTCCAAGAAACAGAAGGTGTTCGTCTACACGATGGAGAACGCCGACGTGAAGCAGGTCGAGACGGTGCTGCGCAATCTCTTCCCGAGCAGCAACCAGCGGTCGACCAGTTCGACGCAATCCGACCCGCTCGCGCAGCGCGCGCAAAGCAACACGCAAATCAACTCGAGCGCTCCGTCCTTCGGCACCAGCAACCTGCGCTAATCCGTCCGAACCCCTTAAACTGAACCATCCCTCATGACGTTCCAACTCTTTCGAACGCACGCGCGGCCGCTGCTCGCGGCGGCCTGCGCGCTCCTTTGCCTCGCAGATGCCGCCGCCCAAACGCGCGGACGCACGACGACGCCCACGCGCTCCACGCCGGCGCGCTCCACGCCGGCGCCGGGCCGTGGCTCGACCGCCGGCGGCGGCAGCGGCGGTGGCGGCGCCAGCGGCAACCGGCAATATCCGAATTCCACGCAGATCGGCGATGCGACGATCACCAGCGATCTCGACAGCCGGCGGCTGATCGTCGTGACCGACGATGAGACCAACGAAAACATCAAGGCCGTCCTCGCCAACCTGGACAAGCCCAAGCCACAGGTGCTGATCAACGTCGTCTTCGTCCAGGTCTCGCACGACAAGGATCTCGACCTCGGCGCCGAGGCGACCTGGAACGGGCACCTCGCGGTGAAAACGAATCCGGCGACCACTGCGACGACTCGCTTCGGCGTGCAGGACCAGTTCCGGGATTCGACCTCGTTCGGCGCGTTCTACCAGCTTTTCGGCCGCGATGTGAACGCGACAATTCACGCCCTGAGCACCGTGGCGAAGACGGAAATCCTTTCGCGCCCGTCGATTCTCACCCGCAGCAGCCAGCCCGCGTACATCCAGGTCGGCCAGCGGATTCCGGTGATCACCAACACGCGCGTCAGCGACCAGACGAACTCGACGCTGAACAGCTACGTTTACGAGGATGTCGGCATCATCCTGCGCGTGACGCCGTTCATCACGCAGGACGGCATGGTCGAAATGATCGTGTCGCCGGAAATCTCGTCCCTCAGTGCGACGACGGTGCCGATCGGCAACGGCGTCAATATTCCGCTGATCGATCAGCGCGTCGCCGACACCGTCGTCGTCACGCCGAGCGATCAGACCATCGTGATCGGCGGACTGATCTCCACCCAGACCGAAAACAGCGAGAAGAAGGTGCCCTTGCTGGGCGATATCCCGATTATCGGCCAGGCGTTCAAGCGCACCACGAAGAACGACGTGAAGACGGAGCTGCTGATCTTTCTTACGCCGCACGTCGTGCAGAATCCGAGAGACCTCGGCAATCTGGCGAAAGTCGAACGCGAGAAACTCGATCTGGCGCCAAAGACGTTCCAGAAGGAAGACATGGATCGGTATCTCCCGCCGCCGAAATAGGAGGTGCGCGCGTGTCAACCAAGGTGAATGACGTTGTAGGGCGGGGTCACCTGACCCCGCCGCAGGACAGGTGAAGCGCCGGCGGGGTCGGGAGACCCCGCCCTACAGTTGCACCATGTCCTCGGTTGTTTTCTGTCACTTTTATGCGTTGGCCCGGCGGTAAAGGCAGCCTCGGCGTTTACATCGCGCTGGCCGTGTTCGCGGTCGGCGTGTGTGTGTGGCAGTGGCAGGAGCACCGCCGCTTCGAGCGCGACGCCGCGCAGGCGCTGATCGATCGCGGTCGCGACATCACGTCGACGCTCGGCGTCGTCGTGCGTTCGAATCGCCGCTGGGGCATCGTGATTTCGAAGGATCGCGTCGAGTCGGCGCTGCAGGATCTCATCCGGCCGGCCGAAGCCGAGTCGATTGCGATTCTCGGCGCGACCGGTGAAACGATTGCCAGCGGCGGCCCGCGGATCGACCTCACGCCGGAAATGCTGCGCGCCCGTGGCGTGTATTGGCGGGAGCACGAGCTGACGCTGATGAACTTGATGGACCTCGGGTCGGCGGCGGGCGAGGACCATGCGCAGCCGCCCGCCATCGTCGTGACCGACGAGCGCATGTCGCGGGCCTTTCGGCCGCCGCCGAGCCGCCGGACGAATTCGGAATCGGCCGGTGTCACGCCGCCGCCCGCGGGGACGAGCAACGCGGAGGCGACGCCGGCGGCGGGTCCACCTTCGCCGCGCACGCCGTACGGCCGGCCCGCCTGGATGAGCAAGGAAGAGTACAACGCGGTCATCCAGAAGCAGGGCGTGCACAGCTTGGTGATTTCGCTCTCGACCGACGGCATGAAGCGCAAGGTGCGGGCGGATTTGCTGCTGCGCTCGTTGGTCAGCCTCCTGGCCTGCGGGGGCGCGCTGATCTCCGGATTTGCGTGGCGTAATTTCACCCGCAACGCCGAGCTGCAGATCCGGCTGGTGAAGGCCGGCGAGGCGAACGCGCACCTCTCCGAGATGAACTTCGCGGCGGCGGGGCTCGCCCACGAGACGCGCAACCCGCTCAACCTGATTCGCGGGCTGGCGCAGATGATTGCGATGGAGGCCGGCCACTCGCCGAAACTGAAGGAGCACGCCGCCGGCATCCTCGAGGAAGCCGACCGCGTGACGGTGCAGCTCAACGAATTCATCAATTACTCCAAGCCGCGCGAGGCGCACCCCGCGCCGGTCGAGGTGGCCGCGCTCCTGGCGGACGTCGCGCGCACCCTGCAGCCCGACATCGAGGAGAAACACCTGCGCATCCAGCAACCCATGACACCGCTCACCGTGCTGGCCGATGAGCCGCTGTTCCGGCAGGCGCTGTTCAACCTGCTGCTCAACGCAGTGCAGGCGGTCGCGGCCGAGGGCACGATTGCGGTGGCCTGGAGCGTGACCGACGGCCGGGAGGCCGCGCTCGAGATCCGCGACGACGGTCCGGGCGTGCCGCCGGATCAGCGCACGGCGATCTTCAAGCCGTACGTGACGATGCGACCGGAAGGGGCCGGGCTCGGCCTCGCGATCGTGCAGCAAATTGTTTCCGCGCACGGCTGGAGCATCGCGTGCGAGGTGAACGAGCCGCGCGGCGCCGTGTTTCGCATCAGCCACTTGAAAATTGCCGGGGCCGCACCCAGCGTCGGGGCGTGAAGCCGCCGCGCATCCTCATCGTCGACGACGATCACGGGCAACGCAGCTTGCTCGAAACGTTTTTGCGCGGCCACGGCTACCAGACGCAGTCCGCCGCGTCCGGCGAGGCGGCGCTGCAGCTGCTCTCGGAGGAGCCGTTCGCGATGATGATCAGCGACGTCCGGATGCCCGGTATGTCCGGTTTGGAGACGCTGCGCCGCGTGCGCCAGAAGCATCTGGCGCTGCCCGTGCTGCTCGTGACGGCGTTTGCCGACATCCGCAGCGCGGTGACGGCGATGCGCGATGGCGCGGTCAACTACCTGGCCAAGCCGATCGATCTGGACGAGCTGATCACGACGGTGCGGCTCGTGCTCGATCCGGCGGGCACGCCGTCCACGCCGGCGGCGGGCGAGCCCAAGCTGCCGGGTGGCGTCGTGGTGCAGAGCCCGCTGATGCAGGCGGTGTTTCGCGATGCGGCGGTGATCGCGCCGTCGGAGACGCGCGTGCTGATCACCGGCGAGAACGGCGTTGGCAAGGAAGTGGTGGCTGATGTCATCCACGCGTGGAGCAAGCGCGCCACCCAGCCCTTGGTGAAGGTCAACTGTGCCGGCGTGGCCGAGAACGTGCTCGAGAGCGAGCTCTTCGGCCATGAGAAGGGCGCGCTGCCCGGCGCGGCGCAGCGTCGGGTGGGGCGGTTCGAGGAGGCCAGCCGCGGCACGATCTTTCTCGACGAGATTGGCGAGGTGCCGTTGCCGCTGCAGGCGGCGCTGCTCCGCATCATCAACGACGGCGTATTCCGGCGCGTCGGCGCGGCGACCGACCTGCGGACGGAGGCGCGCGTGCTCGCCGCGACGAGCGGTGACCTGGAGGCGCAAATCGCCGCCGGCCGGTTTCGCGAGGATTTGTTCTACCGGCTGAACGTGATGGAAATTCACGTGCCGCCGCTGCGCGAACGGCGCGAGGACATCCTGCCGCTGGCCACGCATTTCATCGGGCTGTTCTCGCGGCAGAAGCCGCGGTTCTCCGCCACGGTGACCACGGCGCTGACCCGCTACCACTGGCCCGGCAACGTGCGCGAGCTGCGCAACGCGATGGAGCGCGCCGCGCTGCTTTCCCGCGGCGAAATCGTGCTGCCCGAGCACGTGCCGGCGCGCGTGCTCGCCGCGACGAAAGAGGCTTTACCCGCCGCGGGGGAGGGCGATGTGCACCGGCTGGAGGAAATCGAGCGCGAAGCGATCCTGAAGGCGCTGCGGAAGAATAATTACAACCGGACCGAGACGGCGAAGGAACTCGCGATCAGCCGCCGCGCCCTCACCTACAAGCTGCAGCGGATGCGCGCCGAAGGCGTGGCGATCGATTTGTCGGCGCCGGAGTGAGGGTGGGGCCGGCTCTCCGAGCCGGCCCGGGTTTGGAACTTTCGGGCGCTGGAACCCAGGCCGGCTCGGAGAGCCAGCCCCACCGGATACGGTCGACTCGCGTCAGTCGCGGCTTGTCGCGATCGCGCGCGTCGCGATAGTCGACTCGATGTCTCAGCCGCGAGCTGACCCACCCCCTCCTCCCGCCGCGCCCGCGAAACTGCGGTTCGGCGAAATGGTCGCGGTCGGCACGGGCGGGCTGCCCATCATGTTCGGGCAGCTTTCGGTCAAGGCGATGGCGGCCCCCGTCTACCAGATGATGCTCGGCGTCAACCCGACGTGGCTCGGCGTCGTGCTGGCCGCGCCGCGACTGTGGGATGCGTTCATCGATCCGCTGATGGGCAACTGGTCCGACAACGCCCGCACGCGCTGGGGCCGTCGCCGGCCGTTCATCGCCGTCGGCGCCATCACCATGGCGCTCGCCTACGGCGCGATTTGGATGGTGTCGCCGGAGTGGAGCGAGCGAGGCAAGCTCGGCTGGCTGCTCGGGACGACCCTGGTCTTCTACACGTGCTACGCCGTCTACTCCGTGCCGTATCAGAGTCTGACCTACGAGATGTCGCCCGATTACGACGAGCGGACCCGGGTGATGGGGCACACGTCGTTTTGGTACAAGTTCGGCGAGGTCTTCTACCAATGGGTGATTCCCGCGACGCAACTCGCGATTTTCGCGACGCCGCTGATTGGGGTGAAGGTGATCAACTGGGTCGTCGGCATCGTCGTGCTCGGCTTCATCGGCATCATTCCCGCCCTCTACGGCCGCGAGCGCTATTTCCGGCGCGCCGCGGCGCAGCCGCGCGTCGCCTTCTGGCCGGCGCTCCGCGCCGCCCTCGGCAGCAAGGCGGTTGTCATCTTGATGCTGCTGACCGGACTCAAGCTCGTCGCGAACATGTTCGGCAGCAGCATGGATTACTACCTGCTCGTCTACTACATGTTCGGTGGGGACATCGCCGAGGGCAGCCTGTGGAAGAGCATCAACTCGACCGCGTATGCGCTGGTGGGCTTCGCCTCGATTCCGCTGCTGGCGTGGATGTCGCGGCGTTACGGCAAGAAGGCGACGATGATTGCGATTTACACGCTGGTCGTCGTCGCGGGAGTGGGGAAGTGGTTTCTCTACACTCCCGGCATTGGCTGGTGGCTGCTGATCGATCCGCTGCTGTCCGGCCCGATTCTCGTGGCGATCACCATGGTGCTGCCGTCGATGATGGCCGACGTGTGCGACGAGGATGAGCTGGAGCATGGCCAGCGTCGCGAAGGGATGTTCGGTGCGGTCTTCATGTGGATTCAGAAAACGGGCGTGGCCATCGCGTACCTGGGCACCTTCGTGTCGCTCGACCTCGTCGGGTTCGACTCGAAGCTGGGTGGCCGGCAGTCGCCCGAAACTTTTTTGTGGATGCGCGGATTGCTGGCGGGCGCGACCTCGCTGACGGCGCTGGTGGCCATTGTCGTCGCGGTGTTTTATCCCATCACGCGCGAGCGCGCCGAGGCGACCCGCCGCGCGCTCGAAGCGCGGCGTGGCACGGTGTGAGGGCGGCAGCGGCGGAAAACCATTTGTAGGGCGGGGTCACCCGACCCCGCCGAAAATGCGGTTCGGACCTGATTCAGCGGCGGGGTCGGGAGACCCCGCCCTACATCAGGCGCGGCGGGAACGTTCGTAGTCCGCGTGCTTGCTACGCGAAACCTCTCAAAGCTAAGCTCACGTCTCTGTGACCACGCTCTTTCTTCACCTATGAATGCGAAATCATTCACTCTTTTCCTCCACTCGCTGGCGGCCGGTGTATTCCTGACCGCCGTGTCGTTCGGGCAAACCGGCCCGGTCGGCACGATCGAGGGCCGCGTGACGAACGCCCGCACCGGCGACTACGTCGCCAAGGCGCGCGTGTCGGCCGAGGGCACGGCGATCGAAACGCTCACCGACCAGGGCGGCCAGTATCGGCTCTCGAACGTGCCGGCCGGTGCGGTCACGGTGCGCGTGTTCTTCACCGGTTCCGACCTTCAGACGGAAACGGTCAACGTCGCGCCCGGCGCCACGGTGCGCCACGACTTCAACCTCGGCAGCAACGTGGTGAAGCTGTCCGAGTTCGTCGTCACCACCTCGCGGCAGATGGAGGGCGCGGCGATCGCGATCAACGAACAGCGGTTCGCCTCGAACATGGTCAACGTGGTCGCCAGCGACGAATTCGGCGCGGTGCTCGAGAACAACGTCGGCGATTTCCTGAAGTTCATGCCCGGGATCACGCTGACGTTCATCGGCGGCGCGGCGCAGTCGATCTCGATGGGCGGCGTGCCGCCCGACTACGTGCCGATCACCGTGGGCGGGTTCGACCTCTCGACCGTATCGGGTGGCGGCACGGGCCGCAGTGTCGATTTCCACACGATCTCGATGAACAACACGGGCCGGATCGAGGTGATCCATTCGCCCACGCCCGAATCGCCCGGTTCGGCGCTCGCCGGCTCGGTGAACATGGTTCCGCGCAGCGCGTTCGACTACGCGCGGCCCCGCTTCAGCTACGACGCGTTCTTCATGATGCGCGACAACGACCGGCACATGTTCAGCAAGACCCCCGGCCCCCGCTGGGTGCGCACCCGCAAGGTCCACCCCGGTTTCGACTTCTCCTACCTCAACCCGGTGAACGATCACTTCGGCTTCACCCTCACCGGTGCGGACACCAAGCAGTACACCGAGGAGGAGCGCAGCGCCAACACCTGGATCGGCGCCGGCACCGCCAGCAATGGGCTCACCGCCACGACGGCGGCGACACAGTTTCCGGACACGACGCCGGACAAGCCGTACCTCAGCAGCTACGTGGTCGAGGATGGCGGCAAGCACACCCAGCGCCGCTCGCTCGGCGCGACGATCGACTACAAGTTTTCGCCGTACGACCGGATGTCGTTCGCGCTCGATTGGGCGCAGTACGACTCGCCGCTCAACCAGCGCAACGTCACCTTCTCCGTCCAGCGCATCAGCCCCGGCAACTTCTCGCCGACGTTCACCCACGGCGACGTCGGCCGCGGCCAGATTCAGACCGCGTCGCAGTCGCGGCATCACACGCGGCTCAAGTACATGCCGATGCTCACGTACCGGCACAACGGGCCAATCTGGCGGGCGGAAACCGGCACCGCGCTCTCCCACGAGGAGCTCACCTTCCGCAGCATCGACAAGGGCTACCTGAACAACGTCACGTCGCTGCGGAACAACGTGACGGTGAACTTTGACGACAATTTCTACCTGCGCCCCGGCCGGATCAGCGTGTTCGATGCGAGCGGCGCGCCGGTCGATCCGTACAACCTCAGCACCTACCAGCTCAACACCGGTAACGGCACCTCGAGCCGGACGCAGGACGTGCGCCGGACGGCGTACGCCAACCTTGCCCGCGCCTTCGATCTCCGTGGTGCGCCGTTCCTGCTCAAGGGCGGCTTCGATCTCCGGCAGGCGATCCGCGACACCCGCGCGAGCACGCCGTCGTACACGTTCACCCCGGAGAATGCGGGCATCCTGCTCGACGAGGTGTTCTCCGAGCGGACTGCGCCGTACGGCTTCCCGAAGATTCAGTACACGAGCACGCAGGAGGCGTACAATTATTACCAGGCGAACCCGTCCAAGCGCACCGTCAACCCGGTCACCCAGTTCACGTCCGAGGTCAACGGCTCCAAGCTCGCCCAGGAGGTCGTCTCCTCCGCGTACCTGCGCGGCGATCTCGCGCTGCTCGAGCGGCGGCTGAAGCTGGTGGGCGGTCTCCGGGCCGAGCAGACCAACATCAAGGCGGAGGGCCCGCTCAACGATCCGACGCTGAACTTCCAGCGCGACGCCGCCGGCCACATCCTGCGCGCCGCGAACGGGACGACGGCGCTGCTGATCAATCCGAGCGGCAGTCTCGCCGCCACCCAGGTGACCAACATCGACCGCGGCACGCACGTGAAGAAGGAGTATCTGCGGCTTTTCCCGAGCTTGAACGCGAGCTACAATGTGCGCGAAAACCTCATCGCGCGCGCGGCGTTCTACACCTCGGTGGGCCGGCCGGATTTCAACCAGTACGCCGGCCCGGTCACGCTGCCGGATCCGGAGCTGCCGCCGTCGAGCACGAACCGGATTACGTTGAGAAACGCGGCGATCAAGGCGTGGAGCGCGCAGACGGGGAAGATCCGGCTCGAGTATTACTTCGAGGGCATCGGCCAGGTGTCGGTTGGCGCCTACCGTCGTGAGTTCAAGAACTTCTTCGGTTCGACCCAATTTGCGGCGACCCCGGAATTCCTCGATCTCTACAGCATCGATGCCGCGACCTACGGCCGGTACGACGTCTCGACGCAATACAACGTTCCGGGCAAGGTGCGGATGACCGGCGCCGAGTTCGACTACAAGCAGGTGCTGCGCTTCCTGCCGCACTGGGCGCGTGGCGTGCAGGTGTTTGCCAACGCCACCGCGAACCGCGCGAGCGGCGACGAAAACGCGAACTTCGCCGGTTATGTGCCGCGCGCATACAACTGGGGCGCGAGCCTCACGCGCGAGAAATTCAACCTGCGATTTAACTGGAATTATCGCGGGCTCAGCCGCGGCGCGCCGGTCACGGGGCGCAGCATCGAGTCCGGCACGTTCAACTACACCTCGAAGCTGCTCTTCCGCGACATCCAGGGGGAATGCTACGTGTGGAAGCGTTTCGCCGTCTTCTTCGCGCTACGCAACGTGGGCGACCAGACGAACGACACGAAGATCTATGGCCCGGATACGCCGGAAGTCGCCCGCTTCCGCCAGCGCACGACGTACGGATCGCTTTGGTCGTTCGGCATGAAGGGGTCGTTCTGATCGAGCCTGCGGCTCGGAGACCAGGGACCAGGGACCAGGGACCAGAATCGAGCACGAGGATCCGGGCCGGATGTAGGGCGGGGTCTCCTGACCCCGCCGAATGCATGGTGTCACGCACGGCGCGGCGGGGTCGGGAGAACCCGCCCTACATCAACGTGCATGGATCATTTCGCCCCTACGTCCTTCTGCCACGCGGCGAGTGCGGCTTGCATCCGCTGCACGCGCGCCGGCTCCTGCGCGGCGAGATTGGTCCTCTCGCCGAGGTCATTGCCGAGGTGATACAGCGCCACTCCCGTTGCGCCGCTGCCGGCGGCCTTCTTCTGTTTCCCTTTTCCTTTCGCCGCATCGTCGGGCTGGTTCACGACGAGTTTCCAAGGGCCTTCGCGGACGGCGTAACGCTGGTTGTACCCCCAGAAGAGCGTCCGCGCCGGCAGTGGCCGGCCGGCG
>Ga0082335_1006166_pt1 | contig 15715 bp, 21 predicted proteins | sample Subgrocontami58m_FD_72375 | JGI IMG/M metagenome (GOLD analysis project Ga0082335, IMG submission 72375) | Subsurface groundwater microbial communities from S. Glens Falls, New York, USA - GMW37 contaminated, 5.8 m (SPADES assembly) (version 2) ... | reverse complement strand
GGTAGGTAACATGGGTACGAGGCTCCTGGGGGCTTGCCATCGGGGGATAAAACAGTTGGCCCTGAGGGAAGAGATTGGCTTCTTTGACGGTGACCTGCTGGATATTCTTATCTGGCGGCACTGCACCAAATCCTACGATAAAGGGAAGAAACGCTGTCAGGAGCAGCCCTACAAAGAAGTTTCGCATCGTATATACTCCTTTTGACATACCGTAGCCTTTTCCGGGCTATTTCGTTTCAAACGCAAGGGTCCGGATCAATGTAAAACACCTTTCCGGACCCTTAACCCGATGCCCCTATTGCACGATGATTTCAAAGAGATCTCTCATGTTTGCCTTTGCTGCTTTTGAGTAAATCTCTTTAGGCGCTGCTTCGTACATTTCCGGATTTGTCTCGCCATAGCCGATTGTGGAAAGCCTGTTCCGTGTAATGACGCCTTCGTTAACGAGGTATGCTTTGACGGCATTCGCTCTTCTTTCACTCAACTTCTGGTTGTAGGCTTCAGTGCCGGAAGCAGAGGTATACCCTGCAATGCCCTGCAATGCGGACTTTAGCTTTAGGGTTATCTTTCAGCATCTGGACGTTTCTTTTCAGTATCGTCTGCGCTTCTGGCTTAAGGGTCGACTTATCGAAATCAAAATGTACGTCCTCAAAAGCAAAAATAATGATCTTCGGCTCAGTTGCGGCGACCATAACCTTCTCCTCGACCTTTGGTTCAGACGCCATGATGACGACCTTCTCCTCAACCTTCTCTTTAGCCATGGGCTCAGGTTTGGGTTCAGGCTTGGATTCGGCTATTGGTTCATAACGTGAAACAGGGGCCGGTTTGTGGCCGCCGAAGTAGAAGGTCAGGCCCAGGGTGTATTCCAGGTTGTTGTAGACACTGCCAAAGGCCAGGATGTGCCGGACGGTGCTTCAGGTCTTGATTTCCTTCAAACCAGGATCCCCCCACAAAGGGGGATACGGAAAAGGCCCCCGGCCGGATTTCGGCCAGGGCGGGTGCACTGAGGGCAACGACTAACATGATTGCAAAAACAAAGCGGAGATTCCTCATTGAAGCCTCCTTTCTAAACGGGCCTTCGCCCCTGAATGACTCTGACCAGCACAACGACAATGGCAATGACCAGCAGGATATGAATAAAATAACCCATCGTATAGCCACTCAGCAACCCCAACAGCCACAAAATTACCAGTACCACAGCAATCGTCCACAACATCTGATCCCCCTTTCTGATTGCGCATTCCCACTGCCGGCTATTGCATCACCATACCAGCCGGCAGTGATCATACGGTCTCTTTGGTCTTGAACTCGGACTACTCAATGGTCATCCGGTTCTCTACACCCTTTACACCGTTTACGTCGTTGGCGAATTTAGCGGCCAACTCCTTTTCGGCTGCATTTTGGGCCTTGCCATATAATGTGACCACGCCAAGGTTCGTCTCGACCTTGGTATTGATGGCGCTGGTCGAGCGGTGATATAGCAACGTCATCTTGACCTGGGCGGTGATGGAAGCGTCATCAATCTTTTCGCCTATCGTTTGCGTCTTTTTCGAGGTCTTTGTCACGGTCATCTCATCTTTTACGTCTTTAACGCCTTCGACATCCTTGACGTGTTCGATCGTCAGATCCTTTTGCGCCTGGCTTGAGGCATGGCCTCGCAGGGTGACGATTCCGTCTTTGGTGTTAACCTCCGTCATGGCGCTCACGTTCCGATGAAACAGGAGCATGGTTTTCACTTTCGTTGTGAGCCACGCATCCGAGTTCTCAGCGGGGCGTTCCCCTTTGACTTCCAGCCTGTTATCCACACTCTTGACACCGGGGAGGCCTGCTACGGTCTCCTGGGCCAATGACTTGTGGGATTCTTCGGAGACAGTTCCCGTTAAGGTAACAACGCCATCCATGGACTGGATTTTAATATCATCACCCTTAAGGTAGGTTTTAAACACATACGATTGCTTGGCAGATGATTCGATGCGGTCATCCATCTTGGACGCCTGCACAGGCACACTGGTCATTAGCAGAGCCACCGCTGCCACAATTAGAGCTATAGAAGATATTGCTTTCATGGTACGTTCTCCTTTTATTGTCACTGTTGTCTCACTACTTCCCCAAAACCTTCTTGACCTGACCGATCTTTTCCTGAACTGTGCCGGCTATCTTTTCAACAACACCTTCAGCTTCCAACTTTGGATTATCGCTGAGTTCCCCGGCGATCTCCTTGACTTTACCCTTTACTTTGTGAAACTTGCCTTCCGCCTGGTCCCTCGTACTGGTTTTCATGGTATTCCTCCTTTAGTATTTCGACGCATTAAATCCCCCCTTCCCCTTCGTGTGAAAAACGGTGTAGAACATCCTTTCATAGGGTTATCAGAAAGGACCTTCATTCGTATAATTGCGAGGATTATAAAAAGGTAATAGCAAATGGCCTGCCAAGCGCCGAAGAAAAATCATAATTCTTGATTAGTCATTTAATAACAGTTGGTTAGATTAATAGTGGAGAATGGCAGGAAAGTATGAAATGGTTCGTTTAGCCTCAATATTTGGTGGAACCTCAACATATTGAGGGGTACTTTGAGGCGAGACCTCTTTAGCCTGAGGCGGCCTTGTCAAACCGTCAAGGTCGATCTTCTTCCAGGAAACAACGATCTATTCCTGTGTTTTATCTTGTTCCACTTCGTGTTCCTTAGGAGGCAGCACTTTAACTGTTTTTTCTTCTTCGGTTTGTATAATATGAACTGCGTATGAAGCAGGTTTAATTTTTCCACCATAACATTCTGAATAAACCTGCGTAAATTCTGCTCCGAAATACAGAATTGCCGAAGTATAATAAACCCACACCAAAATTACAATGATGGAGCCTGCCGCTCCGTATGTAGAGCCAGGAGCAACTTTTTTGATATATAGCCCGATTAAAAATTTTCCGACAATAAATAATGTGACTGTGAAAAATGCGCCGATGCGAACATCTTTCCAGCCTATTTCTACGTCAGGCAAAAACTTGAAAATTACTGAAAAGAGGGCTGAGATAATGATGAAGGTAAGCCCAACATTAAAAATATTGATCACTAAAATTGTCAGATCGGGAAAATACTGACTCAATTGATCACTCAGGGTAAGGATTAATCCATTGATAATCAAAGATGCAATTAAAAGAAATCCAAGGCTTATGACTATAGAAAAAGATAATACCCGGTTTATCAGCATCTTTTTCCAGCCCTTTTCAGGTTTTGCTTTTACACGCCAGATCTGGTTAATGGAATCCTGCATTTCTATAAAGACACCTGTTGTTCCAATAAATAACGTAATTACTCCTAAAATTACAGCAAAAGTAGAATCCTTTTGAAGCCTTATCTGGCGGATAATATCCTGGATCTGTAAAGCTGCCTGATTACCTACCAGACCATTTATTTCCTGGAATAACGTTCTGTTTATGGCATCTTCACCATAAAAAAAGCTCGCCAGGGAAATAAGCATGATAAGCAAAGGCGCCATTGCAAAAACCGTGTAGTAAGCAAGAGCAGCACTCATTGTTAAAGCCCTGTCTTCCATAAAAGCGTTAAAAGATGCAATAATTAAATTGCCGCCATTCTTTGCCCACTTTAAAGTTTCTGTTACCTTCATTTCATCCTTTATCTTGAGATGGATCTACTCAAGCTCGGCGCCGGACCCCAGCATGATGGCGAGCCCTCGTGTTTCTTCATAACTTTCCAGCGCGATCTTTACAAGGCTGGTCATGGGCACCGAGAGGATCATACCGATAGGTCCCAGAACCCATCCCCATAAGACCATTGAAAGGAAGACAACCAGCGTCGATAAACTCAGGCCTTTGCCCGTAACTTTCGGTTCTATTATATTACCCACGACAACATGCACCACAACAAAGCCAAGGACCGTTAGAAGGGCAGACCCCAGCCCTAACTGGACGAGAGCAAGAAGGGCAACAGGCAAGACAGCAATGATTGAGCCAATATTGGGCACATAGTTCAGCAGAAACGACAGCGTTCCCCAGAGCACCGGATAATCTACCCCGAGGATTAAGAGCCAAAGCCAGATCACAACACCAACGGTAGCGCTGATCAGGGTTTTGATGACCAAATAGCGCTTGGCGTCCCGACTGAATTTCTCAATGGTGGACAGCAACCTCTCCGGGTTTTTTAACACGATCCGCAATTTCTTTGGAAAATCTGCTGCCTCCAGAAGGATGAACACGACCGTAAGCAGGATCAGAAATGTATTGGTGAGGGCACTGCTCAGGGCGGAGAATATGCTGCCTGCCATGTTCATCACCCATCCCGTATTGAAGGCACCGGCTACCACTTCTTGGGGAATGTTAACGCCCTTTTCACGCAACCAGCCTATTAAAGCAGCAATATGGGCCGACAATCGCTCTTGATAGCCGGGAAGGGATATTAAGAAATCATTCAGCGAAGGAACTATCAATACTCCAAAGAGCAATCCTACAACCAGGATGGCCACCATAATTAAAACAAGTGCAAAAACCTTCGGCACACCCTTGCGTTGCAGCCAGAAAAACGGTGAAGTGCAAATAACAGCAATGAACACCGCCAGAAAAAAGGGAACCAGGATGGAGCTGGCCGCCTTCATCCCCGCTACCACAATGATAAAGCTGGCCAGGATCATTAGTGCGGGCGCTTTGGCCGTGCGTTTTACATTATCATTCATTGAATTCTTTTACTGTTTCTGCAACTCCTGCGCTTGATGACTGGCTTCGTTAATGATCTCTTTTGCTCTCGTGCCGGCTAAATTTTCTTCCCATCCTTTAAAACCTTGTCATGGCTCTTATTTTTTATCGTCTTTTACGATGTCCCGTACTTTATCACCCGCCTTTTCGATCTGTTCTCCGGCGTTTTCTATCGTCTTATCGATTCTCTTACCGGCTTTCTCAACTGGCCCCTCTTTCGTGCAGCCGGATAGCCCAACCAGCAGGACGATCATCATCAACGCTGTAATGACAATATGAATAAATTTCCTCATTGGCATACTCCTTCCAGACCTGGCAATGTTAAGTCGTCCGGCTCTTATTTCATCCGGGACTACTTGAGGACATGCGCTGCCGCATTCACAGCTTTCGTCAAGTGGCTTTTGGTGTCGTGAAACGCTTCTTTCCCCAGTTCAGTCAATTCATCCACCTTTTCCCCCATTTCTCCGACCTTATCCTTCGTGTAGGACTCCAGGTGCTTCAACTCCTGGACTGCCGATTCATAGGCCTTGTTGCTTTTTTTCAGCGTTGCCTCGTATTCCTCTTTGGCCTTTGTAAGCAATTTATCCGTCTTTTTGTTGATATCCTCCCGTGTCTTCCTGCCGCTTTGCGGAGCATAGAGGATACCGATCAAAGCGCCAATGGCTCCCCCAAGAATAATACCCTTTATGAAACCTTCGATCTGATTTGACATGACTGCGCCTCCCTGTTTTATCAATTCTCTTTTTCTCTATTCGGATGTTTATGCCGGCATTCTATAAAGCTGCCTCAAATGCGCCCCATCAGCAGCAGGATGATTAAAATCAGAAGAACCAATCCAAGTCCACCGCTGGGATAGTATCCCCAGTTCCTACTGTGAGGCCAAGTGGGTATTGCGCCGACTAAGACGAGAACCAAAATAACGATCAGTATCGTGCCCATGCTTTTTTCCATCCTTTCCTGTTATTTGAATCTCTGGATGTTGAGATGACAAAGGCTGCCAGTAGCGGGCAATAAATGCAATTGCCATAAAATCTTTTTTCTTCATTATTTTGCTTATACTGCTGATAATTTCTGCCAATTCGACAGTATCTTTATATTCGAGCTCGGCTTTTTCCCCAATATATCCATATTGCTTCCGCAAAAGACCCAAGAGCTTCTCGCTTTTTCCTTCAATCTCGACAAGCTCGTTATCAGTGAGTTGGCCCCACCTCTCTTTAACTCTCCCCTTGATCTCCAGCCATGCCCCTTTTAGAATATCTTCATTCATGTTTCTCTTCCTTTTTGGCTTAAGTTGTCGCTTATTGCCACCTTACCCTGGAGTTCGTTCTGATGACGTTCGCATGACATCTCCAGCGGTGGGGCAATAAATCGCGGCTTGTATTCGACTCTCTGCACATCGTTTCTGAGAATTAGGCCAACAAAGTGCTCTATGTGAGCCTGAAGCTGCTGCCATTCATGATCCAATGTCTTCTGATTCATGATAATTATCTACTTTTCTTAAAAGGTTTTCTCGGAAATCCAGGATTCGGGTTAACGGTGGTCGCCGTGCTCCATCCGGGAGATGACCCGGACCGTAAAAATGTAATAGCTAATGGCCTGCCAATAGTTACAGGAAAGTCAGGCGACTTACTAATAGGACGGTTACCTAAATTACCCGCCTTTGTAATGTCAAGATATCAGGCTGTACGCAACAATGTCAGCCGCCGGCTCGGGAGCGAAACGCCAGGTAGCCGAGGACGATGAGAACCGCCAGGAGCGCGAGCCGTGCCATCCCCATCAAACTCGTATGGGCAACGTGCCGCGTACCCTTCGGTTTAATGCCGGTAACGGCCGCAATGCCCGTGATGATTACTGCGATACCAAGCCATTCTAACCAATTCATATTGCTCATCCCCTGCATCAACACATAAAATAACTCTGAGCCTCCGTCTTTCTCCTTCATTGAGGACTCCAAGTGCTTCGACTGCTTGCCCCCTATTTAATAGTCGGAGACCTAACACAGCTGTTTTCAAGGCACTCCGTGACCCTGGATGATCCGTACGAAGATCAATAGGAGGATGTGAAGGGGAATCCTCCTATTGATCTCCTGTGGTTCATGTGATTCTCTTTCCCATCCTACTGGTTGGGTTTCTGCAATTCACGTTCGATGACGATCTCGACGCGGCGGTTGTTGGCGCGCCCCTCGGGTGAAGCGTTGTCGGCGATCGGACTGCCCTCACCCTTTCCGCGCGTCTGGATGCGGTCGGCTGGGTAGCCTTTCTGCACGAGGTAATCGCGAACCGCATCGGCCCGACGTTGCGAGAGACCTTGGTTGTATGACTCGGAGCCCTGGGAATCGGTGTGCCCCTCCACGATGAGGTTGCGCGCACGGACCGCGAGTAACGCTTTAGCAACCTGGTCAAGTTTTACCTGCGCGGAGGACAACAAGGTCGACTTGGCGGATCGAAAGAGGACACTCCCGGAGAGCGTGACAACCAATCCGCGTTCCTCTTCCTTGACCGCGGCAATCGCGGCGAGTGCAGCCAGTGCGTCGGCCGTCCGCTTCTCGGAGTCGCTCAAATCCTGCTTCCCCTGCACTATCTCGGCCTGTTGCTTCTGGAAATCGGCATCCGCTTTTTCCTTGCTTGCCTTGATCTCGGCTTGTTGCTTCTGGAAATCGGCGTCCGCTTTTTCCTTGCTTGCCTTGACCGCGGCTTGCTTGTCGAGTTCAGCTTGTGCCTCGGCCGTCCGCTTCTCGGAGTCGCTCAAGGCCTGCTTTGCCTGCGCGATCTCGGCTTGCTGCTTCTGGAAATCGGCGTCCGCTTTGTCCTTGCTTTCCTTGACCGCGGCTTGCTTGTCGAGTTCAGCTTGCGCCTCTGCTATCCGCTTCTCGGAGTCGCTCAAGTCCTGCTTTGTCTGCTTCACGATCTCGGCTTGTTTCTCCCGGAAACCGGCCTCCGCTTTATCCTTGCTTGCCTTGTCGGCGGCTATGGCGCCAAGCGCTACCGCCTGTTCAGACTTGCGCTGAGCGACGTAAGCAAGATCTTTCGTTTTGGACGAGTTAGGTTCCTTCAGGAACGACTGTTCCGCCAGGACGAGCGCTTCATGCGCCTTGTGTAATTCCGCCGGCGCGAGTTGTCCCGCCGGTCCCTCGCTCGCAACCTGGTAGGCCGAACGAGCGTTGATGAGTTCATTTGGCGCCACGGTTGCACAGCCGACGAAGAGCGCGACCAATGTGACTAGGCTCAATATTTGCTTTGTTTTCATGATATCCTCCTTTGGGGTCATGGTTCGGTCATGGATTGGTCACGGGTTGTCTTGCCGGAGTTGGCGCACACGTTCCATTGCCGCCTGGGCCTCCGACTTCTCGGCATCCCCGCGGGAGAGCGTGACTGCCAGCTCGGCGTCGGTTTCGGCCCGCAACAGCATCGACGCGGCATTCTCCTTCTCGCCTTTCGCGGCCAACCCCTTGGCGAGTTCCAGTTCCTCCTTGGCTAGTTGCAAATGGAGCGATGCTTGTGGTACTTGGGCCGCCCCGGCCTCTTCGGCGGCACGAATCCCCGACGTCGATGCTTCTGTGCGCAACGGGGTGCTTGCACATCCCGAGGCGATTGCAGTAGCCACAACAGCCACCAGAATTCCGATCTTGGATATGTGTCTCATTTACTCCTCCTTTTGTTCTTGGATTAAAACCATAGAATATGTCGCTATTATGATACGTTCTCCTTCACTTTATCGAGCCATCAACTGTAGAGCAAATGGCGCGCCAAGAACCAAATAAAAATCCTAATCTTGTATTCATTATTTGATAACAGATGGTTAGATCAACAGTAGCGAACAACAGAAAAGTATGAAATGATTCGTTTGCCCTCAATATTTGGTGGAGCCTCAATATGTTGAGGGATGCTTTGAATATTCAGGAGCCAGAACTCAGATTTTTTTCTGCCTGCTTTCTCCTGTATTCTGAATTATCAGTGAACAAATTTCCAATATCTTTGCTGGTTTTATTCTTTTGTCTCCAGTTTTGACAGTCCTATTGTCCCTTCACTTTCTTTCGCAAGGTCTCAAGCAACTGCTCCATCGTGTTTTTTGCCAGGATGTCATTAAACTGGGTACGATAATTCATAACCAGGCTCACGTTCTCGATAACGACGTCATATACCTTCCAGTCGCTGCCCTTCAGAATCACCCTATAGGAGATAGGAATCTCCTTTGAGGAGGTGACGATTCTCGTTTGAACCTCAGCCTGGCTTCCTGAGACCATGGTTTCTCGGTCAAAAACAATTTTCTCGTCGGTATAGGCAAGGATTTTGTCTATGTAGGCTTTTTCCAGCACCTGCCGAAAAAGCTGGACGAACTCCTGTCGCTGGGCGGCGTTTATACTGTTCCATTTATTGGCCAAAGTACGCTTCGAAAGTTCGACATCATTGAACATGCGTTCATAGATAGACGTAAGTTTTTCTTTTTTGATCTCTTTGGCCGACGCGGCTTTGAGCTTTGGATCGCGCAAAACCTCAAGCACCTTGTTGACGTTAGCCTGAACCGTGTCCAAGGGTGCACCGGCATATACAGGAAGAGAAAACAGCAAGAATATGATGATGCTTAATACGGCGATATGTCTTTTCATGGCTTACCCCTTTTAATGTTATGTTCCTATTGCTTCTTAACCTCTCCAAATGCATACTTGCTGATGAGAGCTGCGATGTCCATAGCCGGTTGCGTCTCGGTAATGGTTCCTCCGGGTTTAAGGAGTGTGCCTGCGCCGCCGGGGTCAATGCTGAGATACATATCTCCAATCAGCCCTTCCGTTTTAATGGAGGCGATGGCATCATCATAAATCTTCACGCCCTTTTGTATCCGTATTTCAACCGCCGCTTTCTGGGCTCCTTGGTCCATGGTGAGTCGTCCCACCCGTCCGACCTCAATGCCCAACATATAAACGGGACTGCCTGCTCTCAGGCCGGTCGCCGAGGTGAAGCGGGCCAAAAGCGGGTAGGCGTTGTCGCCCAGCAAGGAGACATGGCCGAGGTTCATCGTCATGTAGCCGATTAAGAACAGCCCGATAACAAGAAAGATCCCCACCGTTGTTTCCATGGTATACTTTTGCATCTTTTACCTCCCCCCGTCGCACCGCAGACGGGCAATTTCTTTTTGTTGTTGTTTTGCCGATTCTATAACGGCATCTACATCCGCAATAGGTTGCCCCTGGGCAATCCCGGCCAGGATGGAGAATTCGACGCCCCCCTCCGAAACCGGGCGCTTACGCCCTTCCGTCCGAATGTCTAGAATTCCCTGCTCTTGAAAATCTTCGATAAAATCCTTCAAGATGCTTTCCGCCTCAGCCAGAACCGAATAGGGGAGCACCGTAACAAATTCATTGGCACGGCGGCGGGTAGAAAAGCCGCCGATGGCACTAAAGTGTTTATCAATATACATCCCCATAGAGCGTCTTGCCCCCTGAGCTGCTTCGTGGCCCAAATTTGTGCTCGGGGCATTTAATTCCTCCAAAGTAAAAACCGCAATAGAATAACTTTCTCCGAGCGTCCTCCGCTTCAACTGAGCATGATTCAAAACTTTGAACTGTCGCTTGGAGTACAGGCCTGTTAATTCTTCCTGCAGCCCTTCCAGGCTGCGAATAACTTCGTCTTTGAACGGGTGGTCAAAATCTTCGAGTTCCTCCGGGGTGCCTTGAAAAACGATCTTCCGATCGTAGAGGGCGAGAATCCGGTTGGAAATAAAATATACATCGGGAATCTCATGACTGACCAGGATGGCAGTAAACCCGAATTTTCTCTGGTACTGGGCAATCATACTCAGGATGGCGTTTTTCCGGACAGGGTCCTGGCCGGTAGTAGGTTCGTCAAAGAGAACAATGCGAGGATCTGTCACCAGAGCCCGTGCCAGGGCCGCCCGCTTTTGCATGCCGCCCGAGAGTTCCGAGGGATACTTCTGGATCGCGTCGTTAAGCTCTGTCTGTTCAATTCTGGCCATTACCCTAATGTTGATTTCCGCTTTACCCAAGTTCGTTGTTTCCCGCAGAGGGAGGGCAATATTGTCATAGACGGTCATGGAGTCGAAAAGTGCATTGTCTTGAAACATGTAGCTTATCTGAGCGAGGCTGGCAGCCATTTCGCTCTTTTTCATCTTGTTGATGGGGTTGCCCTGAAAGAGAATGGTCCCATCATCCGGCTTGAGCAGACCGATGATGTGCTTGAGGAGCACACTCTTGCCTGAACCGCTGAGACCGATGATGGTCGTGACCTGCCCTTCATATATCTGCAGGTTGACGCGCTCAAGGATTGTTCGCGGCCCGAAGCGTTTAGTAACATCCTTGAATTCAATTAAAGGAGTATCCATGGGTCTATCCTCAGGTGAGCAATGACGTCACAACATAGTCTGAAACCAGAATCAGCACACAGGAAAGCACGACGGCCGAGGTGGTAGCGAGAGCAACGGCCTTGGCGCCATGGCTATCCGTGCGCATGTGCGCAAAATAACCCTGGTAACAGCAGATGGTGGAGACAATGACGGCAAAAACAACAGACTTGATGAAGCCATCGGTGATGTCGTTCATATCCATGCTGGCCTGAACGCGATAAAAATAGGTGCCGGCATTCGCACCCAGGAGCAATACGCCGGAGACATAGCCGCCGATAATGCCGATAAGGTCAAACAGCGCCGTGAGCAGGGGAAAGCTGACGACGGCAGCGGCGATTCTCGGACTGATGAGGTACCGGAGCGGATCAATGCGCATGGTATCGAGGGCGTCAATCTGCTCGGAGATGCGCTGGATCCCGATTTCCGCAGTGCTGGCCGACCCCGCCCTGGCAGTAATCATGATGGCCGTAAGCACTGGCCCCAATTCCCTGACCAGAGACAGGCCTACCAGGGTGCCGAGAGCCCCTTGCGCGCCGAATTTGACCAGGGCATAATAAGATTGGAGTCCCAAAACCATGCCGGTGAACAGACCGACGAGCATGATAATCATCACGGACTGGGCACCTATGTAATAGACCTGCTGAACGATCTTGGAAAACTGTTTGGGCCTTACGATCTTCAGTAATGCCAACAAGAGGAAAATGGCCGCAGCGCCCAGATTGTTGATCCAGCTAATCGCTGCCCTGCCGAAAAGGGCAAAGGGCCTCGTCAACACCATGCCAATCATCTATTTCACCATTCCTTCAATGTGAGCTGCAGAAAGCAACCTCTAACTTAGAATTGCCATCTTACTACCTATCATGCTTTTCCCCATCCCCTCGTTCATGTTTTCCCTGTCGAGATTCTGAACGCTGCGGTTGAGACGCCTCGCGGCGTTGCGGCTGCGATTGCTGCGGTTGAGCTGCCTCGCGGCGCTGCGGCTGTGAACGCTGCGGTTGAGACGCCTCGCGGTGTTGCGGCTGCGATTGCTGCGGTTGAGCTGCCTCGCGGTATTGCGGCTGTGAACGCTGCGGTTGAGACGCCTCGCGGTGTTGCGGGTGCGATTGCGTCCGGGGTTCCAAACCTTGGACACCCCACGTATTTTGCTTTTCCCAATGTCTGTTCTTTTCCCAGTTGCGCCAGTTTTGTTTAACTCGTTGGTGGGGAATGCGTTGGTAGTTCCATTGATTCCCTTTCCAACGATGCTCCCGATAGTCGTTCCTCCATCCTGATGGTATCTCTCTATAAAAAGATGGAACGTCACGATAGTAGCCCCAACCGGAACTGTAGTTCCGCGAGCGATACCAGCGCCCTTCCCAGGGACGCCACCACCAACCACTATAGAAAAAGATGTCCACATCTAAGTCCGGGACAATGTAGACATTCGTCTCAGGTAGCACTACCACCTCGGGAGGTGCGGCAAATACGATGAGCGGGGGTAGAGAGATGCTAATGCCCACATCCACCCTTGCCATCGCCGGCACAGGAAATACATGTGCCGCGGCAAAAAACATTGTCCCCAATAGTAACTTTTTCATTATGTTGCCTCCTTATGTTTTGGTTCAAACCACTTAAAGTCATTCATGATTATCGCCGAGGTCCCCGGCGATCTCTTTTCCCGCTCAGCGGCTGTCAGAGTCGCGCCACTCAACAGCGCCGAACCGGCTGCTGCCAAGTAAAGTGTAAACGAGGCTGACGGTTCCCGTCGTCTGGTGACTGTCGGCCCGGTTGGGATAGCTCGCATCCCGGAGGGACGTGATGTATCGGAGCCCGAGGGCGTGACGGCCGTAAATGCGAACGGTGAATCCCCCATGTTCAGGCGGTCGATGGTCTCGCTTCCCCCCGGATCATCCCCCCCCACGCCGGTCAAATAATACGCGCGTCCTGTGAAGTCGAACATGGTCCTGTCGCCAAGGATGAGGCGGAGCGCGAGGAGCCCCTGCGGGGCGGCGATACCGTAGTGGTAATCGCGATCACCAACTTGTGTGACATTACCGGCCGCGGCATAGCCGATGCCGCCGAGGACCGAGCTCTGGAGCGCTACCGCTTGCGAGAGCCACCATTGAAAGGTAGTACCAAGAGAGACGGACGTGCTTGAAACGCGGAAGATGTGCGGCGATATGTAGTCATAGCCGCCATAGAGACCCCATACCCCGCGATAGGCGTTGCCTATCTCGTATTTCTTTCCAAAGAGGAGGCCACGGATCATAACGTTATCGAAAGGGTTGTCCGCGTTGCCGAGGCTGGTGAATTCAAAATCGAAGTAGTCGAAAGGACGCGTGTAGCTATAGCCGGGCTTCCCAGGAAGCCCATAGGCCATGGTGAAGTCCACGGTCGCCTCCTTCCGGTTTATGGTGTTCGAGCCACCCTGGTCGTTCAGGTGCGAATTCAGACTTGCGCCGAGCATCAGGCGCCAGAAGGTGGCCGGATTATGGCTCGGATACACGCGCTTGAACCGGTCTCCAAAGGCAATACGGTTGATCCCCGTGGGTGGCGAGAGCGCCGTTGCACCCAGTTCGCGCCAGAACCCCGGTTTGCCGCCATCGCCCTCGAGCACCAGGCTGGCCATCCGGAAGAGCGCCTCCCCGAAGAAGCTCCCGCCAATGCCGCTGGCGATCTGGTCATTGATGGAGGGATCTGTGTTCTCCCCGCCCATTTCCCAGAGAAAGCTGCCCACGTTGTCATAGAGGAGCGACTCCCAGTAATTGAGGCCTGCCGATCGCGCGAATCCATGGTACATGGATCCCTGATACGGATGCATGAACTGGTTCACGTTGAAGGCATCCTCGTCGACCACCCAGGTACCGTGGGCGACGTGGTCCCAAAAGGTTGACAGGTTCACGTCGTAGGTTTTTTCCCCTGACGGCTCTACAGAGTTGGAGTCGGCGAGCCGGTCATACCCGTTGAGGAGCATAAGAAAGGCGGGAATTTCTAAGGCTGGGATGAGGTAGCTTTTGCCAACCCCCGTCTCCCAAGACATGGCCGATCTCGGCACGTCGGGATTGTATTCCAACCACTCTTTCCCGCCCATTAAGATATTGACGGTTTGGTTCGTGATCGTATCGGAAAGCTCAATCAAATCCGGCGCCGTCACCTTGCCATATCCATATCCAGGTTTTGACGCTTCGAGGCTGTAATTACCCAGGGCTGGAATACCAACTGAATAGTTACCCAACGCATCAGTAACCCCGGTTGCTGCCACCTTACCGGTAGTTACATCTTTTACCGTAATGATTGCCCATTGAATCCCCTGGTTGCTGGAGTGATCCTTTACAGAACCTGTGATTTTTCCTCCTTGGGCAAAGGCCCAGCTACTAATAGAGATCACCACACCCGCAAGGAGCACTGCAAGAATCGCCTTGAATGTTTTTGGTGCGTACTTCATGGGTTCTTCCCTCATATAACCGGCGTTGTGTGGTCATCTCATTCGTTCCTGACATCGTTCTTAATGCTTTTAATCCCGGCCATGTCCTCCGCCATGTCCTCCACCATGCCCTCCACCCCTTCTACCCCAGCCCCAGCCTTCATCCCATCCGATATAACATCCTCCAATGGATACCAGCATCATCACTAAAACTATTGCCGAAATAATGAATCTCTTCATCGCCCCCTCCTTTATTTGATAAAAACTTGCTTGTATGATGACAAGGATAATCCAAACAGTAATAGCAAATGGCCTGCCAAGCGCCGAAGGGAAACCAGAAATTTCGGTTCATCCTTTAATAACAGAGGATTAGATTAATAGAAGAGAACAGCAGGAAAATATGCAATGATTCATTTGGCCTCAATATTTGGTGGAACCTCAACATATTGAGGGGTACTTTAAGTATTCAGGAGTCAGAAGATAGAACAAAGAATATACTGCATACTGCATTCCGGCTTCTGTGTTCTCGTTGTTTTTATTCTTTTGTCTCCGGCCAGATTATCACAAGCTTGTGCATCGTCGCTCTTAAGGCGCTCGGGCGGCATGGAATTTGCTGCCGCTGCGGTGTTGTACTAAAATAAATCTTAGTAAATCAACCAATGATAAACTCGTAGAACGTCGCTTTTCCCTCCCCTGGCGGGAGGGAATAAAAGGGAGGGGGAAATAACATTCAGGAATTCGGTCCCTTATCACCCCCACCCTAACCCCCCGTCAAGGTGGAGGGGATTTTGGACTTTTTACGAGACCGTCAGTGATAAACTCAACAGAAAGAGAGAAACGTACATGGCTAAATTAGTTTCAGTTGAAGAAGCGGCCGGCATGATTAAAGACGGGAATTCCGTTATGATCGGCGGCTTCATGGGCTGTGGAAATCCACACAAAATCATTGATGCGCTCGTAAAGAAGGGCACGAGGAATCTTACGGTTCTGTGCAATGATGGCGCATGGCCGGAATTCGGAGTTGCCAAGCTGATTACAGGCGGTCAAGTCAGGAAGCTTATTGCGACGCATGTCGGTCTGAACCCTGAGGTTGGAAAAAAAATGAATACCGGCGAATTGCAAGTGGAGCTTATACCGCAGGGAACATTTACAGAGCGCATCCGCTGCGGAGGCAACGGTATGGGTGGATTCCTCACCCAGACAGGTTTCGGAACAATCATTGCTGATGGAAAGCAAGTCCTCAGCATTGACGG
>Ga0082335_1006165_pt1 | contig 15727 bp, 8 predicted proteins | sample Subgrocontami58m_FD_72375 | JGI IMG/M metagenome (GOLD analysis project Ga0082335, IMG submission 72375) | Subsurface groundwater microbial communities from S. Glens Falls, New York, USA - GMW37 contaminated, 5.8 m (SPADES assembly) (version 2) ... | reverse complement strand
AATTTATAATTAAAATCATATTATAATTAAACATAGTATAAAGCTCATTTTCCATAAAAGCTATTTTTTAAACTTGACAAGTATGATTTTGGCGAATTTTCACTACCTGACATAGGTTTGAATAATAATTATAAATTGGTTTCAACTATATCAGAAGTGTAGATTTTGGCGACTTTTCACTACCTGACATATCAGGTAGTAGAAAGTCGCCAGTTTAAAAAATTTATAATTAAAATCATATTATATTATAACTAAACATAGTATAAAGCTCATTTTCCATAAAAGCTATTTTTTAAACTCGACGAGTATGATTTTGGCGAATTTTCACTACCTGACATAATTAAGTTATGTTTAACCTTTGCTTAACGAGAACTAATTCTTGAGAATGACGATTAACTTCTGTTTCAATTCGTTTTACCCACTCTACTGTAAAAATTCTTTCTTGATCCAAACGTTGCAAAATAGTAGCCATACCTTCTAAAATATTTCTAATATCAGATGTATTTGATTTTAATCCAGAGACATCCGTTTTCAAATCTGAAACGTCTATTTTTAAACCAGAAACGTCTAGCTCCATATTAGCCATTCGACCATCAAGTTGATCTATTTTACCAGAAAGACGAATGTCTAGTTCGTCCATTTTACCAGAAAGACGAGTATCCAATTCGTCTATCTTTTCTATAATTATCTGATCTTTATCCATATATAGCAGTTTAAAACTAAGGTAATGTTATACTAAAAGTTAAAAAGTCTCTTGACCAGTGTAAAAATTAGTCCAACTCTCCGCCGACTGAAATTTGTCCTAAATATTTCAAACTAGTCGGTAAACTAGTTAAACCGCGCAAAACACCCTCGGTTGAATACCATTTTATCCCCGCGCCTGAAACATTACGGTAATAGACACCAACTTTGGAAATATTTTTAAATAATTTATCGCTCTGGCCAATTAAAACTAAATCTGTTTTAAAACCTCGACTTAAAATAGTTCCGAAAATATGAGCCACACCCGAAGTTGCTTGGTCTAAAATCGCGACTTGCGCGCGATAAGACTGACTTTCAGCAATCATAATAGTTTTGTCCTCGCCTGTTTGAAGCGCGGCTATAGTCAAACCAGTAGCAAAAGGATTGCTCCATTTTTTAAGCAAATGACTGTGTTGGTCAAAAAGTCTGATGTCTGACTTTCGCGTCGCGCGAGTAATTAAAATTTCATCGGTGCCGTCATTATTCCAATCAATTTTGGCCAAGCTATAACCACTATTAAGTTTATCGCCAAAAACTCTAAACTGACCTAATTTTTTCCCTGTCAAATTCCAAATTTGCAAATCATCACTGCCAAATGTCGCTGGTAAAGTCGCGATAACATAATTGCCACCGCTCTTTAAAATAATGGCCTGAACTGGACGACCAGTCCGACCATAAGGATAAAAAGAATAAAAACCACCCGTCTGATTAGACACTGCTAAACGACCATCCGTAAAACTCCACAACATAGGAGCCAAGCCATCGGCTGGGTCGCTCTTCACGGAATAAACCGTACCTTGAGGCAAGCCCGCTATATTTACTTTTTTTTCTTCACCCGCTTGATTATAACTAACCACTTTTCCCTGACTGGTGCGACCCAAAATTAACAGCTCTCGTTTTTTCAAAGTTTCAGAAAATTTCTTGGCCTCATAAACAGCTTTATCCAATTGCAATAATTTACCCAGCGCGTTCGGCGTTAGAGTTTGATTTTGATCGGTGATGTCAAGTCCAGTTTCCGTTAAAATTTCCATAATTTTTTTACCTTTAGCTTCAGGTAAAACACTTTTTATTAAAGCCGCCGCGCCCGCGACCAAAGGTGAAGCGACCGAAGTACCGTCGAGACCGCCCACGGTTAAATAAATTTCACTACTCCCCGGCACCACATATTTTACTCGTGTGCTGCGCAAGCCCACGCCAAAAGTTGACAGTTGCACACAGCGATCGCCATAACTCGCGAAAGTGGCGCGCGTTAAATTATTATCGACAGCCGAGACACCCAAAAGCGCGCCCGGACCCTCTTTAGATATTTCAGCGCAAATCGGATAACGCGGATTAAGATTTAAATTTAGATTGGCTTCATTGCCAGCCGCGACCACCACTAAAACTCCGGCCGAAATCGCGTGCTGTAAAGCGGATTGTAAATCTGAATCCATTTGCTCGCCCACGAAAGATAAATTAATAATGTCGGCTTTCATTTTAAGCGCGTACTCCACCGCGCGCGCGATGATTTTGGTACTGCCATCACCGTCTTTCGTTAAGGCCCGAATCGGCAACAGTCGCACCTGCCAGGCCACGCCGGTCGTACCCAAAGCGTTATTGCCAACCGCGCCAATAATGCCAGCCACGATTGTGCCGTGATTGATGCCTAATTTATTAACTTCATCCGGCGCAAAAGCTACCACGCCACTACCAGAACCTTCAATCGCGTCCCAACCATATTGGTCGTCAATATAACCATTGTTGTCATTGTCAATATTATCTCGCGGAATTTCACCGCTATTAGACATTATATTTGGCAAAAGATCGGGATGATTCACGTCCACGCCCGTATCAATAACCGCCACAATGACCTGCTGATTGCCAGTCGTAATATCCCAAGCCGCCTCCGCGCCCATTTTTTGCAAATACGGTTGATAAAAATACTCCGCGTCATTAGGCACAGCCGCTTCCGCAACCGAAGTTAAAAAGATCAGTGGCAACATTATCAAAGCTAACCGCCTAACGATTTTCATCGCTTAATTGTAGCAAAAAAAACAGCTCTCTAAAACTGTCTTTTAGGACACGGATTTTACCCCGTTAGAGAATGCCCCGTCGGCTTGCCGCGGGGTGCATTTTTTCAGACGAACACGGGGTTTAATGCCCCGTGTGAGTTCTCTAACGGGGTTTATTTGGCGCCCACGCGGGCCTTTAATTCTAAAACTTTTCCCATATAAGCAGTTTTATTAGGGGTATCGGCGTCGGCTAAAATCTGCCAATAACGAATGGCTTCATTATAATCTCTTTGGATTTCTTCCAAAAAACTTGCGTAGGCACGGACCACGTCTAAATTACCATTGGAACGACGGAGCGCTTCCAGATAAAATAACTTGGCTTTATTTTCGTCTTTCATTTTAAAAGTGTAGAGCTCACCTAACTCCAACCACATATCGGGACTAGTGGGCGCGATTCTAAAAGCTTCCAAAAAAGCTTCTTCCGCTGAAACATAGTCGCCCAAATAATTATAAGCGATGCCTAAATTTCTAAAAAATCTTTGGTCGTCTGGATTCAGTCGCGCCGCCAATTTAAAAGCTCTAACCGCGCCCGGATAATCTTTCAGGCCACTGCGCAAAATGCCAATGTCATTATAAATTAAAGAATTATTTTTACCCGGATTCTGACTTTGTCGAATTTGTTGCCACCGCTCTAAATATTGTTGTCTGTCCCCGTCTGAAATACCGGCCGGCAAAGAAATGCTGGTATTGTAATCAAAATAAATTTTAGGCAAACCAAAAAATAACAAGACCGCGGCCGCTAAAAGGCAAAACATTTTCTTTATTAAATAGCCACGCTGAGCAAAAAAAGCCCTAAAACGAAGGAATTTTTTAACTTTTAAAGGCAAAACTGCCTCACTTTTCACTTGGGCTGACCTTTTAAAAAACTTCATAATTTTCATGGAAACAATTTAGCATAAAAAAAATAACTTTGCAAAACCAGATTTTAATAATAATTGTTAGCAATAAATAATACAATAATTCGCCCCTGCTGGAAAAGTGTATTATTTCTTAACCTTAAAATTTGGACTATTTAATAAATTTTTAGCTAAAAATACATTTGTCCATTTCCCTATACCCAATTCATTTATTAAATCTTTTAATTCTTTATAAACTCGACGATCGGTCGCCCAAACGCTTTGTTGGATTTTAAAAAAATCATTTTGTTTTAAAAACCATCTTAATTCATCTCGTACATTTTTTTGCTTCTGCGGAATATCAAAAATCACTACTACATACTCCCCTTTTGGTAACTTTTGACATAAAGCCAACCGTTTCTTAAAAATTTTAATCCTCGCTTTATCCGCCAAAATAAAACTGGCTTTATCGCCTCTTTTTTTATTTACCAAAAAACCTCGCTGTTTTAAACGCCAAGCAAGCTCAATCGCTTTGCGCCTAGCTAAATCAGTACGGTATTTTTGACTAAAAATTCTCAAACCCAAATCAACCACCGCGCTTATCGTAAAATCCGTCATTTCCAAAAGTGCCCCGAGCACAAAAAGTGTGGGATCATTTTTTGGATTGGCACCTATACCCATATAAATTTAAATAGTCGAATATTTAAATAATACAATAATTCGCCCCTGCTGGAAAAGTGTATTATATAATTTCATATGAGTAAAATAGTGGGAGTTAATGGCAATAAGATGAATGGACTGGCTATTGGAATAAAAAAGACCGACTGGAAGAGTCGGTCTTTTTAAAAAAACTTTAATTTATTTAGTGAGTCTTGAGATAGTTAATGGTGCCTGGGCCAATCTGGCCAGTCGCTGGATTTAGTCCCACACTGGCCTGCCATTTAGCCAAGGCCTGGCTGGTTAAACCACCCAAAAGATCTGTTTCATTGCCTGGCGAGCCAGGACCAGAGGCCACAATCACAAAACCGTTAGTATTAAGATATCGCTGTAAAGATCTAATACCTTCACCCTTGGTTAGCCCGATAGATAATGCATCAGCCCAAGAAGAACTGGTCGCGCCTAAAACTGTACTAGCAGAATTTAAGGCATAACCATAAGCCCTGACTGTCGCCCAGTTTAAAGGCGTGGTTGGGGCGCGACCAAAAATAGATTTAAATTTCACGATGCCAGCCCGCTCTTTCACCAAATCGCGACTAAAACGAACGCGATACATCATTGTGTTCCAAGCCAAATCTTGTTTAGGATCTTGAAAATTCGGCGCCTTTTGACCAGTTAGGGCTTGGAATGTTTTAAGAACATTGGGTAATTGTTTGACTTCATTACCGATATTACGATCCGCTGGTTTTTGACCATTGGCTAATTGTTCCAAAGCATCCACGCTCACCCGACCTAGAGTTTCTAACTGATCACGAATCAAAGCCAGCCGTTCGCCGGAACCAAGTTTCGCGGTCGCGTTAGAGATACCATAAGTAATAAAGTTGGTCGCGATAGTTTTTGAACTGTCATCCAAATTTACTTTAAATTCACTGGCGCTGTTTGTGACTTTTGAATTATTGCTAGCTTCAGAATTTTCATTGCGCGTCACACCCATCTGTGTTGACAGTAAAGCGGCATCCCCGACTGCTTGTGTAGCGGGCACCGCGGGAGTAGCCGGTGTGGCTGGAGTTGCCGGAGTCGCTGGAGTGGTTGTTGGTGTCGCTGGTGTCGCAGGAGTAGCCGACGTAGCTGGTGTGGCTGGAGTTGAAGAGCTTGAGGAGCCCGAACCACCGCCGCCTCCACCGCCACCGCCACCGCCAGTTTCATAAGTACACTTGCCAGCTGAAGGTAAAATTGTATATGTGCCAGTACCGGTAGTGGCAGTAATTGTCACGGTGACAACTTGTGAAGCGCTACAACTCTTACCAACAGTGACGCCCGCGGCTGAACCCGCCACAGTTAAATCCCGGCTGGCTGAAGTAATAACGAAGCTACTGCTGGTCGGTATACCCACGACAATTGAATCGGTGTTCACCACCAAACTTGAGGCGACCGAGCCGTTCAAAATTGTCAAATTAACAGCGGGCGAACTCAAAGCAATCGTTTGGTCGGCCGTGTAATTCAAGTTGGCCGCGCTCGCCGCTGAAGTCAGTGTGAACCAACCCACGACCAAGAGCGTCACTATTTTAAGAATAAAAGTATTTTTTTTCATAGGCGCTTAATCTAGTAAAAATTAATAAAGCTTAAATGACATCTTCTATAATCATAAATGAACCAATTTTAACTGTGGTGGTCTCCGCATGACTGGCATTCTGCGCCGCTTGAATAGTTAAGGTCCCAGCCGCGTTGACAATAATTTCCGCCCAAATTTCCGCGCTGTCAGTAGCGACAGTCGCGCCGAGAATCGCGCCTAAGGCGGTTACTTGAGCTGATCCATTGAGTGTGGTTGTGGTGTAGGACTTAGCTTCAGCAATCATTGAAGTCGCGGTAGCGGTGCCGCCAAAACCAACCTTTAGCCCGCCGTTAGCCGTGCTGGTAGTGAAAAGTTTTGCGCGGATAACATATTTGCGTCCGGCTTCAAGATTCATACTTAAGCCAGTAATATTAGCTAAAGTAACATTGGTTGTTGCGGTAAGGTCTGCCGTCGCTCGCACCGCGTTGCCCGGTCGGACATTAACCGCGTTAGCTGAACCAGTAGTGACACGACCAGTACTCGTGCCGCCAACTGTAACTGTGCCTGCCCCCTTGGCATCAACAGTCAAATTTTCATCCGTGCCAGATGAAATCGCAGACACAGCCACGCCGGCTGCGGCCGCAGCTGATTTAATCTTTATACCAGTGACAGAAGTTGCGGTGGAAGCGTCCACTTGGAACGCTGGGGTTGTGATAACCCTTCCGACCATCAACGCTTTGTCTGAAATTGTGGTGACCGCGAGGATATTGCCAGTTGTAGAAGCTGTTGAAGCTACAATGTTAACAACTGCTGCCGCTGTATCTGTGTAAGCGCCTGTGTTAGCAACCTTAATCCCAGAACCAACAGTAGCGGCACCCATAGCAAGACTTGCGACATTGCCACCTGTGAGCATATTGGCGCCACCACCTGTGATGCTAAGCGCATTACCAGATGTTAAAGCAGTCGTACCCAATGCTACGGCTGTACCAGTCAGAGTCGCGTCATCAATTTGTAATCCGTTAGCGGTGTGAGCGCCCGAGAAGTTGAAGCGGACAATACCATTGGCAAGAGCGCCAGTAGTGGCAGAAGTCACATTCAAAGCTTTCATAATTTGCGCTGTGCCAGCCACATTGATGTTCAAAGCATTACCATCGGCTCCAACCGCGTTCGCGCCAGAAGCATTAATAGATGCAAGCGAACCGGTGAGAACTGTCATGGCGCCACTTTCCGTGACATCAAGCATTGAGCCCACATTTGCGCCAGCGGTTGTCCAAGCAGTGCCATTAGAGGAAATCGCGAGCATTTTTCCTGTGGTGGAAGCGGCGTTGTTGGTAATGGTTGCTAGTCCTGTGCCGGTGTAGACACCTGTAGATGCAATAGTTAGACCATTGCCAGCGGTGGCCGCGCCCATGTCAATGCTTTCAACTATTCCGCCAGCTAGCATTGTTGCGCCGCTACCCAGAAGATATAACCCTGTCCCAGTAGTCAAAGCGGCATTAGATACAACCACACCAGATGTCGTGGTTGTGCCTATTATGTTTGATGACCGGATTAAGGTCGTGCCAGTTTGCGCCGTACCGCCAATGGTGATAGTGCCAGTGGTGGTACTGGGACCAAAAAGGTAAGTAGAAGTCGCGATACCATCTAGGGTATACGCGCCATCACTCGTGGCCGTAGTCGCGCCATAAGTCATAGCGGCTTGAGCCGAACCGCTCATGCTGACAAATAACATCAAGGCCAATAAAGTTATTAAAACTTTATAGCCCCCTTTTTTGAATTTTGACATATTTATGTTGATAAGAAAACGATAAGATAAATTTAGTATAAAATATTGTCAAGAAAAAAGGTGTGGATAACCGCCCCCCGCCTTTGGCTGGGAATTTTAAATTATAAATTTTAAATTTTAAATGGAATACGATAAGGCAAAAATCACTCTACCGGGCAGGCCAGCGGAATTTCGTAGAATTTAGTCCGCCAGCTGGCGGATAGAATTTAGATATGGCTTCGCACTGACACTTCTTCTCGTCATTGCGAGGAGTCCGTCAGCTGACGGACGACGAAGCAATCCCTACCTGTCAAGCTAGAGAGAGATTTCCACAACCCTATCGGGCTTCGCAATGACGAGAAAATAGATTCCCGCCGGAGTTTACCAGCCCACCGGCTGGCACGGGATGACCCCAGTAGTAGAACGCTTCGCGTTCACTATGGGGCAGGCGAGAATAGCAAGTAACCCCCACCTACCTCCCCCTTGAAAAAGGGGGAGGATTATTTTTATTAGAATATTATTTACGACCCCCTCGCGGGGGCCGTTGACGCCTGACGGCGATAGTGACTTTACTTTATCATAAACAATCCACAGTGTCAAATTGTTAAAATGAGAATGGCTTCTCTGTCGGCTGATGAAGGAGTAACCCCCACCTACCTCCCCCTTGAAAAGGGGGAGGATTATTTTAGAACTCTCCCTAAATTAGGGAGGAGAGTTTCTTGATCCTTCTCCTTGAAAATACAAATGGATCCGTCAGCCGACGGATGACGAGATGGAAATTTAGTCCTCCCCCTTTTCAAGGGGGAGGAGGCAGGAGGGGGTGAAATACAATAGATTCCCGCCGGAGTTTACCAGCCCACCGGCTGGCGAGGGATGACCCCAGTAGTAGAACGCTTCGCGTTCACTACGGGGCAGGCGAGAATAGCAAGTAACCCCCACCTACCTCCCCCTTGAAAAGGGGGAGGAGAGTTTTTTGATCCTCCCCCCTTTTCAAGGGGGAGGATTATTGACGAGATATAAAACTCCCGCCCTTCCGATGGCCATCGGAAGGGCGGGAGCGGTTTAGAAAAAACTAAACCTTAAGCCATATTAAACTAGTAAGTGAAGGTCGGACCATTGACTGGGTAGCTATCCGAAACGGTTGTAGCTGTAATAGCCGAACCGCCAGATGGCGTATAAGCCCAAGTCACATCGCCCGTGGAACCTTGCGTGCCAGCAACCTGAACATTGAAATTCACAGTGCCGCTCGTTACGCCCGTCTTCACATTGGTGGTGTCCGCCTTAACCGTATAGGTTGTGGTGGAACCAGCAGTGATAGTCTGGGCTGGCAACGGAGTCGCGCTGTTCGTATCAAAGGACAAGCTGAAAACATACAAGATCGGGGTCACATCATCACTAACGGTACCCACGAGGTTGCCACCAGAAACCACCAAGGCGACATCGCCAGCATCGCCAGCTCCACCAGTACACGCAATACCCACGGTGGCCGAAGTCACCGTATAGGTTACATAAGCGGTTGAGCTAACGAAGAAACCAATGATATCACCGGCGCGGATTTTATCCATAATAGCGCCAGAAGCGCCACCTTCGCCGACAATGGCTAATTCGCCATTCGCGTTGGCCTCGGTCGTCACATGACAAAGATTAATCGTGGTTGTGGAACCAGTAATGACAAAAGTGCCGCCAGCATCTGCCTCAATAGTACCAATCGTATTGGTCGCGCTTGAAAGCAAGGTAGCGCCAGCATACATATCAAAACTGTTCACATATTTCCACGGGAAGTTAGAACCACCCATTTTGACATTGAACTTTGTTAATGACAAGTTGCGGTCGCCATCGGCCTTGACATCAAACTTACCAACTTCTTGGCCAGTGCCCGGAGTCGCGGCACCACCAACAAAGCCAGCAGTAGCTGTAATAACTGGTTCAACATCTTGCATGGTAATGAATTTGCCAGATGAAACCGCGCCCGGTAAACGAGTAACCCGAGCGTCTAAACCAGCATCAGCAGTAGATGACGCAACGGTCATCAGAACCGCGCTAGTAACCACAGTCACTCGGCCCAAGAAAGGACCGCCAGCGGTATGCTGGGAGATAACGACATCAGACACGCCAAAGCCAGTGGTGGAAGTGACGGTATGAGCAACGCCCGCAATCACTGCCGCGCCAGCAGAAGCTGCTGTCGAGACTAAAGTAGTTGCTGGGTTAACCGCGCCCACACGAACATAGGTCACCGAAGTACCAGCAGTCGCATCCACAATTCCCTGGGTGCTGACTGTCATTGAAGTGGTGGAACCAACTACTGTGACAATACCAATTTGACCGGCATTCACAGTATCAACAGCAAAAACCATATCACCGACATTAAAGCCGGAAGTGGAAGCGACTGTTTCGGCTTCACCAGCAACAACTGTATCAGCTGTCGCGGCCGTGCCATTAGAAGTTGTGGTCACAGTATCAGTACCAATCTTCGCCACAATGTCCACATTGCCCGCGATATTTTCTAAGGAAGCAATGGACATTTGAGTAGCAGAAGAAATAGCAGAAACATAACCCAGAGCAGTGTCAGTGCCGGTAGAATAAATCACCGGATCGCCAACATTAAAGCCCTTGGATGATGTGACAGTAGTGTCAACCGTCGGAATATCCGGGTTGTCCGAGTTGTCAGACGGAGTCCAAGCACCAGAAGCAATCTTAGTGATTGTGCCAGCCGCATTGGTTGTCACAGCTGTCATAACAGAAACCGTCAAAGATGTGGTCGTAGTTGGCTCTGATAAAACGATACCTAAAGAACCAGAACCACCGCCCACATTACTCGCGACATAAACTACATCGCCACGATGGAAACCAGTGGTATCACCCACTGTTAAGTTGGCAGTGGTAATAGCGGCTGTCGTGCCAGTCCAAGTTGTCTGCAAGGTTGTGCCCGGCTTAATTGTCGTACCGCCGGAAAGACCTATAGCTTCAATGTAGTCAATGGAAACATTAGCCACAGCTGTTGAATCCATTGTTCCTGAAGTGGTCGTTGAACCCTTGACATACAAGGTAATAGTTGAATCCTGCGCGATGGTAAATAAACCAGCCGCGTTAGAGAACAAAGCCACGCCCTTGACCAACTGAACAGTCGTACCAACTGGCAAACCGTTCACAAAGAGTTTTAAGTCTTTGAAATCAGCCGCGCCATTGGCAACAGTCACTTGAATATTGGTCACTTTAACCGCTTCAGCATTGTTCGTGGTTAAACGAGTCGCCAAAAGCGTTTGGTCAACCATACCGCTGTGCATAATTTGACTCACAGGTGTGTTGGTTGTATCCAAAGCGATGGTCACTGTCCCACCAGTCGAGAAAGTGATGGTCTGGCCAGTTGAGGTCAAACCAGTCGCTGTCACAGTTGTGCCGGACGATTTGCCAGTCGCGGAAGTCGCTGTCAAGGAAGAAATTTCCGTGCCAGTAGTCGCGCTGTTGGTCGTCACATAAACATCAACGGTCGCCGAAGTGCCCTTAGTGACAGTGAAGTCAGAAATTGACACCACATTGGAAGCGCCCGGAGAAGTTGTGGTTGAGCCCAACTGGGTCGTACCAAATTTCAACATTAAGTTAGAAATATTGGTAATGTTGGTCAAAGCCACAGTAATGGAAGAAACTGCCACATCTTCCGTGGAAGAAGCTGTAAAGTTGTATGAACCAACTTTAGCATTGGCTAAACCAGCCACGACAGTTGTGTCAGAGAATGAAGTGTTCTTGGAGACAGACATTGAAGCTGTTGACACTGTTAAGGTGTTAGCCGAAGTGTCGGTCACGCTTGGGTCAACCAAGTCATTGGTTGAAATGCGCTTGACCTGCATAATATCTAACGCGGCCAAATAGGTCACGCCAGAAGTCGCAGTTGTTGAAATATCACCCAACATTGTGAAGACGGCTTTAACGCCAGCTTTCAAAATTGGATAACTGTTCAAAGTGACAGTTGTCTTGACACCGGTCGCGCCCATAGAGGCCGGAGCCACACTGTAAACAGTGGAGCCGTCAACCTGAACGCGGAAAGTGCCAGTCAAGGCCACGGTGCGAGTCAAAGTGTAGGCCACTTGGCGAATTTCCATATCTTCGCCCTGTGGTGTGAATTCCCACTTGCCCAAAACCACGCTGGTCGCGCCCACGGCAATATTGCCAGTGGTGCTATCAGACGCTTTGTTGAACAAAGCAGTACCCGCGCCAATAGTTAACTTGTTAATACAATTAATGGCCGCGGCACAGTTCGCACCACCAGCGGAAGTGTCACCAATTGGGAAAGCGCCGTCAACGGTTGTGGCCGCTGTCGCCAAAATACCCGAACCAGTGTCTTTACCGATGACTTCAATGTCATAATCGTTTTGAATAACAAAACGGACATTGCGAGTGGAACCGCCAGCGATATCAATTCTCACCGATAAATCTTTGGTGTTACCCTTGATAATCGTGTAAGGAGAGGCGGACAGATTGAACACAACATTGCGAGTGGTCGCGTTGGCGACAGTCGCTAAAGTGGTGCCATCTGGTCCGACCAACTTGATGTTGGAAATATCCGCGTCATTGGTGTTGCCATTGTTATACATCGTGATCTTGGAGATCTTCATGTCTTCATTGGCGCCAGCCACAAAACGGAACTTCGCGATTTCTTGATTGGTTGTACCCAAATTCACGGACACAGCCGTCACATCATTAGCGCCGTTGTTGTGCACTAAAACCGCGTCCGCGGTCAAAGTACCGACAATGGCCGCGCCGTTAGCCAAGGTAAAGATGTTCCCAGAAATTGGGAATGAACCAGAAACCGTGGCTGTGGTCGCGATGGCAGACGAGCCGGCCAGAGACAATTGATAAGTACCAGAAGTACCAGAGATATTTGTTTTAATCCAAATAGCTTGCGTGGTACCAGCTAAAACAATAATTGGGTCAGAAGTAAAGCTCGAGGTCGCTTTGGTGTCCGAGAAGGTCACGAAATTACCGTGACGATTGCCCGAAGCATCAAAGACGGCCACACCAGAGATATTGCTATCAATGGAAATACCGCCACGAGTAATGGTGACGCCAGTGATTTTAATTTCACCGTCAGAACCAGCGGTGACGTTGAACTTCAAAGCATTGTTATAAGCAGTGCCTGAAGCGTGAGTCGCGGAAACTGGTGTGTCAGCGGCCGCCGAAACGGACAAACTGGTACCAGTTGAGACGACGACCGAAGAACCAGCAACATTTGTGAAAGTAGTTTCAGCGCCAGTAATATCAGAGCCCATAGTATAACCAGTCGTGCTGGCTAAGGTCTGGACAAAGCTATTCCAAAAGCGGTTCGCGCTCATAGAAGCGGCTGAAGAGAATTTTCTCAAAACATTGTTAGCGTCAACATAATAATTGTTGCCGCCATTTGAAACGAGTGAACCAGCCGGATACATCGCCGATGTCATAGAAGAGCCCGTGACATAGTTCACGAAAAAGGCATCCGAGACATCATGAATCTTGGTGTTCCAGTTGGCACCCCAAAGTGAAATGGCAATGGCCTCGGTCGTCACCCAGCGAAGTTTTCCGCCCGGTTCAACCGAATATACTTTGGGATCAGTAGTAATTTTAACCAGATAAGTGCCCGGACGATAGGTCACATTGCCGCCAATAGATATGGTATACATATCTGTGGCAGAAACGGTCACGACGCCAGAGAAATCACTGTACCAGGTTTTGTAGGTCTTCTCGTTAGGGAAGACAAAGCGCTTGGTACCATCATAGTAATAAACAGCAGAATTACCCGCCATTTTAATGAGTGAACCAGCCGCTGGCATCGCAGCAGAAGCCGGAGTAATGAAAGCGCCAAAAGCGCCCAAAACTAAAGCGACAACCGCGAACCCTACAAAAAGCTTTTTTAAGCTAGACATAAAGTTTTTGTTCATTAATTTCACGTACTGCGCGACAAAAATTTTAACCCAATATTTTAACCCTGACTGTAAAAATTTCGGGGCGATTTGGAGCTTTGCGAAGCGACTAACAACCGACGACAAACAACTAACAACATTAAAGTTGGGAATCGTTTGTTGGGTGTTGGCCGTAGGCGAAGCCAGGGGCGCTCCCATAATTTCACAATACAAAGGAAAGTTCTTGCCAATTTGTTTTTCTTAGAATCAAAACCCGCGCTTAAGCAAACCCCCACACCAAAACTGGCGGAGTAAACCCACAAGTTTAGAGTGGTAGACGAGCCCCTCACCAACTTTGGTGCAGGGGTAAAGCGGATTTCGACCCTTGAAAAACCGATCGAACAAGATCGACCTTTACTTCCTCTCGCTGGTTAAAATAAAAATATTAAAACCAGATAAAAGAAGGTTAAAACGAAGTCAAAAAATTTGAAGGAGCGTATTCCTTAGAGCAAGGCGCTGACTACAAGAGCCAAACGCTACTAAACTCGCCTAAAAGAATGCCTGTCGGCCAAATGACCAACGGCCCTGGGCGCGAAACGTACCCAGAAAGATGAGAAGAAAATTAGAATCTAGAATTTGGAATTTAGAATCTAGAATCTGATGTCTGCGCATTTTTCTAAGAATGTTTCAAACCCCCTCCTTTATCCTCCCCCTTGAAAAGGGGGAGGACTGGGTAGGGCTTTACCTCGTCATTTTCAATGGGGAGGACTGGGTAGGGCTTTACCTCGTCATTTTCAATGGGGAGGACTAGGTCTGTCTTCCCCTCCCCATTTTCAAGGGGGAGGTTGGGTGGGGGTTATTAAATTTAAAAAGAACTAAGCACCGCACGAAAATAACCTAGGGCGCGGTGGACGACCCGCTAAGCGGGTTTTGTTGAGTTGGCACGGTCGCGCTGGGCGTGACAGTACTTGTTGCTTCAGGTAATTTGGCTTCCAAATCTGTGGCTTTATTAAAAGCCGATGAATACTCCCCGGCTTTGAGATCTTGCTTGACCATATTTAAATCAGTTGTAAAATTCGTAGCCGTAGAATTATTCACTTGCGTTTCAACTTGATTAACTTTTGTTTCCACCGCTTTTTTGACATCGGCCTCGGTCACGCCTTCAGTTTGTAAATCGTGGGCATCGAGCAAAACTGTGGTCGCGCTATCCACTGCGGCTTGAGTTTCTTTTATGGCATCAACAATACTTTGATCTTTATTTTGCAAAGCTTCTAAAGTCTGACGATAAGATAAACTTTTATCCAAAAGTAATTTGGCCATAGTAATGCTGACGCTGTTGCCATTCTTTTTTTCTTGCGTCAAAATTTCCAAACGATTTTTCACAGTTTGAACTTCGCTGGTATATTGTCGGGCAACTTTTTTAACTTGTTCTTTGGCTTCAGAATTATTTTCAAAACTTAAACTTTGCAATTCATCCAAACGAGAGCCAGCCAAATCCAAATGCAGGATAGCTTCGCCGTTAGTGGAAAAAGTAATCGCCGTTTGGGCGCGCTCGGCCGCCAGCTTGGCCACATATAAAGGACTGGTCGGCAAAACCAATTTGGTCGCCGAACGAACCGCTGGGAAAATTGCCAAAAGCAAAACTGCCGCGACCATTCCAAAGGACAAAACTGGCATTAAATGAAAACGGCGTAAAGTAATTAAGCTTATTTCGTAAGACATTTTTAAATGCGCCAACTGGCTCCAGATGGTATTGTTTTTTGAGTTAAATGACTGACCCAACGCTTTTTGAGTAAAATATAGCTTTTGGTCTGATAACCAAGCTTGGTCTGGGGTTCCGTATTTATTAGCGATTTGGCGGATATTGTTCATGGTAAACATCAGGGAAATCGGCTTATCTATATATAAAGACCGCCAATTTGTCAAGATGTTACATTATGTGGTTTTAGATAAATCTTTAAAAATCCCTTTAAATAGAACAATTATCGCAAAAATGGCAATCAGGGCTGAATAAACCAAAGGGGCGCGCAGACCAAACCAAAGCGGAGTTGGGTCAAGACGAATAAGTTCCATTAAAACGCGACCCGTGAAGATCCAAGCCACAAAAAATGCGAGTAGAATTTTTTGTGAAATTATAAATTTACCCCCTCCTTTATCCTCCCCCTTGAAAAGGGGGAGGACTGAAGAGAAATTCCCCTCCCCATTTTCAAAAGGTAGAGCTGAAGAAAAATTCCCCTCCCCATTTTCAAGGGGGG
>Ga0082335_1006163_pt1 | contig 15727 bp, 16 predicted proteins | sample Subgrocontami58m_FD_72375 | JGI IMG/M metagenome (GOLD analysis project Ga0082335, IMG submission 72375) | Subsurface groundwater microbial communities from S. Glens Falls, New York, USA - GMW37 contaminated, 5.8 m (SPADES assembly) (version 2) ... | reverse complement strand
GGTTTGATGATTCGGCGCTCTGAATAATGGCGACCTGCTTCATGGTGTTCAATACCTGGGGCGTCTGCCGTGTGTACAGCTCCTGCTTACCCCGATATTCACCTAACAGGCGCAAGGTCCCGGCAAACTCCAACGGAACAGACTGACGCTCAAGAAAATCGCGATCCAATGATTTCATGCTATCAAACCTCCAAGTATTGCGGCATTAAACGACACCCTTTCCAAGAAGATATTCTTGTATAATAACTGCTTGCCTCCACTTTCATGACTCCCCAAAAATCCGGGTATGGAGCAGGGCGTACTGACGGGGGCAAAACCACCATGTGCCGCAAGGCGGAAAGCTGTATCAGATATTCTGGCCTGTACAGGTCGCTCCCTTGTTGCCTTATTTATTGCCTATTCCCCTGATTTCTTAATCTCCGCCATGCAACCTGTGTCCTAATCGAACAATAAAAGGAAATGAGGCAGAGGTATGTAAAAAAGCCTGTTCTTCATACCGAAGTCCTCCCAGTTTTTCGTGACAACAATGCCGGTGGAACATCTCAGCCTTGCACAAAAATTCCTGAGAGTCTTCAATTCGGCGGCGCCGATATTTCCCTTGTATTTTACTTCTACTGGCAGATATTTTCCCGCCCCGGCATGTACGATGAAATCAACTTCCGCGTTCTTTTCCCGCCAATAGCTTATGGAAACCGTGCCTTCCCATTTCTTAAGGGCATTAAACACGAGATTCTCGGCATAAAGACCGAGCGTCGGCGCGTCCTGCAACAGGCTTTCCTGAATCCGCAAAATAGCGTTTCTCAGGGCAAGGTCAATCAGGTAGCACTTGATATTGCCTCGCCTTGCCTTTATGGCGCTTTTGGTGAACCGTTCGGCGTGATGAATCAGGTCGGTCATTTCCAGCAGGGGGAAATATTTCTCGATGCTTGCGCGGTTGATGCCGAGGTCATACGATAGTTGCTGGAAGTTAATTTCCCGTCCGGGATTTTCAAGCAACGAGATATAAAACCGCTTGAGCATCTCTGGTTTTCTCAATTCAACTGCAAGGACAAGGTCTTCAAGAATGACCTTCTCAACCTGATTGTCGAAAAGATAGGACTGTTTCGTTTCCCAATCGGGCAGACGCCACACTTCAGGAAAGCCGCCTTCCAAAAGAAATTTTGCAAGATGCTCTTCTATATTTTGTCGAATATCCTGGGGTATCTCCGGTATGGTCACCTTTTCCAAATCAGCGTACACTGGGTGTTTCGTAAACATCCCCATGACCGCCTCGCCGGTCTTGGAAATCTCGATAAGACGTCCGATCAAGGCGGGATTGCCGCTATTGTGAAACAACAAAAATTCCCGGAAAGAAAAGGGCAGCAGGTGAAAATCCTTTATGCGTCCGAGAAGACTCTCTCTGCTTTTTTTGAATATGGGGGATGACGCAGAGCCGGATACGGCGAACCTGACAGGGTAATGGAGATCATAATACTTTTTCAGGAAGAGCTCCCACCGTTCAAAACGCTGTATCTCGTCTAAAAAGATATAGATCGGGCGGCCACCGGCCTTCGCCCGTGATTCGTCCATCAGGCTGTCAAAGAACCTGTCGTGATCAATGTCGGAACGAAGGAGGGCCGGGTCGTCCATCGAGTAATAGATGATCCTTTCCGGCGGCACCCCTTCCCGAATCAATGTTCTGATGATCTGCCTGATAAGCGTGCTCTTGCCGACCCTTCGGGGGCCGGTTATGGAGATGATTTGAGGTACATCTTTAAACCCGGAGAAGATTTCGTCAAATATCGGACGCTGGAACAACGGCAGATGCTCAAACGCCCTGTCGGCATCCGACCACCACGGATTATACGGCATCAGTAACTCTTTGTATTGCAAGATTAAACCTCCAACATTCCAATTATGCTTATTATACATAGCATATTTTGCAAATATGGTAAAGGTTATTCATTATCAATAAGTTATAACCATCCTTCATTTTTTACGCCCGCCTTTTCTGGATTCTTCAAGCCGCTTGACCTCCCGGATCGCCTCAAGGCACCGCCGCTCCACCGGGGAGGGTTCGTTGATTCTCTCCTTGTGGTATCGCTCGTATTCGGTGTGCGCTTTTTCCAACGCCTGATCATGGCTGATCTTCCCGGTATCCATCAGGATGTCCCGCTCGTTGAACTTGAGGAAATCATCCAGCTTCGCTAGCCAGTCCCGCATGTGCATGGGGCGGCGGTTGAGCGCCTGAAGCTCGGCAAAATCCAAATACATGTTGACGATCCGGTTCAAGATGTCGAGTTCTTCTTCATTCAGATAATTCTTAGCGATTTCGGCATCCGTTTTCCGAGGCGTCTCTCCCGACCAGGTCGTCATGCCCATGTGCGGTTTCGAGACGTCCGCCCGGTCATGGATGATCTCAGCGGCTGTGTGGCCGTGCGCGGCCCAGTGCATCTTGTTTTGGACAGCGGCGAAGAATTGCCGGGAAAGCTCCGCATTGGGGGCGTAGTCAATGCTGGTGGCGTAGATGTCCAGCACCTTGCGCCAGAAGACCTTTTCGGAGGAGCGGATGTCCCGGATGCGGGCGAGCAACTCGTCGAAGTAGCGGCCTCCCCCGGCCTGCTTGAGCCGCTCGTCGTCGAGGGTGAAGCCCTTGATGAGGTATTCCCGCAACCGCTGTGTCGCCCAGATGCGAAACTGCGTGCCGCACAGGGATTTTACTCGATAACCGACGGAGATGATCACATCGAGGTTGAAGAATTTGGTTTGATAGTTCTTGCCGTCTGCGGCAGTTATTAAGAAATCCTTAATAACTGAATCATCCGCCAATTCCCCTTCTTCAAAAATGTTATTGATATGCATGTTGATATTGGGGATGGACGTCTGAAACAGTTCAGCCATAAGCTTCTGACTCAGCCAGACAGTCTCGTCCTGAAGACGGACTTCAACTTTTGTTTTCCCGTCCTCCGTCTGGTACAGAATCAATTCGCTGGTTACTGGGGTTTGCTCTTTCTTCTTTTTCATAGGCATGGTCTTTCAATATCTCGATCTGGGGTTCTATGTTTTCCTTAGGCAGCCGCTCGTGGCATAATCCGGCCTTCGGCAGTGCGCCCACTCTCCGTCCACGTCTGCTCGATATGGATGAGCGCGCATTGGCGCTCACAGAACACTATGTGCTGCAGGGCGGAAAGCTGGATCAGGTCATCTTCGGAATAGGTCATGTCTTTTTCCACACCTTCAGGTCCCGGTAACCTCCGTGGAGAGGTATGAAGGATCAGCTTTGCGCTGGTCGGTCATTTCTTCTCTTCCGGAGATGGTCCATGGTATGTATGCTTGATCTTTCGGCATACTTGTCTCAAAAACCGTCAATCTCTTGTGGTTTTAGGCCATCCAAATTTGTAAAAGAGTGACTTCCATCATTATTGACAATAAGTGTTTTATGTACTTTCGCAGACGAGTATTGCCCTACCTTGCCGGGTTTATGCTCCCACCAGATAACTTTCCGCACAGCCATACTTCCTTCCGGGCGAGCAGAGGAAGCATCATTTTCAAAGAGCTTGGGCAGAATCTCTTTAATGACCGCAGCATCCTCATCCGAAAAACCTGTACGTTCAGCAAGCTGGGGATTCATACTTCCGTAAGTGACATAAATTCCGCTGTCAACACGGTGTTTCATGCCCATGGTGTCTGAACCTTTTTTGGAACCATCGCCCTCGCCACTAACGCTCTTTGTAATCTGTGTACTCGACACACTAACCGCTTCAATACTGAAGGCTGATTGAATAGTTACTGGCCCACGAACAGGGATAGATACACCATCAGCATCATTTCCCTTACCGAAAGCAAATACTTGTCCGAATGCACGAACATCGAACCATTTCGCACAGGCTGATTTTGCGGTTTCATCCTTTTTTGCATTTGCACTAAAGACTTTCTTTCCCAAGCCATTGGCTTCCGATTCTGCACGATTTCGAAGACTGGTCTCACCGTCTATTTTTCGATCATCGGATTGGACAAAGACAGCCTGCCCTTTTTTTTCGTCTTCATTCTTCAATGAGACATACCGTTCAACAAGACGATCCCGAATTTTCCGTTTTAGACAAACATCGGTAATTTCCCCTAAGCCTTCGTAATCAGTACGGGGGCGGTTCCCATTTAACGGATCTCCGTTAGGGTTGGCGTTCTTCACACTCATGATAATTGCGAAATCGATTTTTTTGCTTAGCGTAGTCATAAACATTTCTCCTTTTATAATTGGTTTATTCTTCGGAATCTGTTTCCTGATCGTCTGCAGCGTTGGCTGATTTTAATACCCATTGACCCTTTTCCCGTTTGTGTTCACGGAGCCATTTCCGCTGGCAATGGTAGGATAATAGAAATTCCCCGCTCATGCGGCTATCCTGCTTGAATTCATCAGTCTGAAACTGACAACAGATTGTATCAATCAACTCGATATAGCCAGCGAGTAAGCCTGGTGCTTTTGCCTTAATTCGGGCCTTGTATGGCGTAAGGCTCGTCTCAATTGTACGCCAGGTAGAATAGGGCCTGTCGGCGAACCTTTGCATCAACCGTGCGGCAATTGTCTCACGCTTTTCGTTGGCGAAGTAAAGCGCCATTGATTCAATTTTCTCCGCCACCGCAAGCAACCTGCCATACAGATAGTCCCGTGTATTTCTCTCTTCTTCAAGAGCCATAATGTACCCCCTTTCATTGTAGAATCCTTTATATAGTGCACATGCTATGCCTAAACATTTTTCAAATTCCCATGGTTCTAAGCCGATCCTATTTGAAGCACGGCGGACACACTGCTCAACCAAATCGCGAGGAACCGGTCTGCCGTCAATTATTGAAGGCAGAAGGCGTTCTACGGTGGCATTGAGAAGTTTAATGCCGTTTTTCCCTTCTGCTTTTTTCCCATATGTGCACCATGCGATGTCTTTGGGGGACGGAGCCCCAATAAATTTCGTATCCTTGCTGAAATTTTGGAACCATGCGAAATCGGAATGCCACTTTTCTACACGAGCAAGGAATTCAGAACCGCTCAATTCCCGATAAAAGGTTATCGCCATGCGCCCCGGTGTCGCAGAATCCAAACCCATTACGACAATGTCTTCCGTGTCGGAAATGTTGGCTTTGTATCCGGCAAGTTTCTTATTGAAGCGAAGCGCAAAAGATTGCCCGACATCCCCGGTTTGTGAAGTCGAAGTATCGTTTATTTGAAACTCATCACCGAGGAAATCCCAGGTGTTGGCGCAGGGATCGGGAATTGGTTTCCCTGTTGTTGCCCAAGAGATAAAGACTTGGTTGCCGCTTCGAAATGCCTGCCTGCGAATAAGCCATTGCAGTGCACTATGAGCTTTTTGCGTAACCTCGAAAGAAACTCCTGCCGCTTGTTCGGCGGTTAAAAACTTCCCTCTAAATGTGAATCCAGTGGAATCATTTGATGAAATGAGCTTGGCCTTGTCAGCATCATGTCGTAGCTTTGCTGGGTGACTGTCTGCTATTTTTGCCTTTTCTTCTCCCGTTACAGCACAAAACCCTTCCGTTTTAAGAAGACTTTTATGAAATGAAATCCAAGCTTCTTTTAATGATGGGGAGTCCCATGTGGCCGTTTCTGTTAGGTCTCCTTCAATCCGAAAGCGGACAAAAGCATCCATTGGCACTTGTCCTTGCGGTAGTATCCGGAATATTAATGGGGCGCTCTTTTTATCTCCCTCAAACGATTCCGACACTGCCATACCATTGGAAACCGTCGGCAATATGCTTGCTGAAACAAGATCTGCAACAACAGTTCCTTTTTTTAGATATTTGTAAATTGCTGTAACCATTGGATGGCTAAATCCCGATTCTTTCCACTTGCCCAATGTATCTAAAAGATTGTCATAAGGTTCTGACGGCTTTTCTGCAAATCCACTCGTTACATTTCCACCAAACCTGACAAAATCCCCAGCGATGTACTGAAGTTTATCGCAGAGCGGATGGTTTTTAGGCTTTTTCCCCGACCGCCCCCCAGATTCTTCCGTACATGGAATTAAAGTCTTTTGTTCTGCTTTGTTCTCAAGCACTTTGGCTCGGCGGAAATTACCTTGATCGTCGATAACAATCTCAATGTGTGCCATTTGGGTTGTGTGCGATATCGGGTTAGGATTATCGGGAGGTGTCCCGCTTGAACAAGATTCATAAGTCTCATACAACTTTTGTATCCAACTCATTCCACCACCCCCAGTTCCTCGGCCTCAAGCTCCACCGATTTTACATTTCCGACACCAAAAGTCTTTGGGTCCATCTTCCGCACAAACTTCTTATGCGCACACTTTTCCGGTCGGTCAAAAGTCAGCACCCCTTTTTTGAGTGTTGGATACCAGAACCGGGCGTATAACTCGTCTTTGTCGGTACACGTTTCATCGGGATAATCAAACCCATGAAACATCAGCCCATAGCCGATTTCATCATCCCCATCATAAGCACCTTCACCTTCGCCGAAGACGCACGGTTCTACATATCCCTGACAGTCGCGAGTGCCGAGAAAAATGTCCTGCCTTCCGCCCCGCTCAAGCACCCGCTTTGCAATGGCAAAATGTTTGCCGTCGATGCGGTCTTCCTTTAATTTTTCGTGGTGTTCATTCCACTCAAAATGAGTCCGCACCTGATATTCCACATCAGAAAGGAATGTGTAAATCGCAAGCGTGTTTCCGCCGCTGAATTCAAGCGGCTTTGTTCCTTTGGTCTGTGTGCGAATCCGCTTCATCACCCTCACTGCATCAATCACCCAGATTATCGTAGGTTTCCAGTAGATTGATTTGCAGACACCTTTCAGCGCCTCGTAGGTCGGAAGGTGATACGAACATTTCTCGCCACCGATTTTGGTAAGCGGATCGGTAAAAAGCGCGAAGCGCCCCCAGAGCTTGAATTCGATGCTGTTCTTTGCAGTTTCAAACATATAAGAACCCCTCCTTGTTTATTGGTTCCATGGAAATTCCAAATTGTTCGCTGTAATATTTGTCGTCAAGATAGAATATCTCAGTCTCTTCCTGCACTCGATAAAATGCATTCTGTTCTGCCAACTTTTCAAATTCATAGGGAAACAGGTTGACTGAGTATTGCTGTGTTTTTTTGATCAGAGCATATTGTTTTTCCACTTCAAATGCAGAACAAAGCTGATTGACCAATTCTTTTCCTTCATCGCCATAACGAACAATAACGCTTCGTGTCGGTGCATCAATCGACTTGAAAAGTTTGGCCGCGGTCATAAAGGATTGCCGAAGGACATTCATTTTCAAATCTTCTCTTATAAGTGCTAAAGCATTGGTCGAAAGAAGGCTAAGTAAAGTATCATCTCGCCCACATTCTCTCGCCGACACTTTGTATACCATTTCTTCTTTCTGTTTATAGAAGTAATTCTGATAGTACCATTCCAGCATCTTCAGGCCGATGATGTCGCTGTCGTATTTTGACGGATCGGACTTATAGTCATCAAGGACACGATTTGATTTTTCTTTGCCAACTGCAATGTCTTTCAAGTAATCAAGTTTTTCTTCGGCGGGATTAACAACAAAGACATTGCCTATTTCCGGGCTACCGTGGCGGTTGCACCGGCCCGCAGCTTGCGCAATAGAGTCAAGCCCGGCAAGCATACGGATAACCGATCGGAAATCTACATCTACCCCAGCCTCAATTAGTTGCGTGCTGACACAGAGAATCGGCTCTTCGTCATCAAGCTTCTGGCGAATCGTTTTGAGTGCCTGTTTTCGATGTGCGGGGCACATTCCCGTACTCAAATGGAAAACCTCAAACCCGTCTTTTTTAGCTTCCTCAAAAATGGTGCGGGCGGCCTTCTTCATATTGACTACGACAAGACAGCTTCCATTCTCCTTGACCTGTCCAATCGCAAGCGCCGCTATCTCCGGATAAGTCCAACCAGGCGATTTACGACAGTCATGAACACGAACCCTTTTTAAATCGACAAAGAGTTTGCCGACATCGGGCATAAGTTCATTCTTTTCAGACAGTTCAAGGGTACCTTTCTTTTCATCGACCAAACCCAAAAGCGGCTGTGTAGCGGTGCAGAGAACAACAGTGCTTCCACAGTGATTAACCAGAAAATTGATCGCATTGTTGAAGAGATGGACGCATTTTATTGGCAGTGTTTGAATTTCATCAAAAACAATAACAGCCTTCGCCAACTGGTGCATCCGCCTTGCACCACGGGTTCCCGCACCGAAAAGAGCCTCCAGTAATTGAACCATTGTGGTATAGACAACCGGTGCATCCCAATTCTCAGTCAGGAGTTTTTCTTTCCAGCTTTGCACATCGGAGCCGATGTTTGAATGGTGTTCAAGAACAATTTTACCCGTATCTTTAAGACACTCTTTCGGTTCAAGGATTTCCCGCACGACCTGCGCATTTTGATCAATGATTGATGTAAAAGGGATGACATAGATTATTCTGTCCATGTGGTGTTTTTCCGCATGACCCAAAGCGAAGCGAAGACTTGCAAGAGTTTTCCCTCCACCGGTTGGAACGGTTAAAGTGAACAATCCCTTCGGTCGCTGTGCGGCATGAAGACAATGCGCAGATATTTCTTTGCGAATTTCATACACACGATTTTTTGTTTCAAAGGTTTTATACTTGTTTTCAAGTCGCTCAATCAAAATATCCCAGGTACGATACTTCCCCTGTTGACGATGCCGAGCCGTTTTGGGTTTCTCTGAATCAGCCGTATCCTGTCTATCAGCGTCAATGAGCGTACTGAATAGAAACCTCGCAAGCAAACCAAATTGGAATTGCGCAACCGTTGCAAGAGGGTTTGTCTCTGGAGAAGCACTAACAATATCCCGGCACTTTGCTTCAAATGGCTTTGTAAAAAACTTGTCTGCGAGAATAGTATTTATTCTTTCGAGTATATGCTTATCAATATTCTTGGCACTTTCCTCCCGATGAGTTTTGTTGTCGTTCTTTGATAACCGCCTTGAGTAGGAATCCCAGGTTCCGTTGTTGTCAGTCGTTAAACAATTGATTAGCCCTGAGTGATGTGAGACCAAGCAAAGGGAGAGAAACTGATTGAGCATTTTATGAGCATTGGATGAACCTTTTTCGTAGGAAAGAAACTGGGCGCCAGCGGTAGAGTGGTCGATCTTGCCTTTCTTTCCTGCCGGGTCTTCAAAATCCTCATCTTCGTCCGGGTTAAACTGTGGATCATTCTTTTTTATCGCATCCGTGATGTACCTTTGAAATTCCGTACTATATTTCCCCAAATCATGGAGAAGTCCCAGCAGTTCGCCGTAATTTCCCATACCGATTTTTTCAGCATGAATTTTAGCAAGTTCAGCGACGCCTTCAAGGTGTTCATGAAGTGCCTGATTTTTATGGGCTATGTATTTAAGCACGCCTTGGCTCCTCAATTTTCAAACACTCCTCGCTGTTCTCTTCGTTGACGAGGCAGAGCATTTCCCCAGACCATGCTATAGACCGGCCAGGTATCCCCAATCTCCCGTCCCGAATTCGTCAGCGAAAGAACGGGTTAGTTCGGCCACATGTTTGAGATGATCCTCCAGCGGCTGCCACCGATCCGGTGGCATGATGCGATTCATGTTTGATTCTGGGGATACGAAACGGATTGCTTTGCAATCCTGCATCATGTCCCCGATCCGGTCATATACCTCTGGCTTCCGCATTATGTCTCCGGTCTCTCACTCCTCGGACTTCGGTTTTTCTTCCGACTTATCCATCTCCCTCCGCACCCGGTTGGATTCATCCTTGGCCGTCTTCTTCCGGCCCCAGTAAGCGCCACGCCCTTTCTTCGGGCCGGAGTGTTCGGTCTTCTGAGCTTCATTTGCCATGGGAATGCCTCTTGTTTTCCGCTATGCTTTCAGTCGTTTGTGCTCTAAAATCCCCCTGCCCCCTTTGCCAAAGGGGGAAACTTGTCTTCCCCTACCGGTCCGGTAGTTTCCTGTCGATCTATCCGTCCTTCCCTTGGTAACCGATTTTCCGGCGCGGCTTGACTGGTGGCGCCATTAGCTCATGGATAGCGTCGAAAAGATCTTGAACTGATGATCGTACTTTTTCTCCATCAACTCGATTTTGATGAACTCGTAAAAAGTCCAAAATTTTCTCATGAGGTCATTCCGGTCCCCGCGGGGATAAACTCCAGCCGGAATCCAGCGTTTTCAATAACTTATCACGTCACTGGACCCCGGTTTTCACCGGGGTGACTACTTTTTACGAGATCATCAATTTTCCCCTGAAGTTCTTTATGCTTTGGATGCACACCAATCATTCCTGCAACAATTTGGCAGACTTGCGACTCAGGATGAATTACTCGTTACAAATCCCCCTTAATCCCCTTTTTCCAAAGGGGGAGGACTTCACCCAGCCCCCTACGGCGATATATCTTTCATTTTTTACTATATCCCTTTCCCTCCATTGCCAACCAGATGGCTGCAACCATGCGAGCGTCGTCCAAGGCCCGGTGCGTTTGCTTCCAGTGCGGACTTCCCGAACGCGTTCCCGACCGGAACAAGCCCCCACCCCCATGCGTTGCGCAAAGGTGCCGGTACACCGTTTCCAGTTTGTGATTCCGCAGGTGCGGGAAGTGCGTCCGGCTCATTTCGAGGGTGCAGATATGCCGGTTAGTCAGGTTGAGCTTCAATTGTTCGAACTCATGACGAATAAAACCCATATCGAAGGGGGCGTTATGCGCCACGAGAATGCTGTCCCGGATGAAGGAGGCCAAGGCCGGGAAGACTTCTTCCGGTGGCGGCTGCCCGATGAGCATCTCATCGGTAATGCCGTGGATATGTGACGCATGATAGGGAATCGCTCTTGGCACCTTAATCAAGGCGCTGAATTCCGCCATCAGTTCATCTCCTTCCAGGGCAACAGCACCGATCTCGATGACCCTGTCGCCTCTCCAGGGTGAGAGGCCGGTTGTTTCCACGTCCACGGCAACATATCTTGCCTGCCGGTTGATTGATCTTACCACATGACCTCGGTCATTTAGCGTCCTATGCTCAAATATCTTTTGCTTTTTCTTGTTTCAAGAAGGATGGAATATTATTTACCAGCTCAGTTTAAGAAGAGCCGTTAATATATATAGGTTAGAATCCATTTTGCCTTTTTGGGTGATAAAATGACAAGACGATCCTTAAATTGATCCGGGGAATGATAACGTAAGAACGGCAGCAGGAGGCTAATAGCATTTTCTGATGTGGTAGGATTAATCTTTAAACGGATCACGCCCGGATGATGTAAGTGGCATTGACAGCCCTTATTTCAGAGTGATCAAGAGACTCCTTGGCATAAAATAAAGCGGCCCGAATATCGTCTTCTTTCAATTCCGGATATCCGGTAAGCAATCTTGCCCAAGACTCCCCTGCGGCAATCTGCTCTAAAATGACCGAAACGGGGATTCTGGTCCCTTTAATTACCGGCTTTCCGTTACAAACCATCGGATCAATTTCGATACGATCGATTGAATGCAAATTGTTTCCCTCCCTCATGAATGATCATTGTTTAAGCTTCCGCTGGCAAAAACATAAGCCCATTTTTGGAAATGGGCAAGGATTTTCAATAAGCATGCCTTTGCCTACAATCTTTTTTTACATTTTACAGACGTATCTTTCTTGCCGGTTGATAGACATTACCACACCACCTCAGTCATTTAGCGACCTATGTGCAATATTTTTCTTGCTTTTCTTTCCGGGGACACGTTCCGGTCCCTGCGGGCTTCCGGAACATGTCCCCGGCGTTACTGCGGACCCCTGCGGGCTTCCGGAACATGTCCCCGCCCATAAACTCAGGTCCGATAATTGTTTCGCATATTTTCTATTTCTTCCCGGACTTTTTCCCGCAGCCACGCCGGTTCCAGCACCTCGGCCTGGGCGCCGTGCTTGAGGATTTCCATCATGATTTCCGCTGCATGGGAAACGGGGATGGTCAGTTGCAAAGCGCCATCCGGCATTTCCTCCGCTTGCTGGTTCTTGTGCCAGACCTGGCCCCGTATCCACCGGGCGCGGAGGGGAGAAAACCGGACGGTGACCGGAAAATTATCCCGGTTCTGGAAGATGCCAAAGGTCTCCGTGAGCAGGGGCCGCCAATCGCCTTCGGGACGGAGGGAGAAACCAGAAGTGACAGCAGCTCTTGCTCGCTGAGCCGCATGCAGGAAAGTTGAAAGTCCGGGTCGTTGTAGTAGAAACCTCTCCGGGCAGGATCATAGGCCAGCGGGGCATACAGCCGGCAGCGGAAGAACTCGATGGAACGCTGGGCGGTCTTGGCCGAACATTCAAAGCGGCGGGCCAGCTTGGCGGCGTTGGGATATTGGCGATTTCTGATTTCCTGGTCAAACCAGAAATAACGCTCCAGAAAAAGTTGCTCGCCCATAGCCCCTCTTATCTTAGGATCAGAGATATGACTTCATGCAATCTTGCTTCAGCAAAGTTGGATAACAATTATTTAAGATTATTCTGAAGAGAGGGTTACTTCAAAATGGGCGAACCGGCCTTGTTGTGTGAGCCGGATTTTTTTGCATCCCGTGAAACCGGCATCATTCATCACGGTACACTCAATGCCATCGGCCAGTGTCCTGATCACCTTGACGGCATCCAGGGCGCCGGTAGCCGGCGCGGCGATCGTATAAGAATTCGGGGGCACCATGTTGAAGACGATCGTATAGTGCCTCCCTTCCAACTTAGCCTTGTTTCCATAATAGGCAAAATCAGCGGTAATCTGCCGTGCTGCCGTGCGCAACTTAGCCTTGGCCAAATATTTCCGGAAGGCATTAATACCGATGATGGCCGTTATGGCAAGGATAGCGAGAGTAATTATAAATTCGATAAACGTAACCCTGTCCATAGTGAGCTTGAGCCTGTCCTGAGCTCATCGAAGGAACTATGACGTCACCCTTCGACAAGCTCAGGGTGACACCTATTTTCACAGTAAAAATTACAGCAATTTGTGCGCCGGAAAAAAGGCCTTCTTTGCTGTTCTTTATTAATGCCTTAATATCTGTCACTATATTTTGGAATGTGAAATAATACTCTGTGAACCTCTTCACGAACTATCAGGGCGAAAAAGCGGGATTTTCCGCATCCCTGACGTTTTTTTCAGCGGACGGCAAGGGAGCTAGAACGGCTGGGTTTTTAGATCATTGGAGTGGACCTTCAGAGGCCTTTGAGTTTGCGCCGGTCGATTTGCTTCAAATATGCGGCGAAGAGTGTGGGATCGGCCGCCTTCATTTCCCGGCGGACTTCGGCGAAGTCGATGCCTTTGACCATCCTGAGAAAGGGCTCGTTGTCGCATAAAATGATGCCTTGGAGAAACAGTTGGGCGGCGAGGACAGGGGAAGGCGTTCGGGCAAAGGTCTTTTCCAGTTCGAGATAGCTGCCGGTAATAACCCTGAATTCTTCCAGGAGGCGGATCTGTTTCGGCCGGAAAAATCCCCGGACGTAGGCGAGGGCGGGAAGCCAGGCGCAGGCCAGTGCCCGAGCACCGCCATGTTCGTCCGACAGCTCTTCCAGGAGTCTTTTCAACTCGTTATCCCGGAGGTGGTGCCAGTCGATGGCGGCCGGATCGATCCGGCAGGCTTCAAAATAGACCTGGCGGGCCACCGAAAGGTCGCCGCGCAGCAAGTAGGCATCGCCCAGGTAGCCGTAGATGCGGGCATTGTTGGGCGCCGTAATGAGACAGGCCTGAAGGGAGTGGATTGCCCGATCATATTCCCCGGTCTGGAGATGGGCATAACCGGCGGGAATCCCCTCGGCCAGGAAGGTGCCGTCTGTCAGATGGGCCGCTTCGATGGCAGTGACGACTTTCTGAAAGAAGGGGCGTCGAAGTTCATTGGCGATCGCGCCGCCGGCGCCGAGGGAAGCGCAAAACGCCGCGAAAGAAAGCCACAATTGAAAGAGCTGCGGGGCAAGGTCGGGGCCGGGCGGCGGCAGGGCGGATAGTCCCTCTTTGAGGAAGGCGGCGATTTGACGCTTCTTCTCTACATCTTCGCTGCCGCGATAAAGATCGCCATACCGTCTCAGCGACTCCAGTGCCTCGTCGGGCTGTAATTCCTTGAGGGCCGCCGCGGCGTCGTTGAGCAATACGAATTCGTCCTGGAAAAGGGAAAGCTGTTCTACCGGCATAAGTTGTTTCTTTTATAAGCGCTATAGGTTCATTAACTTGCGGGCGTTGGTTTCGAAAATCTGCTTTTTCTCCGCTTCGGGTATCGTCATGGCCTTGATGGAGGCGATGGTGTCCCGGGTGGCGATTAAGCCGTTCCGGGCATCGTAGGGCGCATCGGTGCCGAAGAGCAGGTGATCGGCCCCGTAAAAGGCATAGGCGCACATCAGTCCGGCCGTGCTGCCGTTAAGGGCCGTATCCACATAGAACCGCCGGAAGTAATCCAGGACATCGCCTTTGACGTTCAAGGTATGGTTCTGTCGGCCCATGCCCGGAGCGACTCCGTAAGTATTGACGATTCGGTCCGCGAAGAAGGGCACCATGGCGCCGGCATGGTGGATGATCATTTTCAGGGCCGGAAATTTCGTCATCACGTTGGACAATACCAGCCGGGTCATGGCGATGGTGGACTCATAGGGCCAGCCCCAGACGCAGAAAGTGTCGTATACCGAACCTTCTTCCCCCGGATATTCCGGCAGGGCGGGGCGCGTGGGATGCAGCCAGATGGGCAGGTCGTAGCTGCACATTTTCTCGTAGAGGGGCATAAATTCCGGGCGGTCGATGGGGCGGCCCAGGGCCGGGGTGGGCAGGTGGACGCCCTGCAGGTGCAATGATCCGATGGCCCGGTCCGTTTCCCGAAGGGTCTCTTCCATACTCTGCAGCGGCAACAGGGCCGCGGCGCCGGCGAAACGATCGGGATGCCGGGACACCAACTCCGTCACTTCGTCATTGGCAATGCGGGCCAGCTCCGCCTCCTGGGCCGGCGTGGCGTTGATGGCCGGCGTACCACCGGGAACGATAACTTGTCTCAAACCGTCGAAGCGGTCCATGATCCGGAAGCGCTCTTCCATGTCCCACAGGGTGGTCACGCTGACCCGCCGTTTAACGTCTACTCCGTAATTTTTCAACGCTTCCATGTATCCGGGTGTCAATATGTGGCTGTAGATGTCGATCATCGTTTGCCCTCCTTAGTGCTTGGGAAAAAGAATCCTGGATTCCGGCTTTCGCCGGAATGACTACGGTTTTTTCATGCGCCCCGGCGTCCCACGGGCATGCGGTTAACTTTGGAACAGCTTCTTCACGTCGTCTTTGAGAACCTTGCCCATGGTGTTCTTGGGCAATTCCGTGAGCATGATCACCTCTTTGGGGCATTTCCAGTCGTGGAGGTGCTCCTTGCAGTAGGCCCGGATCTTTTGGGGATCGAGCCCGGCGCCCGGGCCGGCGACCACGGCGGCCACCACTTTTTCGCCCCACTTCTCGTCGGCGATGCCGACCACCGCTGATTCAAGGACTCCCTCCAGATTGTTGATCAGGCCCTCTACTTCTTTAGGAGAGATGTTTTCACCTCCCGAAATGATGATGTGCTTGATCCGGTCCGTGAGATAGTAGTACCCGTCCTCATCGACCCGGGCCAGATCGCCTGTCTTGAACCACCCATCCGCGAAGGTCTTGGCCGTTTCCGCGGGCTTGCGCCAGTAGCCGGAGGTTATGCTGGGGCTTTTCAGCCAGATTTCCCCCGTCTGACCGGGGGGGACATCTTGCATCGTCTCGGGGGCTATCAGCCTGACCTGCACACCGGGCAGCG
>Ga0082335_1006157_pt1 | contig 15740 bp, 11 predicted proteins | sample Subgrocontami58m_FD_72375 | JGI IMG/M metagenome (GOLD analysis project Ga0082335, IMG submission 72375) | Subsurface groundwater microbial communities from S. Glens Falls, New York, USA - GMW37 contaminated, 5.8 m (SPADES assembly) (version 2) ... | reverse complement strand
TTGGAAAAGAAACTATCGGCGGCGGTTATGTAACCGTTATGGTTCGCGGAGATGTTGGAGCAGTTAAAGCTGCAACAGATGCCGGTGCAGCCGCGGCTCAGAGAGTTGGAGAATTGGTTTCAGTCCATGTCATCCCACGTCCGCATAGTGATGTTGAATTGATTCTACCTAAACGCGCCAAATAAAAATATATGCAATTTGCTTTAGGTCTTATTGAAACTAAGGGCTTGATCGGCGCTATAGAAGCCGCCGATGCTATGTTAAAAGCCGCTAATGTAAAATTAGTCAGCAAAGAAAAAATTACAGCCGCTTTGGTTACTGTAAAAATTATCGGCGAAACGGCAGCCGTAAAATCTGCTGTTGATGCCGGTGCTGCTGCCGCTCAGAGAGTAGGTCAATTAGTTTCTGCACATGTAATTCCTCGTCCGGATGATCAAATCGAAGACCTTATTTACTATCCATCTATAACTACCGGAATTCAACCGGAAGAAATTGTTAAAAAAGAAAAACCGGTTAAGGAAAAGCCAGTTGTTAGAGAAGTTGCCGATGAAAAAGCCGAAGAGGAATCTCTCTTCGATGAAACTGAAAAAGAAGAGACTGAAACTGTTCCGCTTAAAAGAAGGGGCAGGCCTAGATTAGAGAAATCAGAATCACAGGCACCTTCACGATTGGATTCACTCCGTAAAGAAGCCCTAAAAGAAATCGGAAAAGTAGAAGGCGAGAAGCAATTAACTGCCGGAGAAATTCCTTCTAATGAACAGCTTTCAGAATTGAATGTTCATGAGCTTCGTCATTTAGCAAGAAGCTTTGATAATTTTCCTATAAAAGGGAGACAAATCTCGAGAGCTAATAGAGATGAACTGATTGAGCACTTTGAGAAGATTCGCTAAATCTCATTTATAAAATGATTAAAGATTAATCCCGCTAAGCGGGATTTTTTTTATATTTAAGTATGAAGAAAAAAGTTGTCACTATATCGTTAATTGCAATTTTCTCAATTGTGCTTTGGATCGCCGTTGCTCTTTCGGATATGTATATAACTACAATTGAAGTACCCGTTAAATTTACGGACCTACCCAAAAACTATGCGGTTGGATCAACTTCCGTGGATAATGTTTATCTGCAGGTAAAAGGGAAAGGATGGGAGTTGGCTAAATTAGGACTTGTGGGAGATAATGAATTTAATATCTCTGTTCATAGAAGATCCGGTAAGTATAGAAGCGATTTAAATAATTTTATTGATGCTAATCCATGGTTAGCGGCATCATTTCAAGTTTTGGAAATTGCACCGGCGCAGATTGAATATGAAATTGAAAGGAGCGGTTCGAAACGTGTACCTGTTGTGCAAAATTTGAAAATAGATTTTAAACCGGGTTTTGGTCTTGCGTCTAAAGTTAAAATCAATCCTGAAACTGTTGAAATCTCAGGTCCGACAAACTTACTTCAAAAAATAGATACCTTAAAAACTGAATTCCGTGAGTTCTCTGATATAAGTGATAATGTAAAACTCGATCTTCCGTTCGATGTTCCGGATGGAATAACAATTCCAAAGACAGAATGTTCTCTTGAATTCGAAGTGCAGAAGATTGTTGATAAAACTTTTGAATCAATTTTAATTGAGACAAGAAATGTTCCTGCTAATAAAGAACTAATTCTTTATCCGGCTAAAATAAATGTTGTATTACGTGGAGGCATAAATAAACTTGGCAGACTTACTAACGACAGCATAAAAGTTTATGTTGATTTCTGGACTGCACTGAAAGAAAACGGAAAAACAATAGAACCAATTGTAGAATTTCCGCAATTCACAACTCTAACAATAACACAACCTAAAAAACTAGAATACATAATCAAACAGTATTAAAAATGTTTATAACCTTTGAAGGACTCGACTTTTGCGGTAAATCAACTCAGGTGCAGCTCCTTGAGAATTATCTAATTGATAAAGGCCGTAAAGTAAAAATTATTCGCGAGCCCGGCGGGACACTAATTTCCGAAAAGATCCGCGATATTCTTTTAGATAAAAAAAATTCGGAAATGTCCATTGAAACCGAACTGATATTATTTTCTGCAAGCAGATCACAACTGGTTAATCAAGTTATACTTCCCGCATTAAAGGAAAATTATTACGTGATCTCCGACCGCTTTCACGATTCTTCAATTGCATATCAAGCTTTTGGCAGGAAAATTAATCTAGGATTTGTAGAAGAACTGCAGCAATTTGTCATCGGGAAAGCAGTGCCCGATTTAACTTTCTTTTTGGATATTTCTATTGATGAAGTAATAAAAAGAAAATCTAATGTAAAACAGATAGAGCTGGACCGTATAGAACTTTCCAAAATTGATTTTTATAAGCGTGTACGGAACGGTTATCTCTATATGGCAGAAAAAGAAAAGCGGTTCAAAATAATAAACGGCGAGCTCCCGATTGAACAGGTCCATAAAATTATTATTGATGAAGTAAAGAAATTTGAGCATTAGAAAGGAATCATTATGAAATTAAGAAGTAAGATATTATTACTCATTACTATGATAATTTTTTTCTCCGGTTTTTTAACCCGTGATAATGATATCTATTTCCAAATTAATAAAGGCATAGATATCTTCGGTAGAGTCTACAAAGAAGTAACAATAAATTATGTTGATCAATTAAATCCGGAAGAGTTTATGCTTTCCGGCATTAACGGAATGCTGACATCACTTGATCCTTACACAAATTTTTTGGATGCAAATGGGCAGAAAGATATTGAGATCATTACCAAAGGTAAGTACGGTGGAATTGGTGCAACGGTCGGTCTCAGAAATGAAAACATTACTATTGTTGATTTGATCGAAGGATTCTCCGCTCAAAGACAAGGTATGAGGGTTGGTGATATTATTGAGAAGATTAATAATGTTTCCGTTACAAAAGATAATTATGAAAATTTAAGCGAGTTCTTAAAAGGAGATGTTGGTACAACTGTTAATATAGTTGTTAAAAGAGAAAGCGTTGATGATGAGATAATTTTCAATTTAATTCGTGAAGAGATTGAAATAAAAAATCTTTCTTATTACGGATTTGTTCCTGAAGGAAGTAAGAATGCATACTTAAAACTCAGCGGGTTTTCCCGTTCTGCCGGTGAAGAAATTAAAAAAGCATTGCTTGAACTTAAATCCCAAAAAGAAATTGGTTCTGTTGTTCTCGATCTTCGCGGTAATCCCGGCGGATTACTTGATGCTGCAATTGATGTTTGTGAAAAATTTTTAGATAAGGGACAGACAATTGTTACAGTTAAAGGGAGAGATAGTTTAAGTACACGGAGCTATTCTTCCGAAGAAGAACCGATAGCAGGCAAAATAAAAATGGCTATTATTATTGATGAAGGATCTGCGTCGGCATCCGAAATTGTTGCAGGAGCAATTCAAGATCACGATAGAGCGGTATTAGTTGGAACAAACTCTTACGGAAAGGGATTAGTTCAAACAATTATTCCTTTATCATATAATACGTCGTTAAAGATTACCACAGCCCGTTATTATACTCCAAGCGGAAGATCAATTCAGAAGATCAGCTATTCCGAGAAGAATAAAGTTTTTGAAAAAAGAATGAATCTTTTAAAAAATGAATTCTATACTGATCATTTGAGAAAAGTATATTCTGCGGGCGGAATTATGCCCGATACTGTTGTTGTTAATGAATCAAGTTCCGGTTTGGTTCAAAAATTACTTGCCGATGGTATGTTCTTCCGGTTTGCGACAAATTTTTTTAATAACAATCAAAACCGCGATCTAAAAAAATATTCACCGGAAATGCTGCTCAAAGAATTTACAAACTATCTTCATAGTCAAAAATTTGATTTTGTATCACGTGCCGAAAAACTGATTGATCAATTAAAGACTGCAGCTGCAGAAGAAAATCTCGATCAAAAATTTATTGAACAGCTTGATAGGACAAAAAATCAAATTGATGCCAGCCACTCAAACGAGATCGAAAAATATAAAAACGATATATTGTTTCTGATTCGCGAAGAGTTAGCTGCAAGAATTGATGGAAGACAGGGCAGGATTAAAGAATCATTAAAGATGGATAATCAATTTGCGGCTGCAGTTAATATTCTAAACAATAAAAAACTTTACGATAAACTTGTAAAGCTGGATTATAAATAATTATTATTGCTTATGACTGTATCTGAAAATCCAAAAGTTTTAATTCACACGAACCCGAAATTTGGGAGATGTCCGCAATGTAAATCTGTAGGAACTTTGCACAGATCAAGAACAAAGAACATGTACGAGCAAATCATCAGAAGAACAACTTTTTTGAAAACTTACCGCTGTAAAGAATGCGGTTGGAGGGGATTCCGTTCTACATTAACTTTTACCAGAAAATCAATTCGTCATATCATCATATACATAATCATAATAATTATTACTGCTCTTCTTGCCCGGTATCTAATTCTCAATTATGCATTAAATTAATTTCTTACTTGTTAAATATTAAATTTGGTGCAAGCTGTTCAACAGCCCGATAATCCTTCAAGTAATGGACTTTAATTCTATTCCGATTTTTCACTAACCAGCTTAAGGCAATCCGCAAGCTTTCCAAATCTTTTTCGGTTAGTTCTTTAATCAATTGAATATCACCGGCGAAGAACTCATTTAATATATCATCAAACAGTTCTTTCTCATTGAGTATGTAATTCTTAAAATATATTTTCCCATCAAGTAAAAGCATGTAATCATTTTTTCGTGAGCCAAGAATCTCTATCAATACATTTGCTTTATTGATCGGCTCTGCAAGGATGGATGATTTATTCAGTTGATTCAGAATAGAATTTACTACATCTCTGATCTGTCCGGCTTCTTCATATTTTTGTTTAGCGCTCAGTTCTTTCATTCTGTTTAGTAACCGATCAACAGCCGATTGATTATTCCCGCTTAAGAAATCATTAACGCGCTCTAGTTCTTCGATATACTGTGGTTTAATATCAGATTCGGTACACGGCGAGTAACAACGCTCAATATCTGCAAGATAACATCTGCGTTTTTTATTAAATTCTTTGTCAGAACATTCACGCAGAAGAAAAGTTTTGTCAATAATTTCTTTGAGTGCATTGGCAGTATCACGATTCGGATACGGACCAAAATAATTATTACCGTCAAAATTGATCGTTGATGAAACTTCAACAGAAGGGAAATTATGAGTAAAAAGAATTTCTATAAAATAACTCCTTGGATATTTCTTAAGCATTTTGTTCTGCTTTGGCAGATGTTTTTTGATCAACTCGGCTTCAGCTAAAAGTGCGGTCAGTTCAGTATTAGTAGTTTGATAACCCAATCCGGAAGCTTTGCGGACGATCTCTTTTGATTTCCGCATTGCTGTGCTCATAAAATAATTTCTTAATCTTTCTTTTAGCGACTTTGCTTTCCCTATATAAATTATTTCCTCTTTAGCATTCTTAAAGAAATAAACACCGGGCTCTACAGGAATATTCACAACATCATTGAGTAGTTTCTTCTTTATAATTCGATATGGTTGTGTTGATGCGGAATGTTTTTGAAAACTTATTAAGTCTGAAACGGTGTCAATATCATGCTCTTCACGAAGCTGCTTAAACATCCTTAATAAAATCTTAGCAGTTGCTGTTGCATCGCCAAGTCCGCGGTGAACATCTCTATGTCTTATCTTTAATTGCTTAACAAGATTGCCAAGCGATTTACTTGGAAATTGCGGATACATTCTTCTTGCAAGGCGCAGTGTGCAGATTGAATTATTTGCCGGAACTTCTAGTTCTTGATTTAAGCATTCATGTTTTAGAAATGAATAATCAAAACTGAGGTTATGTGCAGTTAAAATTGTATCGCTTATGAACTCTTTTATTTGCGGATAAACTTCATCAAAATATGGCGCATCTTGAACATCAGTAGTAGTGATTCCGGTCATTTGAGTAATATAAAATGGAACAGGTCTTCCCGGATTGATGAATGAAGAAAATGTATCTACAATTTTCCCCTTTTTAATTTTAACGATACCGATCTCGATAACTTTATCGTGGAGAGCAGAAGTTCCGGTAGTCTCAAAATCGAAAACAGAATACTCGGCTTCTTCAAAAGGAATTTCTATTAATTTATTTTCTTCCATATCATTGATTTATGTAAAACAAATTTAATCAAAATGGATTAACTGATGATATATTTTGTAATTCCGAATGGTCGCTGTTAATTTATCGATTTCCAGCTTGTACAATTTTTCTTGATACGCTCTAAATATTTCACTACTTTGATACCAACCTCGGAGGGAATAATTTAGTTTAGTATGCAAAATTCATTTCAAGTATCAATACTGTTCAAATTGAAGACTCTCGAGAGAGGAAAATACTTTTTGAGCAAACGATATTGACAATAAGAAATAAAAACATTTGGAAGCAAAAAGAATTTAAAATTATTAGAAGAAAATCAATAAAGATATGGCGTTGTTATGTTTGCTAATAACAGCTAATCGCAATATTTTGTTGGTATAATAGTTATGTGAAAAATGTTTTCCACAACAAGGCAAATGGAATAATGTTCTATGCATAATCCAATATTCTATAACATTATAATAGGTACATTTAAATGAAAAGGGAAGAACTACAGATCTTCGTTGATATTCAGAGGACAATCTTAGATGCAGGTCTTGATCTTCCAGATATTCTAGAAGTGATTCTGGTAAGTGGGCTAAAACTGATCCAGCAAACACACGGGGAGATATTCTTGCTAGAGAAGAACGGCAAACAACTCAGAATTGTGAGATCCACCGACCAACAAGATGAAGGAAAAGTGTTTGACTTAGATAAATGTTTCGCTGGGCTTGCTGTGATAATGATGAAAACAGTTTTTTGCCCAGATTCGAGCACAGAACTTCTCTACCAATCTCCACACAGTGGGCCTTATCATAGTGAACTTACTGTTCCACTTCGTGTTAGAAATAAAGTTGTTGGTGCAATTAATATCGAGAGTAACAAAGTGAATGCGTTCGATGCTGAAGCAATAACTCTTCTTGAATACTTTGCGGGAACAGCGGCGATCGCAATTTTGAACGCCGAACGATTTGCAGCGCTCGAACGTGCGAACGATCAATTGATCGAGCTGGATAATAAGGTACTGGGAGGAATAAAAAATATTATCACTGATCGTTTTCATGCTCTTGGTAATTGGCTAAGTGGAATTCGGGTGTACATGTTAGAGATTTACAAGCAAGATTTGAGTAATCTTTCTGAGAGGTCAAAAAACACCTTTGAAGAGGTGATATCTAGTTTTGAAACTTCTCTTAATCTTATCTATCAATCTGAGCAGTTCCTTATTCAGTATGTCGAAGCTGAAAAGGTCAATCTAGATATCAGGGAGATACTTCAGCAGAGTATTATAGAAATGGGACCCACGCCTGATAACATAAAAATAGAGATTAGCACAGCGACAGAGTTGATGCTCATTAGAGGCAACCGCCAAAGAATAGGGAGTATGATCAGAGAGTTTCTAAGCAATTCTATAGAAGCCATGCCTCACGGCGGAATTATCAAGATGGACGCGTACAATGAAGCTAATTCAGTGATACTGATAGTGAAAGATGAAGGGGTTGGAATTACTACGGATGTTATGAATAATCTGTTTAATGTTGGATACTCCACAAAAGGACACAAAGGTTTAGGACTTTTTGGTGTATACATGATCGTAAAGACACATCGGGGGACAATTACGTGTGAATCATCAGAAGGAAAGGGGACGACATTCAAGATTAGTTTCCCAGCAATAAATTCTCATTCGGCATTTTGAAACTTGTAAAGGATATTTCACTATGAAGCGGAGCTATAAGATTCTTGTAATCGAGGATGACGACAGCTGGATTTCAATCCTGAGTAATATTCTGCAAACAGAAGGATGGAGAGTCACTGTCTGCAAAGATTTGCAGGAAGCTATCGAGGCTTTGTCACGCGAATTATTTCACTTTGCTACAGTTGATCTCAAACTAGTGGAAGATGCTTACCATTCACTAGAATTAAAACAAGAATGGTCGGGGTGGCAGGTCCTAGGATTCATAAAGAACAAAAGTATAAATCCTGCTATGGGCGCAATGGTGATCTCAGCCTATGCCTCAAATGACATAATAAACAAAGCCATGAGAGACTTGGGGGCGTTGGACTTTATGTCAAAAAGGGATTTTGATAGTGTGTCATTTGTTAATACTCTAAAATTGTATCTGGAGACGTACCATGACAAGTATTTCTATGAAGGTATAGTACAGAAATCAATGTCGACAAATGAAATTGTAAGTCTCACTGAAACAGAGAAATTCCAATCAGCATTCAGAAGTGTTGATGGGATAAGGGAATACTTCCGTCGGAAGAAGGAAACTGGCTTTAAAACTATAATTATTTTCTCCGATTTGTGCGATTCCACATCATACAAGGATCAAAGAGGATTTGTGGAGGGTCTATTCAAGTCATACAATCATAATGAAAGAGTTTCGACGATCTTACAGGAGTACGGAGGTACAGTTGTAAAAACCATTGGAGATTGCGTGATGGGACGATTTGACACCGAGAAGAACAATCAAGGTCAGTTAACGACACAAGCAATAAACGCTGCTATTAAGATACATGAAACCTTTGATGAGATGAACGTTGGCATAACTAAAGACATTGAAAAGTATAGATCAAAAACCGGCATTTGTATTGGTATTACTGGAGATAGTTATATGAATGACCCTCATGGTCTACCCGTGGACTCTGCTGCTAGGCTGACTTCGTTAGCTAATCCTGAACAAATCTTAGTTTGCAAGGATATCATGGATACAGCGAACATAATGCAGATCGAAGCTCAAGTTCTTAAGATTCCATCTCTTCGGCTCAGTCCAACAGAATTGGTTTGTGGACCTCAGAATAGAAAGTTAAAAGGGATTGAGGATTATGTTCAAGTTTGTGAAATCAAGTGGGATGGGAAAGAACGGGGGATCCAAGAATCGAAGTAATGCAGAAACATGTTCATTTATAGAAAGGCGTAAAACTACTTCACATAAAGCGTATAAAAATATTTAACGAATTTATTAATACTGATTCTGACGTTTCGCTCTTCGACACATGGTGTCGCTCACTGAAAATGTATTCTTAGTAGTTCGCACCAAAACAATGGTCTGGAAAGAGGTGAATTTTACTTTGTGTTCTTTGCGACTTTGCGAGAGAATGTATTCTTGTGGAGGATGCAGAGAGTAACTATTATTTTCTTCTTTTTTTCTTTTCAGAACTGATCAACGGCTGTGAATATTTTTTGTAGAGTTCGAAGAGGAATTCCAAACGAATTAGTTCGGTTGTGAATTTTTCTTTACGGTAACACGCATCAACGGCATTGTCAATCTCTTTGTGGGTGTCCGTCAAATCTTTGGGCATTGCAACCGGGTCGTATAAATCCGCAAGAGTTGATCCTTTCTCAAAATGTTTTTCCCGAACTGCAAGCATATTTTTTACCGCTGCTTCAACTTTTTCTTTCTGCTTATCTGTTGGGTTTTCAGGGAATGGGAAGTTATTGTAAACAAGTTTATTTGAATATCTATAATCACTTTTTATTCTTCCACAGACCTGTCTCATCCATGCATTGTGCATTATGGAAGTAAGAATTCCAAAAATAAATAGATCGCCATTGGGGATGATTACACAACTATCTGAAGCGATGTAATTCTTATTAAAGAAACCGATAGGGATATATTTTCTATTTTCGGAAGAGTGACGCGGGATCAAAATATAATTTGTTTTTGGTTGTCTTATTTCACCGAATAAATACGGGTACCTGGCAAGTTTAATAGTTGCTTCTCTAATACTGTTTAAGCGGTACTGTTTTACTTTTTCAATTATTGAATTAACCTCGGGCATACTTCTAATTTCCGACGGAGTTACATTCTCAAGCCAAAGGCACCAACGGTTTTCTCCGTTTAAGAATTCTTTTGCGCTGATAAGAGGTTTAAGATACATCCTTGCGTTTGGTTCTCTCTTGAGAAATTCTTTTTTCTCTTTGTCATCAAAAAGAAAATTACCATCATCATTAGGCATACTACCGAAAAAGATTTTCGGTACATCGCATATAGGTTCTTCTCTATTATCTATTATAACTGTTTCCGCATCTATTAAATAAGGATTGATATTCTTGGCATTGATTTTTTGCGGTTCGGATTTGGGTGTTTCGTAATCATAAATATATTTTTCAATTGCATCGTATGTTGCAAAGCCAATAATAACGCAATAAACGCTCGCTTGTCCTCGCGCTTTATTGGACCATCTGAATGTACGGTGCACAAAATTAATTTTGATATTTTGTTTAAGTAAGTAATTCCACAAAGTTCCTACTTGCTCGCCTTGTGTGATAGAGTTTGTTGATACAAAAGCCACTTTGGTAGAGACTTTCCATGGAACGTCTTTACGGTTAAGGTATTCTGCGGCTTTGATGTACCAGGCGCAAACGTAATCCAGCAATCCCGAATTTTTTATGGACGAGCAAACCAAATCCATATCTTCGTTTTGCTCTTTTGTTCTATTCTTTTTGGCAACAAACGGCGGGTTGCCGAGAATGTAATCAAAAAGCCCCATCCCATCCTTCTTCCCCAAAGGGGAAGGTGCGACTAAGCCCTCTCCTTTGGAGAGGGTTTGGGTGAGGCAAGTCCAATCAATTCTTAATGCGTTGCCGTGTATAATGTGCGGCGATTTTTTAAGAGGCAGTCGAACAAAATACTGCCCGAACTCATTCGATAGTTTCATATTGCATTGGTGATCCGTAAGCCACAAAGCAACCTCCGCAATGCGCGCTGGGAATTCCCCGTATTCAATACCGTACATCATATCGACATCAATTTTCGAAAGTAGTTTTACGTCGAGTTCAAACTGATCTTTTTTGCCGAGTCTATAAATTTGTTTTAGGATTTCAATTTCAAGAAGCCGTAACTCGCGGTAAGTAATTATCAAAAAATTGCCGCACCCGCACGCCGGATCAAGAAATTTCAAGTCGGCAATTTTATCATGAAGCTGCTGAAGTTTCTTTATGTTGTTTTTATTCTCTTCAAATTCCTCAATAAGTTCGTCTAGGAATAAACCCTTAACGACTTTAAGAATATTCTTTTCGGAAGTATAATGTGCACCGAGGTTTCTTCTTTTTTCTTTATCCATAACGGATTGGAACATGGAACCGAAGATGGCTGGAGATATTTTACTCCAATCAAAAGAAGCGGCGTCAATTAACGTTTTTCTCATCGCGCTGTCGAAAGATGGAACGGGAAAATTCTCTTCGAATAATTTTCCATTAACGTATGGAAATGCGGCGAGGTCTTCGTCTATATTCTTTTGTCTTTGTGGAATATCGTTATTCAACGTTTGGAATATTACGCTGATGTGCATTCCGAGGTCTGAGCCGTCGGCTTTTGTTTTATTTTCGAGATAGAAAGAAAAAAGATCTTTGGTGAAAATACCGGTATCGTCGGCGAATAAGCAGAAAAGAATTCTAACAAGAAAAACCTCAAGCTGGTGCCCGGTGTAACCGCTTTCCAAAAGTGCATCATGCAGTTTGCCCATCATTTCCGCGGCTTTAATGTTTACCGGGTCTTCTTCTTTGTACGTTTTCTTTTCATAACCGAGTATAAAGTTGAAGAGGTGTATATTTTTTGGAAGTTCTTTTAGTTCAAATTCAGTGTGAGTATCTTCTTCAATATCATACAGCCGGAAGCGTGCAAAATCGGAAACGATCACATACTTGGGAAGGTGTTCTTCCTCTAATCCGCTGAAATAGGCGAGTGCCTGACTGTACGCTTTATCAAGACTCTTACCTTTGGATTTGTGTTCAACTATTAAATTGCTTTTCCAGAAGAGATCTATGAAGCCGTAATCTTTACTAAGCTGCTTAACAGGTTCTTCAAAGCTGGCGATCCTTCTTCTGGATATTCCGAAGATATTAAAGAAGGCATCCCAGAAGGATTTTGCCTCAGCATCTTCGCGGGATTCGTGTTCCCACTCCTTTACAAATTCAATTGATCGTTTTTTAATCTCGTTCCAGCTAAGAGCCATATAAGATTCCCTGTGAAGGAATAATTACGATTCCAATTTAGTTAATGTTGATTAATGATGAAACAAAATATAATTATGTTATTAAAGACAATTGCTTTCTCGCAAAACTGCAGATTATGCTGAGAAGCAGTGGTATAGCGGTCTCTGACCATTTTGCCGATATCGGGAAAATGGTTGACCTTGGCAGCGGCTCGCAGAGGGAAATACAGGATATTGCCCTTACAAGATATGCCTGTTACCTAGTTGCTCAAAATGGGAACCCCGGAAAAAGTGAAGTAGCTTTTGCTCAAACTTATTTTGCGGTTCAAACCCGTAAGCAGGAAATTATTGAACAGCGATTACTGGATGTTGCAAGAGTTTCAGCAAGAGAAAAACTCAGCAAATCGGAGAAAAAACTTTCGGGAATTATTTATGAAAGAGGTGTGGATGACAAAGGGTTTGCTATTATACGCAGCAAAGGCGACTCGGCATTGTTTGGCGGTTTCAGCACCAACGATATGAAACATAAACTCCTTGTTCCTGCTAACAAACCATTAGCGGATTTTCTTCCTACACTTACAATCAAGGCAAAAGATTTTGCAACTGAATTAACAAGCCATAATGTTGTGGAAAAAGATTTGAAAGGCGAAAATCAAATCACCACCGAGCATGTTGAAAATAACAAGGCAGTAAGAAAAATGCTAATTGAACGGGGAGTTAAACCGGAGGCATTGCCGCCATCGGAAGATGTGAAAAAACTGCAACGAAAATTAGTAGGAGATGAAAAGAAAATGCTGAAAGATGTAAAGAGAAAAAATAGGAATAAATAAAGCAATGTCATTCAACGAACTGAATACCGTAGAACATTTTATCATTCACCCCCTCACGGGTGTGAACCTGAACAATGTGCTTACCTACTGGCAAGCTTGACACGACTTCAGAAAGACGGAAGTCCAGCATCTGCAGGACAAAACAAAAGAAGAATTGAAGAAAGCGAGTGAAGAAATTGAAAAGATACTTTTGACATAGTAATTGGGATCAACATGACTATTATTGATTTTTCATATTGTTCTGTTAGTAATCTATTTATAAACACACTCGTAATTTGTAAACTCAACGTTATATAATTTCATTTCTCTATTACCTTCCACAAAACGTTTTGATATCTAGCATCAAGTATCCAGCCTCCAGTTTTTCAATATTCATTCGATTTAGATATATTGCAACAAAGAAAGAGATGAAATGACAATAAACATACTTTTCATAGGCGATATTATTGGTGAACCAGGACTTAACATTGTTCAAATGTTACTCCCCGGACTTCAAAAAAAATACAAAGCTGATGTTATCATTGCTAACGGCGAAAATGCTTCTGATGGCAAAGGTTGTACGGAAAAAGAAGCAAAATTATTATTCGATCTTGGTGTTAATGTAATTACCGGTGGTAATCATACGTGGGATAAACATCAATCGCAAGAATTTCTGAAGAAGGATACGCGGGTTCTCCGTCCACAAAACTATCCAAAGGGAACTCACGGAAATGGTTATTATATTTTTGAAAGCGGAATGGGGAAAATTGCAGTTCTTAATTTACAAGGTCGTGCTTACATGGCAGCAATTGATTGTCCTTTCCGCACTGCAGAATGGGTACTCGCAAAATTAAAACAAGAAACAAAAGTAATTATTGTTGATATGCACGCTGAAGCAACAGCAGAGAAAATAGCGCTTGCATATTTTCTTGATGGGAAAGTTTCTGCTGTCATCGGGACACACACTCACGTTCAAACATCGGATGAAAGAATTTTTCCGAACGGAACCGGTTATATAACGGATTGCGGAATGACCGGACCTTATGATTCTGTAATTGGAATGAAGACCGATGCGGCTATCAACCGGTTTTTATATCAAACCCCGCAGAAATATCAGACGGCTACGGATAATGTTCATCTTACAGGATTATTTTTAAAAGTTGATTCTACGACAGGAAAAACTGTTGAGATAGAAAGAATTTTTCTTCCTGACTTTGATAAAAAGAAAGAATGATTCTGGATGCTGGATACTTGATGCTGGATGCTGGATTCTGGATTCTGGATTCTGGATTCTGGATACTGGATACTGGATACTGGATACTGGATACTTGATGCTGGATGCTGGATGCTGGATTCTGGATAAGAAATGTAGAGTTATGGATTATGATTTTTTAAAAAGCTAACTGCTAACAGCCAACAGCTAATAGCTAATTAATGGCTAAAGACTAAAAAAAATGGCAACAATTATTAACGGCAAAAAAATTGCATTAGAAATTAGAGATGAGCTGAAGGAAAAAGTTTCTTGGCTCAAATCTCTAAATATCAAAGTCCCGGGTTTGGTTACAATTTTGGTAGGAGAAAACCCGGCTTCACAATCTTATGTTACTTCAAAAAGCAAAGCATGCAACGAAATCGGAATGCTTTCTAAAATTGAAAAACTTCCTACTGAAACAACCGAAGAACATCTTCTTGAATTAATAGATCATTATAACACTAACGATGATTTTCATGGAATACTTGTTCAGCTTCCTCTGCCAAAACATATTAATGAAGATAGAGTGATCGAAAGAATTCTACCCGAAAAAGATGTTGATGGTTTTCATCCTATCAATGTTGGAAAACTTGTAATCGGGAAAGATACATTTTATCCATGCACGCCAAACGGAATATTAGAACTTATCAAGCGATATAAAATTGAAACAAACGGCAAACATGTTGTTGTTGTTGGAAGAAGTAATATAGTAGGTAAACCGGTTGCTAATATGCTGCTTCAGAAAAAAGACGGCGCTAATGCTATCGTTACCGTTTGTCATTCCGCATCAAAAAATCTTAAACGATTTACGAAAGATGCTGATATATTAATCGCCGCTATTGGTAAACCTAATTTTATTACTGCGGATATGGTTAAAGAAGGTGCTGCTGTTATTGATGTCGGTATAAACCGTGTTGAGGATAAATCATCACCCAAAGGATATAAGATTGTTGGAGATGTTGATTTCGAAAATGTTTCGAAAAAAGCATCTTTTATTACACCGGTGCCGGGCGGAGTTGGACCAATGACTATTGCTATGTTGCTTCAAAATACTTTTTTTGCATACATTAAAATTACAAAACAAAAGTTAACATAAACGATGAGTAATTTAATCGAAAAAGTTGTCTCGCAAGTGTTCATAGAAAAATCACTTCAAGATTTTTACTGCGCCGGAGGAACGTGTGCCGGCTGGGAACGAAATGTAATTGACCAGCCGACAGCCGTAAAAAATATTATCAGCAATGGTGCCGAAAGAATTGCCGCAAGCATTGGAGTTGGTGAACATATTGATCAAGAAGTTGCGCGGATGATTGACCATACTTTATTAAAACCGGAAGCTACTCCGAAAGAAATAGAAACACTCTGTGAAGAAGCAAAGACTTATAATTTTGCTTCAGTCTGCATTAATCCTTCTTATGTCCCTATGTGTAAAGATTTATTAAGCGGCTCTAAAGTAAAAGTCTGTACTGTTATTGGATTTCCGTTAGGGGCAACAACAACTGAAACAAAACGTTTTGAAGCAGAACAAGCTCTTAAAAACGGCGCTCAAGAAATTGATATGGTTATTAATATCGGAATGCTGAAGCAAGGTGAGAATGAATACGTTTTTAACGATATCAATCAAGTTGTTCTTGCTGCAAAAAA
>Ga0082335_1006155_pt1 | contig 15746 bp, 20 predicted proteins | sample Subgrocontami58m_FD_72375 | JGI IMG/M metagenome (GOLD analysis project Ga0082335, IMG submission 72375) | Subsurface groundwater microbial communities from S. Glens Falls, New York, USA - GMW37 contaminated, 5.8 m (SPADES assembly) (version 2) ... | reverse complement strand
AGAGACAAAAAAATATACTTAGGTTATCTACCGGTCATTTTATCTTTGACATATTTAGCAATCCTTTGCCTGTCCTCTTCTTTAATCTCTAAAAATTCTCCTCCTACGGTGTATTTATTCTCTCCTTTTTCGAAATGATCTTTCTGTCTTTGTTTGATCCAGACAACCTTGACTAAAGCAGGGATAGAAAAAATCATGCTCTTGCAAGAACAGATGGGCTGATATATTTCCATTTCTAATAGGGTATCCCGCTGGATAGCCCTTGTTGTTTCAAACATCAATCCACCCTCGCTTATATTTTCCGTCAATACCTTAATTTCTCCGGTTGAATTAAAATGAGCGGAGATTAAGATCTGGCCATTAAAACGAGGAACTTTTCTTTTTTCTAAACCTACAGAGCCTGTGTATTTTTTCATTTTTCCGGATTCCTCCTTTCTCCAATATTTTTTTAAAAAAAAATTAACCCGCTGGAAAAACAATCCAGAGAAACTTTGCCTCTGTCTTTCCGATATTGGTCAGCCCTTGAGGGCAAGGAGAGACACAGCAAATGCTGTCTCCTTCTTCAAGAATAATTTTTTCCTTATGACAGACAAATTCTAATTGGCCTTTAAGCACCATTCCAAATTTCTCTCCTTCAGGATAAATGAACTCCTTGCTCAATTGAGCACCTCTTCCTAAAGTAAAGAGACGAGGCTGCATTTTTATATTCAATAATTCAGAAGCCAAGGGATCGGAAATAATTCCCTTTTTAATCGATTTCCTATCCCTTCCCTTTTTAATAAAGACGAATCCTCTCTGTTTCTCTTCCTCAAAAAAATAGCCTACTTTTGTATTTAAAGCGGCGGCAATCTTCTCTAAGGAATTGATCGAAGGCGATGTCCGTTCTCTTTCTAATTGAGAAAGAAAACTTGTCGTCAGCCCTGTTTTGTCGGCTAATGCCTTCAAGGTAGCTCTTTGACGATGGCGCAGGTCTCTTATTCGATATCCTATTTTCATTTTTAATGAACCCTATCCCTTTGAACAATAAAAAAACCCAGATATCATGATCGATACCTGGGCTAAAATTCCCAAAAAGTAAGTAAGAATTACTCTTGCTTGCTTGCTTGCTTGCTTGCTTGCTTGCTTGCTTGCTTGCTTGCTTGCTTGCTTGCTTGCTTGCTTAGATTGCATAGTTTTATATACTAACGCAGGTTTAAATAATACATAAGTTTTGCCTTAAGTGGCGGCAAACTGAAAAGGGACAACCTCAAGCTGACAGTTGGCTAAACGTGCATTCTCGACAATCTTTTCTAATTCCTTTGCAGCCTTATCTTCTATCCACTCTTCACCGCATTGACTACAAAGTTTGGCGGGAACATTTCTCACAATGACTAAACCAAATCCCAGGTCTACTGTATAAACGGTTGTTCCTGCTTTTTTTTCTCCTGAACATAACGGGCACTTTTCCATTTTATTTCCTCCTCGTTCTAAAATCAGGCTCAAATTTATCTAAACTTGGGTTATAAGCAGTAATGATATATGCTTTTTTATATTCTGAATCAAAGCCTACAACCACATGATAAGGTTTACCTTCGATCATCTTAAAGATCAAACAACTAGGAAAGGGTTTATCGCGGGGATAATCTTCAATAACCTCGCCACTTGAAATAACTTCTATAATCGTTTCTTGTTTAATATTGCGTTCGGCTAAACGGACTAAAATGTGTTTGCGCCATTCAAAATTTCCATTTTTAATTACTACGGATAACTCTTTTATCATTTCAGTTCTCTAGGCATTGATTTATTTTTCTCTTTTGCTTATAGGATAGTATAGGTTATCACTCATTTTTTACGTTGTCAAATCTAAAAATTTGTAATAATATATCTTTGTAGTATCGGGAATAAATAGGTCAAAATATGCAACTCCAACTAAAACCCGTTCCTCAACTTACCCATAAATTAAGACTAACTTCCCAAATGAAGCTGGCTCTCAACCTTTTACAAATGCCCCTCGTTGAACTGGGAGATTACGTTAAAGAGCAGGCCGAGGAAAATCCTTTATTGGAAATAGACGCCGTGAGGGATAGCGAAGAAAACAAAATTGCTAATGAGTCAGAGAATAAAGCAGACTCTCTTAAAGAAATCGAGTCTGGCTTAGATTATAACCGTGATGAATTTGACGAAAAAAAACGAAATTACCGAGAAAGTCTCATCACTCAATCCACGACGCTCTCTGACCATCTTTTAGAACAACTTCATTTATCTTGTAATTCCGAGGAGGACCGCAAAATAGGAGAAGTCCTTATCGCCAATATCAATGAGGATGGCTATCTAAGGTCTTCCGTGGAAGAAATAGCTCAATCGGCCCAGGTCATCCCTCAAGAAGTGGAAAAAGTTTTATCTTTAATCCAGACCTTCGACCCTCTGGGTGTAGGCGCCAGAGATTTAAGAGAATGTTTATTGTTGCAAATAAAAACAAAAAGCAAAGAGAATTCTATCGCCTTCCAAATCATTGATAAGTATCTTCCCCTTTTAGAGAAGAAAAAATTGGAATTGATCGCCCAAAAAATTTCCGCTGGGAAATCCGCCACAAGACATGGCGCCCGCCTGCCAGCTGTTGGGCAAGGACTCGCCAATCTTTGTGGCGAGCACTGTGGGAAAGTTACCGTAGAAAATATTAAAGAGGCTGTCAAGGAAATTGCCCATTGTGAACCAAAACCCGGCCGTTTCTTTAACACAGAAAAGACGCTCCATTTAATTCCAGATGTCATCCTGGAAAAAAATGACGATACCTATGAAGTGATCTTAAATGAACAGAAGTTGCCCCGCTTAAGCCTTAATCCTAAATATAAAAGCATGCTAAAACAAGAAAATCTCCCTGAAGATACTAAAGAATACTTAAAAGAAAGGCTTCGGGCCGCTAACTTGTTGATGAATGCCATCAACAAGCGAAAAGAAACCATCCGAAAGGTAACTGAAGCCATTGTCCAATTTCAAAAGGATTTTCTGGATAAAGGCTCCGCTAATCTTCACCCCATGACCTTGGCGCAAATTGCCCAACTGGTGGAAAAACACAAATCCACGGTAAGCAGGGCGATCAACAATAAATACCTCCAAACTCCTGGCGGTATTTTTGAATTACGACACTTTTTTAATTCTGGGATAAAACAGCAGGATGGAGAATCTTTTTCGTCCAAGGCCATCCAATCAAAAATAAAAGACTTGATCGAAAACGAAAATCAAGAAAAACCGCTAACTGACCAAGAGCTCGTGGATCTTCTCAAACAAGAAAATATCACCCTCTCCCGCCGAACTCTAGCTAAATACCGCCAGCAACTTAAAATCTTACCTTCCCCATTAAGGCGGGAATAAAAGTCATTTTGATCCATTTTGAATTCCATTAATTTTTGTTTTAGGTTTACCAAAAGTCTCTCCCATGCTATACTAATTTTTAATGTATAAAGAATTTTACCAGCTTAAAGAAAATCCTTTTAATATCACGGCTGATCCCGACTTTTTCTTTTGCAGTACCCGCCACAATGAAGCTTTTTCCCATCTAACTTACGGAATTAACCAGCGCAAAGGCATTCTTGTGGTCACCGGAGAAATCGGCACAGGGAAAACGACTCTCTGCCGAACACTTCTTAATCGTCTTGACCAAAAGACGAAGACGGCCTTGATCTTAAATCCCAGTTTCTCGGACCTACAGCTCCTTCAAATTATCTTAAAAGATCTTGGAATAGAGAGTCATTTGAAAAATAAATTTGCCTTGATCAGCGCTTTAAACCGTTTTCTTATTGACCAAACAAGCCAAGGGCATAATGTCGTCCTCATCATTGATGAAGCTCAAAATTTAAGCATAAAACAGCTGGAACAAATTCGACTTTTATCCAATCTTGAGACGGAAAAAGAAAAACTTCTCCAAATCATTCTCGTTGGCCAGCCCGAATTGTCTGAAAAACTAAAATTACCTAATTTACGGCAACTCAATCAACGGGTAACAGTGAGATTCCACGTTCTTCCTTTGGATCGCAATGAAGTGAAAGGCTATATTCATCATCGATTAAGCGTCGCCTCAGGGCCAGGCAAGGAACCCAAAGTTCATTTTACAGACACGGCTATCGACGCCATTTTCGAACAATCTCAAGGCACTCCCCGGGTGATCAATATCCTCTGCGACCGAGCCCTCTTGGCGGGATATCTTCCAGGGACATTCACCATTAATGAGGAAATGGTCTACAATTGCGCCCAAGAGGTTGTTTTAAGATGAGCATTATTCATGAAGCCCTTAAAAAAGCGCAAGCCGATTTAGAAAAGCAAGAAAACCATGGTCTAACAAAGATGTATGAAGATTTACATCGGCCTTCTCCTCAGAGGCAAGAATCTTCAACGATCATCGCGCCGTCTAAGCCTTCTCCCACCCCCACAAAATCATGGCTTAAAATTATCTTAACCTCAACTTGTATCTTCTTTTTATCTCTCAGTGTGTTATTTGGAATTTTTATTTATTTGACTACTGAATCCATTAAGCCTCCTGTCCCTACTCCCCAGAATACGACTCCGAATGCTATTCAACCTCAATTTTCCAAAGATAAGGCGCTCCCTAAACCAACAGAAAAAAATCCCCTCATCTTAAGCGGAACGATGATGACGGGAGATAAATGGGTAGCCCTGATCAACAATGAAATTTATGAAGTGGGAGAAACCGTTGAGGGGAAAAGGATTCTTGATATTACCCTTGAAAAAGTTGAACTGCGAGACGGAGCAAACACCCTCATCTTAAAAGTTTCCAAATAAACGATACGACCCTATCTTAATTCATTTTTAAAATCACCGCGTGCGGGCATGAATGGATTTTTTAATAATTCCTTGATTCTAGCTAAGACTATTTCATGTTGGTAGGAGCTGGTTTAGATATCTTCACATTCACTTTTTATATTTATCAATAATATCTTCTATCTCTTCCAGCTTAACGGGTTTGGTCAAATATTCATCCGCGCCCAATTCCTTAGCGGCGAATTCCGCTATGTGAGGATAACCTGTAATCATTGCTGTCTTAGTAGCAGGGCTATTCTGTTTTATATACACAATTAATTCTAAGCCAGTGACTTCAGGCATATTATGGTCTACGAATATCAAATCATAATTATTGAGTTTGATAAGCTCTAAGGCTTTCCCGCCGTCAAAAGCAAGGTCCGCGTTATAACCTCTCCTGTCTAGCCATTTCTTGATTAACTCCGCGACTTCTTTCTCATCATCAGCAATAAGTATTTTCATTTGCTTACCTAATACCTTTCACCTTCAGCGCGACTCGGAGCATTTCTGAAGCATTATTAAATGGAGTGCTTCTTGACCATTAGCAGCGGCGAGGGATTACTTTTTTATCTGCCTATTTTTTAAGAACTAATTTTATTGTACTCAAAAAATCTGTCTCATCATAAGGTTTTAGAAAATACCGGACCGCGCCTTGCGTAATTCCATCGACCCTGTCTTCAAATTCCCTTTCTTTGCCGCTGAGAAAAATAAGGGGAATACCGGCTAATCTCTTATTTTCTTTCATCTTTTTAAGAAGGCCATATCCGTCTAAAACCGGCATCTTGATATCTGATATGACAAGGTCGGGAAGCTCTGTTTCCACTATTTTGAGCGCTTCTTCGCCGTTGTAGGCCTTGAGGATCTTATATCCATTCGCTTCTAAGCGATATCCTACGGCCTCTACGCTATCTTTTTCATCATCCACGATTAATATTGTTTTTTCAAGCGCTTTTGTTTCCATCGCCCTTTCTCCCGCCGCGGGTATCATTTCTTTCTCTGGGTTAACCTCTTCCGGATATGTGGCCATTCCAAAGGTAACGAGTATTCCTCTAGGGCGGCCCGTGGTGGGTTTAAATTCGTATTTTTCTACGGCGTCCGCGATTCTTTTTTGCACGACCAAAACCCCTTTTTTATCTGTTTCTTCAAGTATGATGACAATCGAGCTTTCTTTATGCACAGATACGAAATCGCGCCGCACATTCTTTTTGACTGTCGTTTCCAGATCACCTAATATCCCGCGGACGCCTTCGTCTCCGTATTCCTCTTTTAATTCACCCAGATGATTGACATGCATGACCAAAACGGATAAAGCCCTATTGGCTGTCCTGGCTTTTTCAAATCCATTCATAACATATTCTTTAAATATTTCTTCCGCCGTTATTTTAGGCAGGGTGAAGATAAACTTGCTCCCTTTATTAAGTTCGCTCTCAACCTTAATTTCACCTTTAAGCATTTCTATCAATTCTTTAACTATGGCCAGGCCTAAACCAGTTCCTTTATAGCCTGGGCCGGGGGTGCGGCTAAACTGCTGGAATCTGCTGAAGACCTTAGGTAAATCTTCTTTAGCTATGCCTATACCAGCATCAGAGACAGAAACCTCTATTTGATCTTTTCTATCTTTAAGTACAACATCTATCTTACCTTGTTTAGGGGTAAATTTTATGGCATTAGAAATAAGGTTATCCAGTATCTGGGCAAGTTTGTCAGGGTCAATATAGATATTAACGGCTGAATCGGGTAAGCAACACTCAAGGCTCTGGCAATTTTTATCAATCTCCGTCTTCCATTTAGCGCAAGTTTCCCGCAACATAGCGGAAAAGTCAACCAGCACTGGCTTGAATTCCACTTTACCTGCCTCTAACTTAGATATATCCAGGAGGTCATCAATGAGCCGGCCTAACCTGTCTATGTTGCTCTTCGCCATATCAAGAAATTTACGCTGATTATCATTTATAGGGCCGGTAGTGCTATTGAGCAAGAGCGTCATCGTATTTCTTATCGTAGCCAGCGGCGTGCGCAGTTCATGAGAGACAGTGCCGACAAATTTGTTCTTTAACTCATCGATTTGCTTGCGCTCGGTGATGACCGTTCGGATCGTCAGATACTTCTCAGGTTTTCCGTCTGGTCCCATGAATGGGACGATGGTCGCATCAACCCAGTAGATGGATCCATCCTTGGCCCTGCTGCATACATCGCCGCGCCAGACCTCCCCGCGGCCAATAGTCGCCCACATTTGTCTCCAGAATTCCTTGGGATGGTAGCCAGAATTAATGATGCGGTCGTCCTTCCCTAGAAGCTCCTCACGGCTGTATTTCGCGATTTGACAGAACTGATCGTTGACATAAATAATCCGACCTTGAGGGTCGGTTTCCGCCACAATGGCAATCTGATCCAGCGCCTTTTTCATCTCTTCCAGTTGTACTTCTTTAATCTCTATTTTCTCTTTGGCTTGGGTTAATAGCAAATATAGCTGGTGTTGCTTAAGGCTAAGGTTTAGGGAGTGGGTAAGGAGTTTAGAGTCAAGCTCATCCTTTAAGAGGCAGTCCATAGCTCCATTGTAAAGTGCCCCTCCTGCCAGGCCGCTTTTATCTTTATCAATAAGAACGACAATGGCAGTATTTTTTGCTTTAGCGTATACTCGGGATAGGGCTTCTAGTCCTGTGCCCTCATGGGAGGAAAGGTCTAAAAGGATAATATCAATCCCGCCTTTAGCCAGGCGCTCAAGGCCAAGAGAGAGCTCTTCTATATACTCTAAATCAAACCTCTGTTTATGCTTCTTTTCTGCTTCAGCGAAGAGTTTCTTGAGTTGGCGGGTAAAGCCAAGGTCTGGTTCAATGACAAGAACTTTAAGGGGTTTTTCTTCCATCGTCTTCTCCATTTAGAGAATCAAAAAATTATCTTTACCGTAACAATGCCGGTAGCTACTGAGAATTCCACGGACCTGCCAATGGCAGGCAGGCCTGCCGATTGAGTTTCCAATCCCCTTAAAACGTTTGACATACCTGCCTTCCTGTGATATCTTTATTTTGTGAGGTAAAAAAAATGAAAACTGTTTCTTACGCAAAACTCCAAGAACATTATGCCAGCGATTATATTGCCAGAAAAGGCGATAAAATTTTTATGCATGCAAAAAGCTATACGCAGCTGATGAAGAAACTCGCCCGAAAACATATTAACAGGACAGCGCTCACTATCGGTTTTGTCCCGCCTAAAGAAACTATCTGCATTTATGCGTTCTGAATTTCCTTTAAACCAAAAACACACGCGATTAGGAATTATTCCGGACCCGGTCATTCCTATCCCGGTTTTAACGAAATGCGGATACCAAAAATTCGATTTCCTTGTAGACACAGGCGCTGATTGCAGCATCATGCCGGAATCTGTAGCCCAAGATTTAGGTATTGATGTCGGCTCCTTGCCTAAAATGCATTTCAGCGGTATCGAAGGAGGCACGATAAACGGATACATCGCTAAAATAACGGTCAAAATAACTGCTACGCCTATAAAAATTACCTGCGCGCTCTCAACCAACAAAAAGAGCCCATTTATTCTCGGAAGAAAAGATGTATTTTCCAAATTCAACATTGTATTTGATAACAAAAATAAAAATATAAAATTCATCAGCATCTAATCTTCTATCCGTGTTCCTTTAATTTCGCCTCCAACTCCGCGATTCTTTCCTTCAACTCTGTAAAACGTTTGACACTACCTTCTCGTTTACGATGTACTAAGTACGATGTACGAAATTAAAAAATTATCTTCACCGTAACAATGCCGGTAGCTACCGAGAATTCCACGGACCGGCCGATGGAGCCGCCAACAGATTCTCCGATTAGTTTTATACCCTCTTCTTTTAACTTCTTTCTAGCGCTTAAAATATTCTCCCTGCCGATATCCGAGCTGGAAAGGCCGAACATATTTGCCCCGCCCGCAAGCTTGGCTTCAATATCAATTCTCTCCGCGCCAAGTGATCGCATCTTTTCTAAGGCTAAATCTATGGCAGTGTCTACGTATTTAGCGTCTTCCCCCTCACCGTGAGGGGACGACGGCAACATGGCATGAATCATCCCGGCGATTTTAAGCTTAGGCTCATATAGGGCGATTACGGCACAGGAACCCACCGCATGAGTAGTAAGGATAACCTCTTCTTGAGTTACCACAAATTCTCCCATCGGCACTTCAATGTCCATTATTTGCTCACAAGGCATTCAACAAGGCCTCAATCTCTTCGGGCTTAAATATAAGAAGCAGATACCCCTTCATATTCATCTCTTTGACCGTTAATTCAATTTTTACCACCAGCGCCTCAACACTGTCCCTGGCAAAATCGGCGATGACCTCTTCTAATATCGCGCCAAACATACCGGAAGAGAAATGAGGCATACCTTCGACCATCTCTCCTTTAAGGTTATTGGAGAGGACGGCTAAATAATTGCCTAAGAAGATATTGCCTATTTCTTTGAGTACGCCTTCGTCAAAGGAAGATAATTGCCCCCTCGAGGGGTCATCCCGAGGATCTCTCTTCATCGCCAGATCACATAATTTGAATGAAGTTTCCTTAGGAAATAAGAAAAGGCTTGAGCCAGTAGTAGTAGTAGTAGTAGTAGTAGTAGTAGTAGTAGTAGTAGTAGTAGTAGTAGTAGTAATCGGTAAACGAATTCCTACTCCCAGCTCCTCAGAGCTAACAAGAGAAGGAACCTCTTTGACATTGGTTATTACGGGTTTAGAGAATGCCACCTTTATTTCTGTATTGATAAGCTTGGATAAGGCTGCAGTGCAGCGTTGGCTCGCAGTTTCGCTTATTTGGTTTAGTTTCTCCTCATTCACCATGGGTTTTCCCCTTTCTTTTTTTCCGTCGGTATTGTCAAAAATTTTTATTTCCCAATTCTCATAACCGTGCTTTCTTCCATCCAATCGCATCGTCTCATTACAGTCCTTGACACCTTCCCCTTGATATGCTACATTTTTAGTGAGGTGATGGATGATGAAACTGAATATTAAAAAAGCAAAAATGCATTTACAGAAAATCCGCGAACTTATGTCGAAGGTAACTTCCCCCTACAAAGGAATGAGCAAGCAAGAAATCATCGAAGAAATCCGCAAAACCAGAGAAAAGCTTTGGGAGGCAAAACTTGCTTCTCATTCTTGACAGCAATGAATATATCTTTTCTTTCGGCAGCGTTCGCGATTCTTCCTGTGAAAAACTTTTAGACACAATTTTAGAACATACGGGGAAAATATCTATCCGTGTGCCACGTTTAATAACTGAAGAAGTCCGCAATAACTTAACCCCTGAGGCATTTAAAGAATTTATCCTTTTTGTCCACACCTTTACAACCATTGACGAAGATAAAGTCATCCCTTTCGAACTAGGAGCGAAATATGAAGGCAAAGGATTAAAGCCAGCCGATTCTCTCATTGCCGCATACGCGCAATGGACCGGAGCCGATTTTTTAGTTAGCGAAAATCGACATTTCTTGTCTCGACAATCTAACCTGCCTTTTAAAGTCATAAACGCCGAACACTGTTTTAAATTCATTAAATCTTCCATTTAATTCGCATCTCGTTGTTAGTTAATTAATTTAACAGAGTGCTAGATACGAGACACAATTTTTCTTTTTGATAGTATCAAATTAGCTGTATCTAAAATAAGCGCGACTTCGCCTGAGCCAAGAATGGTGCAACCGGTAAAGTATTTGCCTTCCTTGGCTATCCTTAATGGCTTAAGCACAATCTCCTGGGTCTGGCCTAACTCATCGACCGCCAGGCCTAATCGATCTTCCTCCTTTTTTACAATGACTATGGGTTGCGAATCGAGATCTAATCGGGGCAGATTAAACAACTCGTTTAAGCGGGTGATGGGGATATCCTCGCCTTCAAAGACAATGGCCTCGTAATTCAGCATCCCTTTTATATCCTGTTTATTGACATGGATTAACCGCTCCACATTGGCTAAAGAGATGGCGTATAATTTAGGGCCTACCTTAACGAATAAAACTTTAAATACGGCCAGGGTTAAAGGTATCTCTAAAATAAATTTTGTGCCTCTTAAGGGTTGCGATTCCACTTTAACTGAGCCACCCAAGGATTCAATTTTTTGCTTAACAATATTTAAGCCAAAGCCGCGGCCAGAGATCTGGGTAACCTCTTTGGTTGTGCTCATCCCGGAAAAAATCGCGTTAACAAGTTCTTCCTGAGCAGGATGAGCGGAAATAAGATTGAGCCTGACGGCTTGCCTTTTTATCTCGTCCCAATCAATGCCTTTTCCATCATCGCTAACTTCTATAACCGCGAAACCGCGCGCCCTTTTAGCAGATAATTTCAGGGTGGCTTGGCTAGATTTTTTCAGGCCCTCTCTTTCTTCGGGAATCTCTATCCCATGGTCAATAGCATTCCTCACTAAGTGCACCAAAGGTTCAGTCAAGGCCTCCACAATGGAACGGTCTAATTCTATGTCACCGCCAGTTATCTCCAAATTAACCTCTTTTTTCTCTTGCTTGGCCAGGTCTCTTACCAGCCGCGGGAAGCGGTTAAAAACAAAATTTAAAGGCACGGTGCGCGACTGCATAATATTAAACTGCAGGTCAGAAACTAATCTGGTTAAGGTATCTACGGAATTGGAGAGCTCCGGGTTTTGTAAGGTTTCCTTAATGCGCTCCAAACCTAACTTATTAATCAACAGCTCTTCGGATAAGCGCATCAATAAATCTAATCTTTCTACCTTGACTTCAATGCTCTGGATTTTCTCAAGAGATGCAGGCTCTTCCATCGCCTCTGGTGATTCATGATTCATGATTTGTGATTCCTGCGTTGTAATCAGAGCCTGTAATTTTTTGATAAAGCTAGCGGCATCCAGTTCTTCTTTATCCTGCGAAACCGCTTTTAGACTGGCTTCTAAAAAATCAAAACATTGAAATAATAAATCCGCGCACGTAGAGACGCAAAATTTTGCGTCTCTACCACCATTCTTTTTTATCCCGACTAAGACATCCTCTATGGCGTGGCAGAGGATGCTTGTCTGGGAGTAATGGGCTATGCCGGATATGCTCTTGTAGGTATGGCAGGCGTGCAGCATAGGCCCAAGCAGGGCCAGATTATCCGGAGTTTTCTCTAATTTAATCAGAAAACTATTCAAGGTATCCAGGTACTGCCTTGCCTCTCTTAAGTAAGCGTCTTTGTATTTGTCTAAATTCTGCATATATTCTCTTTACGCCGTAATTTCCTCCCCCTTTATGGGGGAGGCGAGGTGGGGGTGATGATCGTCGAAGATCACCCTCCCCTAACCCCTCCCATCTCGAGGGAGGGGAAAAGTTAAAAATTTATATCCTAGTATACTGCTTCCTCCAATATCGCCCTGCCTATCTCTTCGGCAGGAAGCACTTTATCTGCCAAGCCCGCGTCGATTACGGCTTTGGGCATACCAAAGATAAGCGCTGACTCATCCTGCGCGATGGTTCTGCCGCCCGCCTTTTTAATGGAGCGCATCCCTTCCAAGCCATCATGGCCAATACCGCTTAAGATGATACCAATACAATTCTCTTTATAAACCTTGGCTGCGGATTGCATAGCCATATCAATAGAAGGGCTTAAGATGTCGGGTGAAACCTCGGTGATGTAAATGACCCCCTCACCTTTATCCTCTCCCCGTCGGGGAGAGGGCTGGGTGAGGGGTGTACGACCGACAGACAAATGAGAACCGCCGGGAGCAAGATATACGGCTGGGCTAGAAATAGTCTCCGCGTTAGAAGCTACCTTGACCTTAAGTGAGCAATTTTTATTTAAATGCCCGGATAAACTTTCAGTAAAAAATTTATTCGGCATATGTTGAACTACCAAAACCGGAAGAAAGAAATCAGCAGATAAATAGGGTAAGATTAGCTCCAGTGTCTGCGGCCCGCCGGTGGAGGCGCCTATCACAATGACTTTATCCCCCCTCACCTTTATCCCTGCCTGTCCGGCAGGCAGGCGTCGTGCGTTGTGCGTATCACGTAGAGACGCAAAATTTTGCGTCTCTACCAATTTTCGAACGTTGACCCTCGCGGCCGCTTTTACTTCCTGAATAAGCCTTTCTTGTATCTTTTCTATATCTAAGGATAACTCGCCGGAAGGCTTAAGCACAAAACTTATCGCGCCCAGCTCTAAACACTCTAAGGTAATATCTGCCTCTTCCTGACTATAGGCGGAGAGTATCACTACCGGAGTGGGAAAATCACGCATGATATGTTTTAAGGTAGTCAAGCCATCCCATCCCGGCATGGCCAAATCCAGAATGATGCAATCGGGCTTACACTCGGGAATTTTTCTTAGTGCCTCCTGGCCGCTTTTGGCAGTATCTACTACCTTAATGTGGGAATCTTTATTCAGGAAATCAGAAACCAGACTGCGAATAAAGAGGGAGTCATCTATGATCAGGACTTTTATAGGAGACATAATTAGATATATTTTTTCAATAATTCCTCAATCTGCGCGTCATCAAAGGGTTTGACAATATAATCCAAAACACCTAATTCTTTACAGCGATTAATCATCGCATCGTGCCCGACGGCAGTAATCATAATTATATTGGCTTGTGGCGCGGCATCTCTAATCCGCTTAAGGATATCCACTCCTTCATTCTCGCCTTCAGGCATAATGATATCTAATAAAATTAAATCCGGGATTACTTTCTTAAATTGGTTAAAAGCAGTTGTGCCTGAATCGGCTTCGAATACTTGCGCGCCGGACACCGTCCTCTCCACGATACTTTTCAGCACCATACGAATAAATGGCGAGTCGTCAACAATCAAAATCTTTTTGGACATACTGTTCCTCCTTGTATAATATGTGTTATAGCAACTGAAATCACCAATAATCAAGATACAATAACCAAATAAATTTCAATATCCAATAAACAATTACCAAACAAATAAAGTTTGGTTATTAGAATTTGGTTGTTGGTTATTGTTTGCCTGCCTGCCGCAGGCAGGGTTATTGTTTCTTGTATCTTGATTATTTTCATGTCACTACTTCCTCTTTGCCTTTACTGGCTTTGGTTCCTCAGAAGCTTGCGCAGGTAAATCTTCTTGGCTTTGGCTATGGCTGCGGCTATCGGAAGCCGCACCATTGCCCTCTGGCTTATCGGAAGCCAAACCACTGCCCTCTGGCTTGTGATGTAAAGTTATCCGAGCTAATTTGTTGAGGTCTTCTTCGGAGAGCACCTTCTTTAAATCCAACAGCATAATCAGGCGATTTTCCAAGGTAAGCACTCCGCTGATATAGGTGCGGTCAATCTTGGTAATCAGATGGGGCGTGGTCTTTATCTCTGTGCGAGGAATCCTTAAGACCTCGGTAACCTCATCTACCAAAAGGCCGTAAAGGTTGCCTTCCTGGCCGGTAATAACGACATGTTTACTTTCCACCGGCTTTCTTACCGGCAGAAAGAAGCGCTCCTTGAGATCAATGACAATAATGATTTCGCCTCTGATATTAGTTACCCCTCTAATGAAATCGGGCGAATCCGGTATGGGTGTAACCATACCCACACGCACAATCTCTCGGACCTGATTAATATCTGCGCCAAAAGACTCGTCTTCTAAGCTAAAAACCACTAACTGAATCAGCTCTGCCTCTGGAGTCGAGGGTTTGTGCCTTTCTTGGCTGGCTTGGATATTGGTCAAGTCCATTTGGACTTTGACACTTCCTCGGGCATTTCGCCCTCGGTCGCTGGTATCATCTTTAATTTCAGCAGGCATTTTGTTTGTCCTCCTTTGTAACTTTCCCCTCCCTCGATGGGAGGGGTTAGGGGAGGGTGAGATACAATTTGAATATTTCATCTTTGTATTCACCCCCTGTGCAACTGAAACATCGTTTACATTTTAGACCGGGTACATCCTTTACACTTTTTTAGTTACGAATAATTTTGTTCTTTCTCAAATCTACGGAACCAAGAATGTAAAAACTAAATTGGATCTGCCAAAGGCCATCGGCAATTTCTTTAAAGCCGACTGGCTGACCAGTGAGCAACTGAGTTAGATAAAACATTCGGCCTTTGAATTTGATTTCTCCGGATTGACGGACATGCCGCACAGTGTAATCATAGCCATAATCCGGCGGATGCGGGCGTTCCACGTAAGGCCGGTGCGATTTTTTATAATAATCATTCGGTGTTTGGTCGCCCAGTGATTCATGTGGCCGGTAAAAATTAAAATCCTGCCGAAAAATATCGAATAGTTTTTGCTGTTCTTTGGAATTCCTGGCAGCTTCATCCAAGATGTCATTTTTCAAGGTACGATGCATGCGTTCATGCCGTCCGTTTTGTTGTGGGCAGCCTTTTTTAATCCGCTCCGGAATGATTCCTAACTGAATAAACCAGATGGATAATCGGCTTAAACCGCCGATGCATTTCCCAGCAAACGGCGTGCCGTTATCACTGCGGATAGCATCCGGCAACCCGTATTCCCGAAAGATCAGCTCAAGATATTTCTTCGTCGGAACATAACGCGGGCCTTGAAGCGCTTTACAGCCTAAAATAAACCGGCTAAAATTATCGCTGATGGTCAACGGATAACAGACATGATGATTTCTCATGTAAAATTGCCCTTTGTAATCAATGCTCCAGACATCGTTGGGAGCATGACATTCGGAAAAAGGCTCTGTATACGCTGGAACATGCAAACGTCTTTTACGTTTTTCAACAAGGCCTTCTTTCTTGAGCCAATAGGATATGGTGCTGATTGCTGGTAATTTAAGTTCCTGATGTTGACGTTTTAATTGAGCTCGTATTTTTCTTGGTCCGCGTTTGCGATTCTTAAGCTTTTCATGAATCACAAGATTTAGTATTTTCTCGGATGTGCGATGCGGACAGCTTTTAGGCGCTCGGCTTTGTTCATTGAGCCCGTCGATACCAAGTTCTTTATATCGATTAAGCCATTTGTAAACAGTTGGTCGGCTAATTCCGTATTTTTGAGAAAGAT
>Ga0082335_1006154_pt1 | contig 15748 bp, 12 predicted proteins | sample Subgrocontami58m_FD_72375 | JGI IMG/M metagenome (GOLD analysis project Ga0082335, IMG submission 72375) | Subsurface groundwater microbial communities from S. Glens Falls, New York, USA - GMW37 contaminated, 5.8 m (SPADES assembly) (version 2) ... | reverse complement strand
CGGGCGCTTGAAGCCCCTGCCCCCCATGATCCATGGCGGGCTGCTGGCAAGACGCGACCTGCCCGAGCACATGGCGGCGATCAAGGATGCCGGCATCGAGCCGATCGATCTGGTGGCGGTGAATCTCTATCCGTTCACCCAGACCATAGCCAGACCCGGTTGCGCGCTGGCCGAGGCGATCGAGAACATCGACATCGGCGGCCCCACCATGCTGCGCTCGGCGGCCAAGAACCATAACGGCGTCGCCGTGGTGGTCGATCCCGCAGATTACCCGGCGCTGATCGAAGAAATGAGGACGAGCAGCGGCAGGGTCAGCGCCGCCACGCGTTTTGATCTCGCGAAAAAGGCATTCACCCACACCGCCGCCTATGACGGCGCCATCAGCAATTATCTGACCGGCCTCGATCCCGAGCTGAACAGCCGGGACTATCCGGAGCGGCTGACGCTGCAATTCGCCAAGGTGCAGGACATGCGCTACGGCGAGAACCCGCACCAGAGCGCGGCTTTCTATCGCGACCTCGAGCCGGCGCCGGGCAGCCTCGCCGGCTACACCCAGTTGCAGGGCAAGGAACTGTCCTACAACAACGTCGGCGATGCCGACGCGGCCTGGGAATGCGTGAAGACGTTCTCCGAGCCCGCCTGCGTCATCGTCAAGCACGCCAATCCCTGCGGCGTCGCCATCGGCAACACCGTGCTCCAGGCCTACCAGCGCGCGTTTCAAACCGATCCCACCTCGGCCTTCGGCGGCATCATCGCCTTCAACCGGCCGGTCGATGCGCCCGCCGCCGAAGCCGTGGCGAAACAATTCGTCGAAGTGCTGATCGCGCCCGGCTACGATGCGGCGGCGAAGAAGGCGCTTGAATCCAAGACCAACGTGCGCGTGCTCGCCGTGCCGCTGGCCGCGGGCGGCAACCGCTACGACTTCAAGCGCGTCGGCGGCGGTTTGCTTGCGCAGACGCCCGACGCGAAGAACGTCGAAGCCGCGGAACTGCGCGTGGTCACGAGGAAAAAACCCACCGAGCCGGAACTGCGCGACCTGCTGTTCGCCTGGCGCGTGGCGAAGTTCGTCAAGTCCAACGCCATCGTGTTTTGCGGCAGCGGACATACCCTGGGAGTGGGCGCGGGCCAGATGAGCCGCGTCGACAGCGCGCGCATCGCCGCGATCAAGGCGAAAAATGCCGGCCTGTCGCTCGCCGGCTCGGTGGTGGCTTCGGACGCCTTCTTTCCGTTTCGCGACGGCGTCGATGTGGTGGCCGGGGCCGGCGCCAAAGCCATCATCCAGCCCGGCGGCAGCATGCGCGACGAGGAAGTGGTCGCCGCGGCCGACGAGCTCGGCCTGGTCATGGTATATACCGGCGTTCGCCACTTCAGGCACTGACAGGTGAAGCTCATGGTGATCGGCTCGGGCGGTCGCGAGCACGCCCTGGCGTGGAAGCTGGCGCAGAGTGCGCGCGTGCAGAAGATCTATGTCGCGCCGGGCAACGCCGGCACGGCGCTCGAGCCGGGCGTGGAGAACGTCCCCATCACCGACATCGCCCGACTGGCCGATTTCGCGCGCGACAACGGCGTTCATCTCACCGTGGTCGGCCCCGAGGCGCCGCTCGCCGCGGGCGCGGTCGACCTGTTCCGTGCCCGCGGGCTGAAAATCTTCGGTCCGACCCGCGCCGCGGCGCAACTGGAAAGCTCCAAGGATTTCGCCAAGCGCTTCATGCGGCGGCATGGCATCCCCAGCGCCGCCCACGCCACCTTCGGCGACGCGCGCGAGGCGCACGCTTATATCGACGCGCGAGGCGCTCCCATCGTGATCAAGGCCGACGGTCTCGCCGCGGGCAAGGGCGTGATCGTGGCGATGACGGCGAAGGAGGCGCATGACGCCGTCGACCTGATGCTGGTGGACAACAAGATGGGCGACGCCGGCGCGCGCGTGGTGATCGAGGAGTATCTCGCCGGCGAGGAGGCGAGCTTCATCGTCATGAGCGATGGCGAGCACGTGCTCGCGCTCGCCACCAGCCAGGACCACAAGCGCCTGCGTGACGGCGACGCCGGCCCCAACACCGGCGGAATGGGCGCCTACTCGCCCGCGCCGGTGGTGACGCCGGGACTGCACGCGCAGGCGATGCGCGAGATCATCCTGCCTGCCATCCACGGCATGGCGAGCGACGGCATCCCCTACAGCGGCTTTCTTTATGCCGGCCTGATGATAGACGCGAAGGGCAACGCGAAGACGCTGGAGTTCAACTGCCGCATGGGCGACCCGGAAACCCAGCCGATCATGCTGCGGCTCAAATCCGACTTGTTCGAACTGTTCGAACTCGCCTGCGCCGGCACGCTGGACCAGGCCGAGATCGACTGGGACCGGCGCACGGCCCTGGGTGTGGTGCTCGCCGCGGCCAACTATCCGGACGCACCGAGGAAAGGCGCCGTCATCACCGGACTCGCCAATTACACTGAACGCAGCAAGGACTGCATGGTATTTCACGCCGGCACGGTTTTGGATGGCGACAAGGTGGTGGTGAACGGCGGGCGGGTGTTGTGCGTCACGGCCCTGGGCGACAGCGTCAAGATGGCGCAGCGCCGCGCCTATCAGGCGGCCGAAGGCATCCATTTCGACGGCATGCAGTTCCGCCGCGACATCGGTCATCGCGCGATACCCCAAAAAAAGCAATAAGCGCTGGCGTCGCGCTGCGATAAACAACGACTTTAGTACGCGTGCAGGCAGCGGCATTGCGCGCTTCGCGCGCCAACCGTGTTTTCTGTACGGATGAAAAGCACATCCGTACAGAAAACACGGTTCTGGTTAAAACCAAACAGGGCATGGGGGTTTTATACAAGATCGTCGATTGCGCGCGGACGGTTTTTCGTCCGCGCAATTTCGAATCCCCGAGACAACGGAAAGTACGATTTTGGTCACCTCGTATAGCCATGGCCTGAGGCGAACAGGAGCAACTTGCCTCCCGCCCTGCTGATAGAATCCGTGTTTATCCGCGCACCCAGCCAGCCCATGAATCCTGCCGCAGTCGAAGACTACCTGCTCGGCCTGCAGCAGCGCATCGTCGCCGCGCTCGAGAGCCTCGATGGCCAACCATTCCGCGAGGAGCGCTGGGACCGCCCCCAGGGCGGGGGCGGCATCAGCCGCGTGATCGAGGAAGGCAAGCTGTTCGAACGCGGCGGGGTGAATTTCTCGCGCGTGCAGGGCTCGGGCCTGCCGGCATCGGCCTCCGCCTCCCGCCCCGAACTGGCCGGCCGCGCCTGGGAGGCGATGGGCGTGTCGCTGGTGCTGCATCCGCGCAATCCTTATTGCCCCACCGTGCACATGAACGTGCGCTATTTCGTCGCGACCAAGGAGCGCGTCGCGCCCGCGTGGTGGTTCGGCGGCGGCATGGACCTGACCCCCTATTACGGTTTCGCCGAGGACGCGCGGCACTTTCATCGGACCTGCAAGAGCGCGCTCGACCCTTTCGGCGCCGAGAAGCATGCGCAATTCAAGGCCTGGTGCGACCGCTACTTTTTCTTGAAGCACAGGAACGAGCCGCGCGGCATCGGCGGAATTTTCTTCGACGACCTGAACCAGGCGGGATTCGAAGCCTGCTTCGCGCTGACGCAAAGCGTGGGCGATCATTTCATCGACGCCTACGCGCCCATCCTCCTGCGGCGCAAGGACACGCCCTACGGCGAGCGCGAGCGCGATTTTCAGGCCTACCGCCGCGGGCGCTACGTCGAATTCAATCTGGTCTACGACCGCGGCACGCTGTTCGGCTTGCAGTCGGGCGGCCGCACCGAGGCGATCCTGATGTCGCTGCCGCCGGTGGTGAAATGGCGCTACGACTGGCAGCCCGAGCCGGGCAGCGCAGAGGCTGCGCTCTACAGCGAATTCCTCGTCGCCAAAGACTGGGTCTGACCCGAACCAGGCGCGGCTGAATCACGCTGTTTCCGTGCGCATCGGCACCGGCGGCTTCTTCTCCCCGCCGACGTCGATGTTCTCGTATTCCGCGATCACCTGCGCGCCCAGCAGATCCGCGCCAGTATTTGCTTTCCGAAGATGTTCTTATTTGCGCCGGTGATACGGAGTCTGATTGGTCGGCTTAAGTGAAATATGTTCCTCGCTCGCCTTTTGTGCCACAGCATCAGGCGTTCTGCCCATCTTGATCCCTATAACACGTGTCGGCGTATTTTGATACGCCAGGTGCTGAAGCTGCGAAACGTCATTCGAAGTCCACTGCTTACCGTGATTGCTTGGTGTCTTTGCCATGGCACGACCCCTTTCTAGCATCAATTAACTACCGTCAATACTTCCTAAATAGCCCAACCACGACCCCGAAAATCTCGGCGTCGCCTTTGGGACGAATAATCGGATAAGACTTGTTCTCCGGCAGCAGCACTGAGCGACCCTTCTCCCGGCCAAGCCGCTTTAGCGTGAAATCGTTGTCAAGGATCGCGACGACAATATCGCCGGTATCTGCTGCTGCTCGCTTTTCGACAATAACCACGTCGCCTGGATGAATGCCGGCATCGATCATCGAGTCGCCTTTGACCGTGATGAGTACGGTGCGGGAAGGGTGGGCGACCAGATACTCGTCGATCCTCAGCGTCTCCGGTCCGGAATCTGCCGCCGGGCTGGGAAGTCCCGCGCGAACGCTTTCCGCGACGGGGCGCTCGAAAAAGCGCTTGCCTGGTTTCAGCCGCCGATCGGGAGAACTTTCCAGAAACCCTTCGGACTTGAGCCGTAGCACCATGCCCGCCACCGACGCCTTCGAATTGAGACTGACCAAAGTTCCAATTGAGGCATATGAGGGCAACACCCGGTGCCGGGCGTAGTAGTCCTGCAGTTTCGCCAAGTATTGACCATCGTCCGCCATAGGTTTACGATACCGAACGATCGTTCGCCAGTCAAGAGGAAGGGATGCCGGACCCTAAGAAAACCAATGCCGTACCTGACGCCTATCTGCATGGGCGGGAACCGGCGTACATCAAGCATCAGTTGCTGGAGGGCTACCTCGAAAAGCTCTTCATGATTATTGGTATGAGTTCGACCAAACTCGGGATCACCGAGTTGTGCTACGTGGATTGTTTTGCTGGGCCATGGTCCGATGATAGCGAGGACATGGGTAGCACCTCGATCGCGATCTCGTTGCAAATTCTCGACCGTTGTCGGCAGGCTCTGGGGCGACGTGGCATGAGATTGCGCGTTCGGGCACTGTACGTCGAGAAGGACAAGCCTGCGTTTGCGCGCTTGCAACAATTTCTTTCTAGCCGGACGCCATCGGGAATAAAAGCGGAAGGGTTGCCGGGTGACTTCGTGGCGTTGCGGGAGCAAATTCTAAACTGGTGCGGAACCAATTCATTCGCGTTCTTCTTTATTGATCCCAAAGGTTGGAAGGATGTCGGCGTTACAATGCTCCAACCTTTGCTGCAGAGACAGCGATCCGAGTTCCTGATCAATTTCATGTACGATTTTGTAAATCGAACCGCGTCGATGTCTGAATGGAAAGAGGAAATTGCGTCGCTTCTCGGGGAGACTGTCGACGTCAATAACCTTCACGGACCGGAGCGAGAGAAACGTTTACTAAATACTTACCGCAAGAATCTCAAACACCATCTGCCTGTCGAGGGCAAATGGCAGGGCCGCTCCGCGTACGTTCGGGTTCTTGATCGGCAAAAAGAGCGACCCAAATACCATCTCGTCTATCTCACCACTCACCCGCGCGGGACAATCGAGTTCATGGAAATTTCCGAGAACCTCGATCAAGTTCAAAAACGTGTGAGGGCATCGACGAAACAACACGCCCGGATAGCAAAGTCTGGAACGGGCGAGCTATTCGAGCCAGAGGCTTTCGTGGATGCGGAAGAGGGCCACGCAAGTTTGAGTGAAGTGGAGGCATATTGGCTAAAGTACCTCGCATGCGGCGACCGGCGCGTAGGTGAAGAAGCGTTCGCCAACCTTCTGGAAGACACCGATTGGTTTCCGGGCGACTTTCAGCGCGCCTTGGGCAGCCTCATTAACGCGGGGAAAGTTCGAAACCTCGACGCAGCGCACAAGCGGCCGAAGAAGCCGCTTCACTGGAAAAATGAAGGCGAACGATTGCAACTCACGGAGGGAGCGAAATGAGTACGCAAAGCCGGATTGAATGGACCGAGCAGACGTGGAATCCGACGGTGGGTTGTACCAAGGTCTCGCCAGGATGCAAGCATTGCTACGCGGAAACTATGGCGCGGCGCCTACAGACGATGGGCGTACAGGGGTATGAGAATGGATTCCGCCTAACCCTAATGCCGAAGCGCCTGGCGGAACCGTTGGAACGCCGCAAGCCTACGGTCTATTTCGTAAATTCGATGTCGGACCTGTTCCACGAGAAGGTGCCGTTCGATTACATCCGCCGAATATTCGAAGTGATGGCGCATGCCCCACAGCACACGTTTCAGATTCTCACCAAGCGCGCAGAACGCATGGCAAAGTTCTGTCGCGGCATTGAAGTGCCGGCGAACGCGTGGCTTGGCGTATCGGTTGAAAATCGCAAACATGGCGTGCCTCGTATCGATATCCTACGAACGATCGATGCCAAGGTGCGTTTTCTTTCCGTTGAACCGCTGCTCGAAGATTTAGGCGCCATCAACCTTGCGGGAATTCATTGGCTCATCGTTGGTGGCGAATCAGGCCCCAAGGCCCGTCCCATGCGTAAAGAGTGGGTGGACGCCGTCAAACGGCAATGTGACCAAGCCGAGGTCGCGTTTTTCTTCAAGCAATGGGGAACCTGGGGTGTGGACGGCCAGAGGCGCTCAAAGAAAGCAAACGGCCGAAAGTACAGTGGTCGCGTTTGGGACACCATGCCAGCCACATTGCCGTGCGAAGCCTAATTCCAGTGATCTGAAGACTCGCTTGCCAGATCAGCTTTTTTTCTAGACAATAGCCCGAAACTCCGCGCCAGTATTGACTTTCGGGCCTTTAGCCGTCTGAATCACAGCAGCGCGCGCAGCTTCGCAAGCGCTGAGTCGACTTCCTTGCCCTTCTCTTCAATCGCCGCAAGCAGCTCAGCCGGGGTTCGCGTGTCCATGATCTTCTTTTCGCGCGGATTGACCGCCTTCAGATCGTAGACGGCGTCCTCGATGGCTTGAGCCTTTCCCAAGGCCTCGCGGCTTGCCTTGTCGGCGGCCTGCGCCTGCTCGACCAAAGCGTCGGCCTTTTTGATCCTGTCCGCCTTGCGCAGTGTCTTTGCCTCTTCGCGCAAGGTACGCGCCTGTTCCGCTTGGGCGTTCGCCTCTTTGCGAAACGGGGCGGCTTCTTCGGCTGCCTTGCGTTTGCGTTCGGTGAAATCGACGGTCCAGCTGTGCTCGGTTTCCGCTTCCGGCGTGCCGCGCTTGTCGAGCAGGTCAAAGAATTGTGCGAACTGATGCATGGTCAGCGGCGTTTTCTTTCCGACCTTGATGTGCGACAGATCGTAGTACCAGATGCGCTGCGTCTTGCGGCTTTTGGTGAAGAAAACCAGGTTGGTCTTTACGCCGGCGCCCGAGCCCGTGAACGCACCGCCCGGAAGGCTGATGATGCACCAGAGGTCGCATTCGTCCAGCAGCTTGCGCTTGGTCCTGAGAAAACCATCCTCGTTGGTCCGGTACAGCAAGCCTTCGTCGAGCACGATGCCACAGCGCCCGCCGGGTTCGAGAATCTGCATGACGTACTGGACAAACAGCACCTGCGTCGCACGGGTTTTGAACGGGAACGGGCCTTGCGCTTCCTTGCCTTCCTTGCCGCCGAAAGGCGGATTGGTAAGCACTACGTGAAATCGCTCGGGTGCGCCCTCGTAGAGACCGCCGTACACCGTTTGCTTCGATAGAGTGTTGCCGTGCCAGAGGTGCGGCTCGTCGATGCCGTGCAGCATCAGGTTGGCGAGCGCGATAGGGTAGGCGAGATTGTCCTTTTCCCTGCCATAGAAGGTTCGATGCTTGAGTCCGTCCAATGCGTCGGTGGTCAGTTCGCCGCCGCGGGCGCGCATGTGTTCCGCCGATTCGGCGAGAAAGCCGCCGGTGCCGCAGCAAGGGTCGCATACCGTCTGGCCCAGCCGCGGGTCGACCACGCGCACCATCGCGCGGATCAGCTCGCGCGGGGTGTAGAACTGCCCGCCGTCGGAATTCTTCTCGCCCATCTTGAGCAGCAGGCCTTCGTACACCTGCGACAGCATGAACTGGTGCTGCGTGTCGGTGCCGGCGAAGCGCAACGCGTGCACGCGGTCGAGCACGTCGGCAAAATTGGTTTCGGTGTCGATGCGCACGCGCTCGATTGGGTAAATGATCTCGCTGATCACCTTTTGCTTGGCGGTCGCACCCGGTTGATCCTTGAGTTCGCGCAAATGCGGCAGCAGCTTGCCATTGACGAAGGCGAAGTAGTCGCCGCGCTTGCCTTCCTGTAACTTGCGCCGTATCCAGCCCATCGGCCTGCCGTCGTCGGTCATAGGCGCATCCGCCTTGTCCGACCACGGCGCCGCCCAGTCCTGCCAGCGGTAGGGCGAGACGAGCGAGGGCGCATAAGCCAGGCCCAACGCTTCCGCCTCGTCGCGTTCGATGGCTTCCTGCTCTTCCAGCACGCGCAGGAACAGAATCCAAGTGAGTTCGGGCACGTACTGCAAGGCACTGCCGCAGTTGGAGCGGCGCAGCACGTCGCAGATTTGCCAGACGGCCTGATTCAGCGCTTGCGGGCCGGACAGTCCGTTCGCGGGCGTGGCTGTCTTTGCGGTCTTGACGGGCCTTGCTTGCTTCTTGGATTTACGCATGTGCTTCCGTGTGATCAGGCCGAGCCGAAGGCTGCGGCCAACAGGCGCTGCGGCAGACGCTCGATGTCCGCCAGCCGCGCCTTGAGTCCAGCAGTAAGTGATTCCGCTGCGGCCAGGCGCTCGCGTAGCGTGCGCGCGATGCGCCGCTGCTCAGAACTATCAGGTGCGCAGACGTGGAAGGACTGGATGGTCGGCATGTATATCGTCTTGTGCACAGCACCGCTGCCTAGTTCCAACAACGCTTCCCGTGATGCCATGAAGGCATACATCAGAAATTCCGGATCGAGCTTGTCCGGATCGCAGATCCAGTTGCAGAAGTCCTGACTGGTTGCCATCGGTTTCCCAAGGATCGTGACAAAGCCGATCGAGGCCGTTCGCGACACGCACACAGTCCCCACAGGCAGCATGCGCGCAGACGAATTCGCGATTCCGGCATCGTTGGTGTACTCCGTGGTTTCGTAGGCGAACTTGCCATGCAGTTTGCGGATGTCTGGCAGCGCCAGCCAAGGAATTTTTCCGCCCCACCATTCGGGATGGCGCCGGCTGGGCGTATGACCAGACTCGATGCGAGCAAGGTCAGGGAGCCTGTGTACATGCCAACCTTGCCGAGAGCCGACACCATTGATAGTTCGAATGGGAACTGTATGCTGAAACTGTTCCTTCAAAGATGCGCCAATCAGCAATGAAGCATCTTTGAGTTGCGCTTGGGCAGCGCTTCTAGCGGCTTCAATTGAATTGACCTTGGCTCGCATCTGCTGGACGAATTCACGTTGTTGATCCTTGGCAGGAAGGTCAAACTCGAAACCAAACAATTCGTCCAGGTTGGCCCGCGGCATACGAGAACCAGCCGTAGAATGTTGCCCGGCTGCGACAAACGCATCAGAGCGTAGAACCATCGCCAAATACTCGCGGTCGATTAACTCGCCCGGCAGAAGAGGAATGATTTCCGTTGTACACCGCCCCTCGCTCTCCGGCAAAGCCACCTTGTTAAGGTAGGGGCGCAACTTTCCATAGAGTACGTGGCGAGCATCAAATCGAAATGTGCTGCTGATTCCTTCCTCTATACCCTCGGCGGTCTGCACGCGATTAATACGACCTGTTCCGCTCTCTATTTGCTCCAAGCCAAGGTAAGGAAGACGTTTTGCCAATTCGCTAAGTGGATCGACGATAACCCGATCGGAGTCGCAAACCTCTCCTAACCGCACTCGCCTCATGCTCATGCCGAAAACAACCGAGTCTTCGCGTCCTGCAGCGCATCCAGCGGCTTGCCCAGTGCACGCAGCGCAGCCAGCCCGCCGGCCTTCTGGATCGCCGGCACGCGCCAGATTTCGCGATTCTCCAGCGCATCTGTGCCGTTGCGCTCGAACTGCCCGGTGATGCCGAGGATCACGCCCTTCGCGGGTGACGGCATGGCGTCCAACCAGGATTCGTTCTTGAAGCGGAAGGCGAGGCTGCGGTCGATACGCTTACGCGGCTTCACCGCATAGCCCAACTCGGCCAGCACGTCGTATAGGTCGTAATCCTGCATCGCATCGACCATCTGGATCACGGTAGGCGAGCCCTCCGCCGACACCAGCGCCGACATCAGTTCCTGGCGCTCGCGCGGCGCGATCCAGCGCTCGCGGAACTGGGCGATATTGGACGCTTCACTCTTCAACCGCTTGGCCAGGTCGCGCTTGTATTGCTCATAGGCGACCGGCACCAGCTTGCCGTCCTTCTCGCCAAGGACGAAATGCCCGCCGCGATCCACTTTGACGGTAAAGCCGCCGGCGATCAGCGTCGGCTCCGTATCGTCGCCGTCACCGCTACCGCCACCACCGGGCCGCGGCGGCGGCGTGATGAAGTCGCGCCCGAACAGCCGGATCATATTGGTGTAGTCATAGAGGCGGAACATGAGCTTGCCGCTCGGCTCGTCGATGCGGGTGCCGCGTCCAACCATCTGGTGAAATACGATGGCAGATTCAAGATAGCGAAAGAACGCGATGTTGCGCACGCAGGGTACGTCTACGCCAGTGGACAGCAAGTCCACGGTGGTGGCAATGAACCACGAGGACAGCGTCCCGCGCAGGTCTTCCACCATCTTGTTGCCGCTGCTGATGGACGTGCACTTGAAGGCGTAGGGCTCGGCGCGCGCCCGCCCATTGGCCTTGCACCAGTCGGCATAGAGGTTGTTCAGACGGGAGGCCACGCGGTCGGCATGCGTGTCTGCGGCGCAGAACACGATGGTCTTTTGCTCCGGGCCGCCGGTTTCGAGCAGATACTTGAACAGGTCATCGCACATGGCGATGACGCGCTCGGGAATCTGCAGTTTGGCGTCGTAGTCCTTCGCGCTGTAGACGTCGCGGACTTCGTGCTCCTTTGCCTTCGTTCCGGTATCGACGCGCTTGGCCTTGTGGGCGATGACTTCCTTCTTCAGCAGCGCCGTCTCGTCGATGGAGACGCGGCCCTGCTTGATTTCACAGGGCGCGAGGTAGCCGTCCTCGATGCCTTGAGCAAGGGAATAGTCGTACACCGCTTCGCCGAAGTGCCGGACGTTGTCGGCGGAAATCTGTTTGTCTTCGTGCGTGCCGCTGAGTTCGCGCGGCGTGGCGGTGAGGCCGATCTGGAAGGCTTCGGGGTTCCTCGTCAGCACCTCCGACCAGGTGCCCCAGGCCGAGCGGTGGCACTCGTCGATCAGGATGTGGCTGAAGTGGTTTTCGGGATAGTGCTTGCGCAGGAAGGACGCATCGCCCTCCTCGTGTATGCCCAGCGACTGGTAGGTCGCGATATGGATGCGGGCGTTTTTCGCCTCGTTGCCGCCGTCTGCAGCTTCGCGGACGATCTTCGCATCCGACCCGAACACATTGTGGAAACGGCCGTGGGCCTGTTCACGCAATTCGTCGCGATCGACAAGAAACAGGGCGCGCTTCAACTGGCCGCCGTCCGACAAGCGTTGCAGGATGCCGACGGCAATGCTGGTCTTGCCTGCCCCGGTCGCGAGCGACAATAGCGCGCGCTTCTTCTCCTTCCCGCCTTCGGCGAGCGCCACCCGTTCCAGCACGGCGCGCACGGCGGCATCCTGATAGTAGCGGGGCCGGTCGCCGGCCACGCTGTACGCGGTGAGCAAGGGGCCAATCGCGGGAGAGTCCGCGTCGAGGCCGTTGGCGGCGAACCAGCGCAGGCGCAGCGCGATGGGCGTTGGAAAGTCGTCCATCGGCAGAGGATCGGTGGTCTTACCCGTGGTGACGTCGTACTCGACGAATTGGTGGCCATTGGTGGAGTAGACGAATTTCACCGAATGGCGTCTGGCGTATTCCTTGACCTGTTCGAGGCCTTGCGTGGGCGGGAGCTTCTGCCTCTTGGCTTCGACGAACGCCAGCGTCAGCGGCTGCTCGTGTTCGCCGAGGTAGGCGCGCAGCAGGTAATCCACCCGGCCACGGCCGCGCTTGAGCGGCTTGCCATCGAGAATTTCGATCCGGACGGCGCTTTGCTCGCGGTGGATCTCGCCGTGCGTCGCGCGATGTTCGTCCTTGACCAGTTCGATCCATTGCCGCGCATGCAGCGCCGGATCGATCAGCTTCGCCCGGGTGTCGGCCTCGTTGTAGCCGTTGGTGGCCATTGAAGGCTAGGCTGCCCGCTTGCCCTGTGCGTGCCGCTCGGTGAGCAGGTACAGCACATACTGGTTGAGGCTCACGCCCTGCGCTTTCGCCGCCTTGGCCATCTCCGCGTGCAGACGCTTCGGTACGCGCATGAGAAACTTGCCGCTGTAAGCCATTTCGTCTGCCGGCTTCGACGGCGCGGGAATCGCCCGCCTCATGCTTTTGGCGGCCTTGATCCACGCGGCGATGGCGTCGTGCGCCTCGCGGATCGCCGCCGCTTCGGTCTTGGCCCAGGCGTTGCAGCCCGGGAGGTCGGGAACGACGGCGATATAGCCTTCGTCCTCGTCGCTCCAGAACACTTCAATCGGATACTTCGTCATCGTCGCCTCCGTACTTGTCCATCATCCTGATCAATTGCCGCGCCTGGTAGGGCGGTATATATCCACCGCGGTTCTGGAAGTTGAGCAGGTCAGGCTCATCCGCCCGTCCGAAGGCGCAGTGCGATCCCTGTCCGCCCTTGTGCGTGAATCCCAGCCGTTCTGCCACCTTGCACGCGTTCTCGAAACGGACCGCTTTGGGGTTGGCCCGGATCGCCAGCAGCAGCTTATCGCGCTTGGTCATGGTAGATTATACTAAATATGGTATCAAATATTCGCTAATAAGTGCGATTTCCAGCGGGTTCGATCTTCGCTCGGACTCCATAGCGCGCTTGTCGAACGGGGCGTCATTCCGTCGATCAAGGAATTTGATGCGCATGCCGACCCTCGCCTTGCACCTGCGCCCGCGCTCGCGACTCATCCGAGCCATCGCCGCGCGCTTCGAATCCTGGTCGCGGGCCGACCCGCGACACCGCTCCCTCAGAAAAAGTACCTGAGCACCGCCTGCCAGACGCGCCGGTCCGGCAAGGCGCCGTAATTGCTGCCCGGCTGACCGGTATTGAGCTGGGTTTGCAGCGCGATATCGACGCGGGTCCAGTGGTAGCGCGCCTCCAGCCATTGCAGCCGGCTGTGGTCGGCGGCATCGTAGCGAACCATGGCGGTGAGATCGAGATGCTTGACCAGGGCGTCCTGCCAGACAAGGTAAACAAACACGTGGTCCCTGGTCGGAAGCTCCTGGATGTTCGTGACCAGGCCGCGATACAGCCCGTAGGCCGCCGGCGGACCGCGCCGCAGCGCATTCCAGCCGGCCTCATCCAGCCCGGCGCCGTTGTATTGATACTCGGCCGTGAGCGAGACGTTGTTCGGCGTCGTATAGGTCAGTCCGGCGGACAAGCGGGAACGAAAAGCTGCATCGCCCGGGCGCTTCAGCGCCTGCGCCGCGAGCGAGGCCGCGCGTCCACCGGACCATTCGAAATAAACCACCGTGGCGGTGTTCGCCAAAGCAGTCAGGTTCAGACCCAGTTGCGGCGATTGTCCGGCGCCGCCGGACAACAGCCATTGCGGACTGAGCGCAGCGGACAGTTTCTCGCTGAGTCCAAGCTGCCAGCGGGCGCGCTGGTTGGTGGCGCCCAAGTCCGGACTGAAAACATTGTCGCTGGATTGATCGGCGAGCCTCGGTGAATAAAGCGCGGTAAGCGATCCGCCGTTCCACAGCGCCTGGCCGCGCAGCATCGCGCTGCCGAGGCGGTTTTCGCGCAGGCTGGCGGGGTCGAGCGAGACGACCGAACGCAGCGCCCCGGCGCGAAAATAGTCGGTCGGGTTGTACCCAAAAGCGACACCGTTGCGCGCGTTGATGCGCCCCAGGTCGACAATACGGCCGGGCTCAGCCTGCCAGCTCAGATAGGCCTCTTTCAGGGTGTTGATATCCCGATTGCCGGAGACCCCGTCCATCCGGTTCAGGTCCAGGCGGTCGGCGAATACGGCGCGCCAGCCGGGGGCGAAGGTTTTGTCGAAGCGGGCATCGATCGACGCTCGCGCGCCGTGCAGCGCGATGCCTGCGCCCTGCCGCCGCGACTCGCGCACCGCCGTTTCCGCGTACACGCGCCAGTCGCTGCTCTGCTCGGCCGTCGTCGAGGTCTTGTCGGCGAGCAATAGCGCCGCCGCATCTTCGTCGACCGCCAGCGCGGGCGCCGTCGCCGCCGCGAGGAGCAGGACCAGGGCGCGCACGCTCTACTCAGGCTTGAAGCGCGGCAGGTAGTCGCGCTGCAGCCACACTTCGGGCACCTCGCGCCAGGCGTAGTCGGAAAAGCGCATCACCGTCACCCAATTCGGGTCGAGCCCGTCGATGATCACCGTCTCCGTCGGCCGCTCCACACCCAATTGCGGCTGATAGCGCCGATAGTAGGCGGTCTTCAGGAGCTGCCCGCTTTCGGTGTAGAAGCGCGCCTTGACCGGCCGGCTGCTGGACGTGTCGAGCCACATTTCGATGTGGTGGTAGGTCACATCCGCAGACATCGCGGCCAGCGCCAGCTTGTAGCAGCGCCGATTCTGGCGATCGCCGTCGAGAACGCTCTCTTCGGCCGCCACTTGCGCCTGGTAGTCCTTGGCCAGATTGACCGTGACCACGTCGCCGTTGGCCGCCTGGCCGAGCAGGCGCTGCTGCGGCGACAGGCGGATGCTGGCCTTGGAGGACGGGTCGAAAAACCACAGGTCGTTGCCGTTCTTGAGCATCAGCTTGTTCGCGTCGCGCGCCGGGGCGACGAAGCGGATCAGGCTGCGGAACTGCCCGCTGTCGGCATCGGCCTTCGAGTAGACGGAGAGCGTATTGCTGTCGGTCTGCTTGGCGTTGCGGTATTCAACCAGCGTCACGCTCAACGCGAACGGCTTGCCCGGGTTGCGGATGGCATCGCTCGCGGCGAGGATGGCCTGCGCGTTCGGGGCCGCGCCGGCTGCGCCTGCCGACGCGATCAGCAATGTGGCTGCAATCAATCGTTCGAATTTCATAGAGAGTCTTCCTTCCTAAACATGCCTGAGGGCGTCGACGATCAGCATGCGCCCCGCGCGCCGCGCCGGCCACCATGCGGAAACGACGGCGACCAGCGCGAGCCCGGCAGCGGTGCCGAGCATCATCGGCGTCTCCCCCCATACGCGCACGGTCAGCGGCACCGGATCGACCTGCCCCGGCGGCAGCCAGGTCAGGCCGGCATGGTTCACCAGCCAGGCCACGCACAGGGCCGCCGCGACGCCGGCCACCGCGCCCATCAGTCCCAGCAGCAGGGCTTCGCTCATGAACAGCCGGCGGATTCCCGAGCGGCGCAGGCCCATGGCGCGCAGGGTGCCGATCTCGGCGGTGCGCTCGATCACCGCCATGCTCATGGTGTTGCCCACCGTAAACAGCACGATCGCGCCGATCAGCGCCGATATGAAGCCGAAGATCGCGGCAAACATGCCGATGGCCTGGCCGTAGAACGGATTGAGCGTTTCGAAGTCCTGCACCTCCAGCGGCTCGCGCCGCGGCATCGGCGCGCGGGAC
>Ga0082335_1006152_pt1 | contig 15754 bp, 13 predicted proteins | sample Subgrocontami58m_FD_72375 | JGI IMG/M metagenome (GOLD analysis project Ga0082335, IMG submission 72375) | Subsurface groundwater microbial communities from S. Glens Falls, New York, USA - GMW37 contaminated, 5.8 m (SPADES assembly) (version 2) ... | reverse complement strand
TTATTGCCAGTGCCGCTGGAATATAGTAGAATAACACCTAGTCGGGGTGTAGCGCAGCCCGGTAGCGCACCTGAATGGGGTTCAGGTGGTCGGCCGTTCAAATCGGCCCACCCCGACCATAGATAGGAAATTCAGTGGTCTGACCACCTAATACCTTGGAGAAGCCAAAGGTGGCTGGATCCGAGACAGACCACCTAATACGATAAAGCTAGGGCGGGTCCGCAAAATGAATAATGGTTACAGATCTACGACCAGAATCCCCACCCGGGACTTCCCTCAAGTCTCTGGTAAGCGGATTCGTTCTGACCAAGCAAACTGAGGGGAAAAGTCCACGCACTGTAGAATTTTACTCGGAAAACCTCAAGCGTTTCCTCTGGTATGCCCAAAAACAAGGTTGGACTAACGATATTCGTATGTTCACGGCATGGCAAATCCGTGAATTCCTAGGCTATGTTGCCAACGAGGAGTATCGCTGGGGGCTAGCGGGAAACGGCTCTGAAAGCTCTCACGCTAAAGTATCCCATACCACTATTCACCACTACTTCGTGGTGCTGGCTAATTTCTTTGGCTGGGTGGTAAGAGAAGGTTTTCTGAAGGAAACCCCGACTGCTGGGATAAAGGTAGCCAAGCCCAAAGTGAAGGTTATCAAGCCTTACACCCTCGAAGAGATAAGCAAAATGCTAGCGGTATGCGACCATGACTATGAGCACAACGCCAAGTTTTTGGGTAGTCGTAATAAGGCAATAGTTCTTGTTCTTCTCGATACTGGAGTCAGATTGTCGGAATTGCTGGGTATGTCTCTGGAAGATATTAATACCTCGAATGGCAATATACTGGTCACGGGGAAAGGGAATAAGGAAAGGGTTGTGCGGGTCGGTAAAGTGACTCAAAAATCGCTCTGGCGCTATCTGATGCACAGGCCACAGGATACCAGACGGGAGCTGTGGCTTAGTGAAGAGGGTAAGCGGCTCAAATGCGTTGGTGTGCAATCACTGGTACAACGGCTCAAGGAAAGGGCGGGAGTTGGTGGCAATGGTAGCGTGCATCGGTTCCGTCACACCTTCGCGCTAAACTTCCTAAGATCGGACAAAAACGTGCGCAATCTGCAATATCTGCTCGGACATTCTCAGCTTGAGATGGTCAGGCGTTACACGGCTACCCCGGGTATGGAAGACGCTTTGAAAGCTCACGAAAAGGCCAGTCCAGCTGATACGATGGGATTACATTAATAATGACGGAGCAATGTCCGTTCGTTGAAGGAAGTTCCGGCCGACCTACTGGATATCAAGTGAAAGGAATATAACAATGCCTCGACTTGATCATCCCAGAATAACAAAAGGTGACGCGGTACATGCCTTGATGGCAGTATATAGGGAAGACTCTGCATTCTTGAATGATCTACACGCTTTGAGGCAACCTTACGAGGGACTTCTTACACGGATGGCAGTTGACATGATGGGTTTTTGGACCCGGAGCGACGTTTGTCCCACTCAATACTACCATGATGTTGTAAGATACTACAATAATGGTGCAACTGACCCACTTCCCTCTGAATTCACGTACAAGGTTGAGCTACAACCATATTTTGATGCATTGGGTGCTTTAGCGTGGAAATGGAAAATCCGCGCGCCCTGGGCTGTTCTGGTTCTCTCCCAGTATGACATATTTGATTTGTTGAAATCGAAGGGTTTCCCGGAAGAGGTAGACATTCAACTCGAGCAATATGAAAATATTTACCCTTGGCCCGTACCGCTCCCTCCGCTGGAGATAAAAATTCCAGCCTGGGCAGCTATCCTTATGGGAAAGAAGAAAATCGAAATCGAGATAGCCCGCAGGTTGGAGCAATACGAAAAGCAACTCAAAGAAACTGGTTTAGAGGGTTACCCCAGCTCGATCGAGAAACACGCGAGATGGTGGTATGAGCATTATGTAGGAGGTAAAACCTACAAACAGGTGGCAGCGAAGTTCCCAGAAGCATTGGAAGAGACTATAAAAAGAGGAGTGTGGAAATTCTCCAAGTTGATCGACATGCGGTTAAAATGATGTAATTATTCTGCTCCGTAAGAATCCACATAAAAGCAACTGGCTAAGCGCTAGACTACTTATATAGTCTAGCGCTTGTTTTTTTGGAGTTAAAATGCCCACAAATGTTGTTGACGCAGGAAGAATAGGTGGTCTCAAAATCCTCGCCGAACGGGGGCGAAAGTTCTATTCCGAGATTGGCAAAAAGGGCCAGCGAGCTATGCGGGCAAAGCATCTGTACAACGCTTCAGATTGGGGGAAGCGCGGTGGCAGACCACCAAAGATACGCCTAAGTGAGATCACGGGGCAGAACAGTAAAAAAGGATAAAAGGAGGATGCGGACCCGCCTGATATCTCCACTGCTCTGCCCCTCCACCATTTTAGCAAAATTGAAAGAATAATAGTTGACTTGCCATGCCGTGGTTACCACCTGGATTTCACTACTCAGAGAGCCCTATGCACTGTAACTGTGTACCTGTAAGAACGAGGTTAAGGGTAAATAACATGTTACGAAAGAGACCATTAAAAGCGATCTTGAGCACCGGTAGAGTTAGTGCAACAACTAAGACCTATCTTGAAACGGATGAAGTAGAGAGGCTAGAGAAGTCGGCCACCAATCTGCGGGATGGCCTTCTCATAAGATTACTTTCCCATCTTGGATGTCGAATATCGGAAGCCCTGGCCCTCACTTTGGGAGACATCAATCTTCTGCAAGGTACAGTTACAATCCAATACCTGAAGACCCGCCTCAAGCTTATGTGCCCACACTGTAGCACCAGATTATGTAGGAGCCACAGCTTCTGCCCAAAATGTGGGGCAAAGGTTGAAAGGGTTGTATCCCAAGCGAAAGAGCATCGCCGATTAAGGACGTTTCACCTCGACGGAGATACCTTTGAGATGCTGAAGGATTATATCAATAGGGGAGGGTGTATATCCCGCAATGGCAAACAGCTGATCTTTGGTATCAACCGTCACCGGGCATGGCAGATAGTTAGAGATTGCGCCAAAACAGTTGGACTTGGTATATTTGTTAACCAGGAGACAGGAAGAATACACGGGGTGAGCCCACACCGCCTGAGGGACGCCTTTGCTGTAATGGCAGTGAAACAGGACGACTCCGGCGACGGCGTCAGAATGCTTCAAGAATGGTTAGGACATGCTAACTATTGGCACAACCATGCACTACCGTAAGGTAGCTGGCCAGGAACTCAAGGAATGGTATCAGAAATTGTGGGTTAAGAAAGTGAAAAACAGTGATTGAAGTCCCGAGCCGGCCCGGGGCAACTTCCGTCCGCCTGGCTGCAGCTAGTTTATTCGGGAGAAGTACACACAAGCGCAGACAGCAGCGAGAAGCTCTCCAAGAAATACACCGCTTCTTCCCCTTATAAAATCCAAGGCAGCCGTTACGATTCTTTTATGGACTGCTTCTCAGCCCTGTGTAGACTGGGCTCGGTTGACCAATCAGACAGAGAGGAGCCCTCAGCGTTTGCCTTCATTTCGCATTGCGGACATTGATGATATGGTGCTGCCATAAGTAAACTATATTATACTAATTTCAAAAGAGTCAACATCCCATCAATATAAGTTTAAGAGACCCCTCCACCACCGGCGGCCTACGGCCATCTCCGGAGAGAATCCCACTACTAATACGAGAAATCCGCAGCTCATTACCCTCTTTTCCCATTCTGAAATACCGCATCTCAGAGTTTCTTCCTGTCTCATCTGGGTACGCCGACCTCAATACTTAAGGGGTGGAGTGCCATCTCCAGAACCGGCGGCTCAGGCTCCTGACAGCCTACCATGCAGCACTAAGACATGCATACCTCGGGAGCAGCGATATGAAAATAGACTGATTTTCGGGTTGAAGGCGAGGGGGGATGCTGAAGTATCTTCGTGTGACTTAATCACTCAGGCTAGGAACCGTCAAGGTTCCTACCCCTTTGTAGTCACCCTCTCCCTGCGCTCTTTTTGCCCTTTCCCTTATCTCTCCAGCTTCTCTAAGCAATGTTTAACCCCTGCTCCCATGTAATAGAGTCTGCCTGCGTATCCCGTGTATAAATTCTTTGCCACCCATGCGAAGTAATATAGCTAATTTACCTGACAATACAATACCTCATTATATCATATATTGTATCTGGGTTTAGGAATAGCCCAATCTGGAATTGAATAGGGGTTTATATGGATAGTCGCATTACTGGCTATATGCCAGTCAATCACAACTGAATCTTATTCAATATAGCTAACTACCTATATTGAGAAGTCTATCAAGTAGCTGTATGCGTTCTAACTTGCATACCTTAAATAGCAGCAGCTAACATGAAAAGGCTTGATACCACTTACGGTTATCGTGATTAAGGCTGTAGTTAGCCCCAGCAGCTAATCGGAAGTGTAGGCAGGCTACAACTAACCAAGCGAACCGCCAACGCTTGGGATGATAGGACACGGGCAGCGGGTTAAATATCGCCGACACCTTGAACGGGTAAGATAGGGGACTGTTGTGCCAATCTATACTAAAAAGGATGGTGCAACAAATGCCAAAGATGGTCATATCTATAGACCAATTACTCAAACCCCCTAAGACCATAATCAAGGATAGGAATGTCAAAGGATTTGCGCTTCATGGGCTGTGGATTCCCTTCCTTAAGTCCGCAGTCGTAACCGGTGAGGCCAATATCAGCCCTGCTGCCATGGGTGCGCCCCTGCGGGACAAGTATAACAAGGATGGCACACCAAAGCTGAATGAGAAGGGCGAGCGGGTGCGGATTGTAGAGAAGGAAGAAATCTACCCCGCAATTAAGGGCGTTATGGATAATTTCGCCTTCGCTCTGACTCAGCACGCCCAGGTTGTGCAGAAGACTCGCCCTGCGGAATGGAAGTCATTGGAAGACTCTTGCCAGAAGGCCGGTGATAAGGTCCGGGAGCATGAGGATAATACTCTGGCCTCGTATCTCCTGGCTCTGGAACAGGCACAGGCAGCAGCCCAACCCCATGCGGATACCCAAGCCCCCGTTACCCCTGAAAGGGAACTGGTGCCCGCCTAAGCAGTTACCCCAGGCACAACAGTCCTCTATCCTGCCCGTTCAGGGAATAAGAGAAGGGGGTTGCCATGAATCAACCACTATGGGCAACTCCTGAGCGGCAATGGGTCTTGGATGTGCTTAACCAGAGCCTCTTTGCTGGGCGATGCAGCCATGGGCATACAGATTGTGCAGTGTTAGCCAAAATCAGGCAAGCCATTGTAGACAAGATAGGCTTGCCCGATGAAGAAGCCCCCTTTGACTGGGTGCTTAAGGCAGCCTTAGTTGTCCAACAGCTAACGCTTGAGCCGAAATATAAGCCTACCTCAAAACTTCCCACCCTGTTTTTCCCAGGCCAAGAGCCTGTGAAAGGCATCTCTGATACAGTCACAGGTGGGGGGATAGGCTTTGAACGCCGACCAGTCAAGCAACCCAAAGGCTTCTTGACCAGGGATGAGCTTCACCACCTGCCACTATGGCTTTCTAAGGAGTTGATTGAATACTGGAAAGCCGATGACAGGGACGCCCGCTCTTATATGGCTAAGCTGGAACAGCGTTGGCTTCACCATCTGCCTGGCATATACAATCGTGGCGAATGTGATTCCATCGCCAAGAGTGAATACGTGGCTAAGAGGCCACTCTGGACTATAGTTCAGATGGGCGTGAGTGCATTCACGATGGCCAGGACGGCTAAGGTGTATATCCCTGGCTTACGCACTCACATCTGGGTAGACCTCTCAGGGGTAGGGAAACCCAGTAGAAACCAAAAGCGAAGGTATTACCGTTATGGAATAGGGAAAGCACCCCTTTCCATGGCCGAACAGATAGAAGACCGTTGCTCTCAGGCAGTTAAACGATATTTAGAGACTCTATACTGAAAAGTATGGGGTCTCTTTTCTTTTCCCTCACCGCAACCCCCCTCTGAGAACAAACAGAGGAGGTATGTATGACTACGCTAACGCTTTCTCCGCCACTAATAGATACCCAGGCGCCGGCGCCAGTAACGGAGTCCCGGCTGGCTGCCTGCAGGGACACTATCCACTATGCAGTCTGGCTCTGCGCCAGCCGCTACCACCAGGTGCGGCTCCTGGAGGACATGGAGCAAGAGGCAAGGCTACGAGTATGGATAAAGCTCAAAGATAACCCTGATGCCCCTGTCGGGCTTATCTGGACAGTGGCTTACCGGGCTGCCTACGACTTTCTCATTCGTGGCACATCCGTAGACAAACCAAAGCCCCTGGGCAAAGTCCACTTCATTGTTGACAGCCTGGAGGCAATGATGGAGGGCAAAGACGGCCTGGACATCATAGATGATGCCCTGGCCCGCCGGCGGCGTAATGAGCTGCCCAATCCCACAGAGGACATAGCGGTGGCCCGCATCATGGAGAAGGAACTACGGGAACGCCTCACGCCTCGGCAGAGGCAGGTACTAACCCTTCATCTCAAAGGTTTCCCAGAGCAGGAGATAGCCGATGTTCTTGGAATAGTTCAGAGCTGGGTAAGCCGCACTGTAACGGCAATCAGGGAAAAAGCTAAGGTTGTTTGGGGGGATACACCGCCGAAGCCTACCCGGGTAAAACATAGCCCGGAGGAGCGCAGGGAACTGCGTAGGCTTGGGAATAGACGGCGGCATAAGACCTACTGGGCAAGACACAGGGATGAACTTATTGCCAGGCAGCGGGCTAAACGAGCCCTGCATAGAGATGAATGCAATGCCAAACAGAGGGCCAGAAGGCGAGAAAAAAAGAGAGAAAGACTGGGGAAAAACTGAGCTGATTGCACAAAAGGGGCTTTTGTGTGATCCACACAATTTGTCCCAAGGTGCAACATCCTACATTGCCCAAATGTTTTAAACACCATATGATTAGCTAAGGCGAGCTTGGGAAGTGGCTCAGCTATCGAAGTGCAACCAGCATCCACCGTTAAGATATGATGCTAACATTTATTAACCCCGCTGTATTGCCAAGGTTACAAAACTAAATATGTGAACCAACATCATGGTTGTCTTTTCCCTGTATTTTTAAAGAAAGAAGCAGGGCAAACGCTACTAATAGTAACATCTCTGATATCAAGAAGGCGTAGCTATAACTTTGAGTGCTATCGAAGATATAGCCGCCCATAAAACCACCGAGAGCGCCTCCGACGGCGCTACTGGCATTGGTAAGACCGTAAATTGCTCCCAGGGAGCGGACTCCGAAAAGATCTGCACTGATAGCTGGGAATAACGGCAGCCAACCACCATAGGCAAAACCAAATCCAGCGGCAAAAATATATAATGCCCACAACCCCTTGGTCGTCATAAGAAGGACAAACATAATGGCTGCCAGGCCAAAGCAAAAGGCCAGAGCAGCCCGCCGTCCTACCCTATCCGACGCCAGGCCCAATATTATTTTGCTCAGAGCATTGGCTAATCCTATAACCACCATGAAAGTGGCTGCTACCGTAGGAGAAAACCCTATATCGGTGGCATATGGAACCAGGTGAGTTACTATAAGGATATGGGCAAAACCAGCCGCCATTGTCACAAAAAGCAGTTTCCTCAAGTTGTGGGTACTCAATGCCTCACGGAAAGTGAAGGTTTTGGAACTATTAGCCGAAGCCTTGTTAGATTTGGAAGAACTCTCGCTCCCCCTCTTCGTGTCGTCCAGCGAGACCGGTTTGCCATCTGGTAGAATACCCATGTCCTGTGGAGAACGTCGAAATATCCATGCCACCATAAATACTATCCCACCTATCATTAGCCCAGACACCAAAAATGCTAACCGCCAATTATGGTTAAGGATTAAATAGGTGAGCAGTAACGGCGCCAGACCGATGCCTAAACCTGCGCCCGATTGTACAATGCCTTGTACCATTCCTCGCTTGGCTTCAAACCAGCGTGGTAACGTGGAAAGTATAGTAGTTGTGGAGACGCTCTGTCCGATGCCTATGAACAGTACGAAAAACAGGTAAAACTGCCATAAAGAATTCATTTGGGATATGAGGATGTAGCCCGCAGCCAGGCTAATGGCTTCGACCATGATGAATAGCCTCGGGCCGTATTTATCGGCCTGCGCTCCCCAGAATGGCGATAGCCCACCTGTCAAAAGACCAGCCGCTGAGAAAGCCCCGGCGGTTTGGGCTCTATTCCACCCAAAATCAGCCATGATTGGTTTGAAGAAGATGCCCATATTGTTATAGACCCCCATGGAAACAATACGCTCCATGAAGGCTGCTGCCACAATGGCCCAGCCATAATAAAAGGGGAATAATTTCCTTCGCCTGTTTATTCGTTTCATAGCTCTTGTCAACTTTTCAGTGTGACTTCACTGGTTGTTTTTGTGCTCTGGACTGCATTTGATAACTTTGGGTAATCTGGTGCGAAAGTTTTCGGTACACTCAAAGAGGTTACTATTATTGTCATCATTATTCCGACGGGATACTCCCGCACCTCAGGTTGCGGTTAGCTAGTTGGTCTGTAATGTGAATTCCCGGGGACTGAAGCAGTGGCGTTTCAGTATAAGGACTATTGCAAAACCCCTTCTTCGATGAGTTTTTGAACTTCCTCTATGGAAAGGTCAAGCAGTTCACAGCACACATATTTTGTATGCTCTCCAAACAATGGTGCATCCCTGTAGATTGAGCAAGGAGTTTCAGATAGTTTCCAGGGTGGCGAAGCCACAGAGAATCGTTCCCCTGCTTCGGGATTATTCATTACAATAAATGATTGGCGTTCCTGAATATGGGGGTCGGTAAATAAGTCCTGAGGGTTTAGTGAAGCCACTGCAGCCACTCCTGCCGCCTGTAATATTTCCATAACCTGGTAGTGAGAGAAAGTTATTGTCCAGCTTTCTACCAGGTGGTCCAACTCCTCGTGATGCTTATGACGGGATATCTGCAAGGCAAATCTATTGTCATTTGTCCATTCCGGGTTGCCAATAGCCATGCAGAAAGCGTGCCATTCACTATCGTTATCAATGGCGATGCTCACCCAGTTATCCTCACCCTGGCAGCGATAGCAGTTATGAGGCGCCATCGTAGCATCATCGTTGCCATTGCGAGTTTGTACCCGGCCATTTAGAGTGTAGTCCATGAGAGCATCGCCAAGAAGGATGGAAATAGATTCCCGAGATGAGAAATCTATATACTGTCCTTTCCCTGTACCTTGCCTGGAAACCAGGGCTGCCATTACAGCTACAAAAGTGGTATAGCCGCTAATAATATCCATGCTAAATCTTATTTCAGTGGGTGGACCATCAGGATAACCGGTCATGTCGCTCAGTCCGCTGGATGCGGCAAATAAAGGCGCATAGCCAATGGCTCCCACCTCCGGGCCCATGCCTCCCATAGTAGAAGATGAAGACATAATAATGCTTGGATTAAGTTCACTGACCACTTTATAACCCAGGCCGAGCCTTTCCATCACACCAGCCGAATAATTCTCTAATACAACATCGCTTATTTTAATTAGTGACTTGATTAACTCCAGTCCTCTGGGATGTTTCAAATTGATGTTAGCGCTGAGTTTACTACGGTTAAGGTCGTTGAAGATGGAGTTCTTGTTTATTCCGGTAGGCTTCCCGGTATAAGGATCTGCGGATGTGCGACTCATATCTATCCGCTGTTGACTTTCAATTTTGATTACTTCGGCCCCGGCTGAGGCCAGCAGCATTGCTGTAAGGGGACCCGCCATGCCCCAGGAAAAATCTAATACCCTTATGTTGTTAGCAGCCCCTTTTGTCAAATAGCCCCCTTCGCTTTGAGATTGTTCAGTTCTTGTGTACTCATACTTAGCCGTTGTTTATAAATCTCCTCATTGTGCTCTCCCAGGGAGGGCGCTAAATGTCTTAATCTCCAGGGAGCTTCAGAAAAACGGTATGGCGCTGTTGGAAACTTAAACTTACCCCAGTTTGGGTGGTCGATCTCCGCAAAGAACCCCCGTGAATTCATCTGCGGAGAGTCGGCAACTTCATCTATCTGAAGACAGGGTGCTATTGCAGCGTGCTTGGCAATGGCTTTCTGGTATATTTCTTCTTTTGTATGGACTTTGAATGAATCGGCAAGGCGTTGCTTTAATTCGTTACCGTGTTCCTCGCAATAGGCCCGATCCTTGAGATTTTCGTCTTCTCCCCACCATCCCGGAGTGCCGATGACGCTCAGAATGGCTTGCCATTCGTCTGGCCAGCGGTGGAATCCAAAATCTACATAGCCATTCTTACAGGGCATTACGCCAGCAAATTTGTAACCGCGAGTAGCCCGGTTGGCTAACTCTCCCCGGTTAGGCCACCGCAGAAGGTCTATTGTGTTCATATCCAAAAGCGCTTCCTGTTTAGAAATATCCACATGCTGACCTTTCCCTGTGGCCCTTTGGTGAAAAAGAGCTAGCAGAGCAGCCCCTGCAGCACTTACACCACAAAAGTAATCCCCGCTGAAGTTAGCCCATTTTAAGGGTGGCCTTTGCGGGTAGAGACTGGCGCCAGGAGTGAGGTATCCCTCTCCTCCACTTTGAAAGGTGTTTAATGGATAGGCACGGTAATTCCTGTAGGGGCCAGTTTGTCCGAAAGGTGTGATGGAGGTTACCACTAGCCTGGGGTTAACCTTAGCAAGGTGTTTAAAATCCAGTTCCGCCTCTTCCATAACGACAGGGCTTCTGTCTTCAATTAAAAGGTCAGCTTTTGCTATTAATTCAAAGAAAGCCTTTTTTCCTGCAGGATGAAAGGGGTCCAGGGTGATGCTTAGTTTATTAGCATTGAGAAAGAAAAATAGGCCACTATTGTCGGGGCCAGGGCTATCTCCTTTAAACGGCGGCCTCCGCCTGGTAATATCACCTTGACCTGGTGATTCCAGTTTTATCACCTCTGCCCCCATATCAGCCAACAGCTTGGCGCAATACGGTCCGGCAATGAACTCACTTAACTCGACTACAGTTATTCCCCTCAGCACACCTGTTTTTTGCGGGCTTTCACTATCTTTGGATATGCTTTTCAAAATAACCTCACTTTTTACATCTTTTAATGTGTTGAACTAACCGGAATAATTTGGAAATTGTTCATTAGTCCTTCGTTTAATTTATAGAAGTTAATTTATTGACCTTTAGCAGGCAAAAGCATAAAATCATCGCACACGAGTTTGTTGGCATTATACCAAACCGCACGATTTTTGCATAGGCTTTTGTCAATGTGAAAAATTTTATCTCTGTAGAAAGTGGGCTGATAATAGCTAATCATATGAGCGTTGATTATAACCTACCGGCAATTGGTGTTAGGAAACCACAAAAATTCTATGGGTGGTGGGTAGTAGTAGCTAGTACCGTCTGCCTTTTCACTGCCTATGGCTTCGGCTTCTACCCCTTGACTGTGGCTTTTAAAGATATTCAGGATGAGTTCGAAGTGAGCCGAGGTATGCTTTCTGGCGCTATTACCATATTTGGAATTATTACTGCAATAGGTTTTCTCTTCGCCGGACGGTTCTGCGATAAATTCGGCGTCCCACGCGTCATGAGGGTTTCTGTGCCTCTGGTGGGGCTGGGCATAATTTTGGTCGGCCTAACCCAAAATGTGGTGCAACTCTATGCAGCATTCGCAATCTACTCTGTTGGTCTCAGCGGCGTATCCCTGGTCCCGATCAATGTCCTGGTGTCCATGTGGTTTGGCGACAAACGGGGACGGGTAGTAGGCTTGTTATCGGCTGGGGTAAGCCTGGGCGGCTTTGGTGGGCCACTGGTCTCGAGCTTCCTCCTGACTCGATTTGGCTGGAGGCCGATGTTCTGGGTCCTGGGCCTTGCCGCGTGGGGCCTCCTCGTTCCCCTTGTAGTCTGGATTATGAAGACCCCACCTCGGGCCACCAACTCAGGGACCGCCTGTGTGGACCCCTCGTCGATAAATACCAAGACTAGATCTTTTTCCTTTGGTGCTTCCTTCACTTTACGGCAGGCGCTGGGCACATCAACTTTCTGGCTTCAGGCGTCGGCCCTCTTTCTAGTCAGCTCTGTTTGGGTGGCGGTTTTGTCCCACACTCCGAACCTCCTCAGGGATGGCGGCTTGTCACCTGGTCGTGCTGCGTTGGGCCTTGGGCTTGCCTCCGCAATGGGTATTTGGGCTAAACCGCTTTCCGGGTTCCTTTCCGACCGGCTATCTCGCGTCGGCCTATTTGTAGGATTTGTGCTTTTCCAGGCAGTAGGTGTCTTCCTATTGACCAGAACTCAGGGAGGCGCCTCGGCTTTTCTAGCCTTGATCATACTTGGGATAGGTGGTGGAGGGGCGGTCCCGCTCCGTCCTCTCCTAACCAGCCAGTTCTTCGGAAACCTGCAATTTGGAGCCGTTTTCGGGGCTTTGGAGTTGGCTTACGCGCTGGGCGGCGCCATCGGACCTTTAGTAGCTGGATGGGTCTACGACCAAACGGGTAGCTACTTGATGGCCTTTTTTCTCTTCTTGGCCGCCTATATTGTGGCTATAGGGAGTTACTGTATTGCATATTATATTAGACCTAAATCAAAGGTCGCGCTGCAAAACCCTTGACAAAAACATCGTACAATAACATAATAACCATCGTATACGAACTATCGTTCACTTCTAATTCGTTATCAAACAAAGGAGTAGCCTATGCCTAAGATTCTGAGTGGTGTCCGAATACTGGAATGGGTGCAATTCATGAATGGTTCTGCCTTCATGCTGGGTGATCTGGGGGCTGAGGTTATCCATATTGAAGACAGGGTCAAAGGAGATGCCTCGCGCGGCATATCTGCCATGTGGGGCGATTCTATACTTCTCCCTGGAGGCAGGAACATCGTCTTTGAAGGCTCAAACCGTAGCAAGAAGAGCATTACTTTGAATCTTAAAACAGAAAAGGGCCGGGAGGTACTCTACCGGTTAGTGGCGAATTCCCAGGTCTTTGTGCACAACTTTCGCCAGAGCGTGGCAGAGAAACTAAAGGCTGACTATGCTACCCTTTCCAAGTACAACCCCAAGTTAATCTACGTGGTAGCGAGTGGTCTTGGTGTCAAGGGGCCTTACAAAGATTTCCGGGCCTTCGATCCCCTTACCCAGGCCATGTCCGGTCTCATGTGGATTATGGGCGACAGGGACGATCCTGAGCCGGTCCAGGTGACAGGGGCCGTCAACGATTCGCTTGGAGCTGCTATGACGAGCTACGCTATTCTAGCGGCTCTGTTGGCCAAAGAAAGATTGGGTATCGGGCAAGAGGTACACGTCTCTCAGCTAGGCAGCGCGCTCATGTGCCTTGTCGGAAACCAGGTAAACAACACCCTGTGGCTGGGACACCCTATGGCCAGGCATTCCCGGAAACGAGCCCGCAACCCCCTGGCAAACCACTACAAGTGCTCTGATGGCAAGTGGATAATGCTGGCCGAGGCCCAGTCGGACCGCTTCTGGCATGAGTTCTGCGAGGTGTTGAACCTGGGAGAGGCGGAGCAAGATCCGCGCTTTGCTAGCGCTCTCAAGCGCCGCGAGAACTATGCTGCCCTTACGGACATTCTGGAGAAAGTCTTTGACAGCAAGGCCAGGGATGAATGGTCTAACATTTTTCTGAAGCGAAAAGTCCGTTTTGCCTGGGCTCCGATTCTCAATTTGAATGATGTGGTGAATCATCCCCAGGCGATAGAGAATGGCTATGTTATTGAAAACTATAATCATCCGACACTGGGCAAAACCAAGGTTTTAGGCTATCCTGTTAGCTTCAGCAAGACCCCCGTTTCCTACGACGTCCCCGCCCCGGAGTTCGGCCAACACACGGAGGAAGCACTCATGGAAGTCGGGGGCTATAGCTGGACAGAAGTAGAACAGATGCGGCGAGAGGAAATAATATAGGGCGCTCCGCCCAACTTGCCGGAGCGGAGCGCCCTTAGTGTCCTTTATAACATGGCTTTTACCCTAAGTTGAGGTTCACTTCTTCCATAGATTGGGTACAACCTTGTTATTAAAAATATTGTTGACGTCGTCCATGTCCGAGAACTTCAAGGTATAGACCCTGCTCAAGTCCATCTTACCCGCTGGCGGCGTGAATTCAGGTACATCCTTTCTATAAGTCGCTTGTTTTGCTGCCTCTGCCCATACCTTAAGCCCTTCGGCTGAAAAGAGCCAGTTGATGAAAACCTTTGAAGCGTTAGGATGAGGGGCCTTGCTCAACATTGCTAAACCCATGGGCAAACCGAGGAATCCTTCTTTTAAGTCAAGGGCTTTAAGTGGGGCACCCTGGGCAATAAGGGGATTGGCGCCGGCCTGGTCTAACCCCACCCCAAGCGCACCTTCACCCTGGGCTAAAGCCCTGGCAAAATCGGCCTGCCCGCCGGGGATAAACTTGCCAAACTGTACGCCCAAATCCTTGACCTGGTTATCGTTGTAGACCCCTTTCTTCTTGAAAAACTGGTGGAGGAAAGAGGCCGTCTGGTTGATGCCCGGATCAGCGATTATCAACTTGCCTTTCCACTTTGGGTCCAGCACGTCTTGCCAGCTTTTGGGCTCATCCCCTGACTTCACTACGTTTGTGTTTGCGAAGACACCAAGAACGTTGGGATAGTACATTAGAACGTGGCCGTCCGGGTCCTGGTCAAACGGATGGGTGTACCATGTGGTGCGATCCTTGAGGATGGGTAGTTCTTTTAGACTAGCCGTGAAACTACTCGTTTTTAGCTCCACCACACGTCCGCTGGATAAGTCTCCAATATCGGCTGCATACTGGCTCTGGAGCTGCTCCGTCCTTATCCGTTGAATAAGGACGGGTGACGTACCCCCTATTACTTCCAGGGTAATCCCATACTTCTCCTTAAATGCTTTAGAGACTGCATTGCCTATATCTCCGGCCATGCTAAAGCTGTAGCTTACAACTTTGCCCTCTTTCTTAGCCTCCTGTACTACCTTGTCCCAGGCTGCATCTTCTGGATTTTGAACCGGTGCGGCAGGGGCGGCGTTTGTTACCGGCGCTGAGGGGGCGGAAGGTGCAGCCGGGGCGGGAGCCGCTTTTGGTGCACAACCGGCCAGTACGACAAACACAGCTATTACTGCCACAATGAACCAACGTTTAAGCCACATTTTGTAATTCCTCCTATTACTAAATAATTTGGCCTATTATGCTTATAAACCGTCCACCTGTCAAGTTCGCGAATTAAATCGCTTATTTTGAGTTAATCCCTTCTCTTCCATACTTCATTCACAGAAATAAAAGGTTGCGAGAAAGGCATACTAATCTATAGCTTCTTCTGACTTTTCCCCTGCAACCTCGCCTATCCGCGCCAAACCCAGGCTCTCCATAAATGACTCTAGTCGGTCCAGAGTTTGAGTCAATGAGAATTCCCGTGGGTCCGACTGGCTATGTTCATAGGAGCCAACCGGGAAACCGGCCTTCTGTAGTTCTCGTTTGGTTTCCATAATGGAGACCTGATAGCCATGGCAACCCCGATCAAGTCCCAGCACTGCGGCATCGCAGTGCCAGTCTTTCGCCCTTTTGACTGCTTCCGTAGCCCTGTACTTTGGATACCAGGTGCTCGACATCATGTAAGTAACGTAGAGTTCAACTTCTGCTCTCAAGGCATCTTCTCGAGTGCGAATTTCTCTGCCCAGTTCTTTCAGGGTTTTGGTAGGCTCCCAGGTGCCATCTGCGTAACGGTCCCAGGCGCCGTGTCCCTGGGAGTTCTCCATTATCACGAAAATTGCGCCATATTCATTAGGTTGCTTGAGGATAGCGATGTAATGGTACGGGGGGAAACCTTCATGCAGGAACCG
>Ga0082335_1006149_pt1 | contig 15758 bp, 29 predicted proteins | sample Subgrocontami58m_FD_72375 | JGI IMG/M metagenome (GOLD analysis project Ga0082335, IMG submission 72375) | Subsurface groundwater microbial communities from S. Glens Falls, New York, USA - GMW37 contaminated, 5.8 m (SPADES assembly) (version 2) ... | reverse complement strand
ACCGCAATGCCGATGGCAGCGGCCACAGCCCGGTGGATGATTTTGGCTGCTTGTTTTTTGATGAATGGGATTACAACCAGTGGAACCTCTTCCATAACCTGATGGCGTTTTGCCTGCAAACGTATTTTAAGCTGGGCATTGTTTCTCCCCCGCAGGAAAAATTAGAACGCCGTCGCCTCCGCCAGCAAATTGGCGAGGCCCTGCTGGAATGGGCGGATGTGTATTACTCCAACCTTAACAATATTAACCGCGATATACCCCGCAAGGAACTCATCGAGGCTTTTCACGGTGAGTACCCCGATCAAAAAAAATACATAGGCACCCGGGAGTTTAAACGAAAAATAATACTGTTTTGTAAATACAAGGGCTACATTTTTAACCCGGGCCATAATAAGGATGATAAACAGCACGGCGGGGATGATAAGCGAGGTGGCGTGGAGTTTTTTACCGTGGCGAATGGGGAGTATGTGAAGGGTGGTTCCTCAAATGTAATTTGAAAGTAAAAAATTATAACAACAACAAAATATTAAAATATGTTTGGAATACTACCGCCTATATACCCGGATTTTCCGCAAAAAACAAAGCAAGGGCTTGATACACTTGATGTGATGTTACTGTTTATTCCAATTATTGAGTCGCGCTCTTTCAATAAGGCAAACAAAGATATTGATAAGTTAAAATCATGGTTGGTTGAAAAACTGAAAAGAGGGATAACGCCACAGGAAAATATTAATCTTTTACAGGGATTATTAGAATACGTCCGGAGTGAACCTATGACAAACGAAAGGGAAAAAGCCATGAAATATTTGTTTGAGGCGGAATTTTTAGAAGACCTCAATGAAACATCTAAAGTATAAGTTAATTAAAAACCAATAATATGCAAAACGAAACATTAGTAGACGAGGTAATAAAAACAGCTAAAATGCTGAAAGCCGGAACCGGTGAGCCCGGTAATCGCATAACCTTAGCGGAAAGCTTACAAGTCGCCATTAAAATTCAGCAAAACCGCATTTTATCCGCTGCGTTTTTGCAGGGACCAGGCTTGCCATCAGTACTGAAGGAAATTGCTAATGGATTAGGAGCTGGTGAAAATGGATTGTCCGTGACAAGTGCTTTATATGAAGTAGCCGACAAAATACAAAACCATGAGTGATTTCAAAACCCTCCGCTTCACCGCAGGCTTCACATACCGGGGCCTACGCTTTGCGTTTTACAACAAAGAGTTGTACCGCCTGCCCTATACAAACGGCCAGCGGCAGTACCCCGCCCGTATACTGCCGGTAATAAAAGTAGGCAACGCACTGGGCTACCGCTGTGCCCTCGAAAAACTAAGCGGCAATAAAATTACCGCCCTGCTTAAACCGGTGGATTGGAAAATTACATTGATGACGAACGCTAACATAATGCCAAAAGTTGTAAGTAAAGAAGTTGTACGTTATACGTCAATACAACCTCCTTACTTACAACGTACAACTTAAAACTTAAAACTTTTTAACATGAGCATCCTCACAAATCACAACATCACCACCAATTACGGAAGTATACGAACCCGTACACCACAAACTGCGGAGTTATCCCCGGCACAGACTAAAAAATTATTACGCCGGAAAACCCAGGCGCCCACCTCACCGGAAGATAAGCTGCGCTACCTGGTAACCGATGTAAAAAAGGAGCAAATCGGCATTTTTACACAAGCCCAACTGGAAGACTTTTTAAAGTTGAAATTAGGCTACATACGCAGTAAATACCTGAATAAAAACAGGAGAGTAAATACATTTTATTATGTGAAATCGGTATGGTCAACGGATGCAAAACAACTTTGAACTTTTAACCTTGAACTTTAAACTCAATACCATACACGAAGGCGATGCGCTGAAGCTGTTGAAAAAGCTGCCGGAACAAGCCGTGCATTGCTGCGTTACATCCCCGCCATACTACGGCCTGCGTGATTATGGAACAACCGGGCAGCTGGGTATGGAAGAAACCCCGGAGAAATATGTGAAGAACCTGGTAAAGGTATTCCGCCAGGTAAAACGGGTATTACGGGATGATGGAACGCTTTGGCTTAACCTGGGGGATACGTACGCTGCATATTGGGGACAAAAATATGAAAACGGCCAATCCCTTTCCGGAGACAGAGAAAAGAAAGGAGCTTCTCCACCTTGCAAAAAATCACCTGACTTTTCAAAAAGCAAACTGGATACAAAACGCTATGGCGGCGGTAATACGCCCGCTATCGGCACTATAAAACCAAAGGATTTATTCGGCATTCCCTGGATGGTAGCCTTTGCCCTGCGGGCTGATGGCTGGTACCTGCGCCAGGATATCATTTGGCACAAACCCAATCCCATGCCGGAAAGTGTTACCGACCGCTGTACAAAAAGCCATGAGTATATTTTCCTGCTTTCCAAATCGCCAAAATATTATTACAACCAGGATGCTATCCGTACTCCCGTAAAAGATAGTACGGTACAAAGGCTGATGCAGCAGATCGAAAACCAACCCGGCTCCGACCGGGTTCCCGGCTCCGACCGGGTTCCCGGCAAAACCAACGGAAACATGAAGGCCGTTTTTCATGGCGGTAGTCCACGGCCAGGGATTGATATAAAGGGAGGAAATCAAGGAGTTGATATGTTTGGACCGGGAAGAAACCCGCGTAAAGGGGTAGATGAAAAAGGCGGCAACCAGGCATCCGAAGCTGGGATTCCTGCGATGGGAATACACGGCAGGGGTTTTGCCGGCCACAGCGGGAACTTTGATCCGGAAGGAAATCTTATCGGCACTAGCTTCGCCAATAAAAAAAGCGTGTGGAGCGTAACCACCAAACCCTTCAAAGAAGCCCACTTCGCCACCTTCCCGGAGGATTTGATTGTGGATTGCATAAAAGCTGGCTGCCCGGATAATGGTACCGTACTCGATCCTTTTATGGGGGGGGGTACCACCGCGTTGGTAGCCCGAAAACTCAACAGAAATTTTATAGGAATAGAATTAAACCCGCAATACATCGGCATTGCTGAGAAGAGATTGCGGGATAGTTTAGGATTATTTATATGAATAGGATTATTTTTTCAAGCAACAAAATGGACTGGGAAACCCCGAAAGAGTTTTTTCAGGAGCTGGATAAAGAATTTCACTTTACCCTGGACCCTTGTTGCGTGAAGAAAACAGCCAAGTGTAAAAAATACTTTACCCCAAAAACCAACGGCTTAAAACAAAGCTGGGCCGGGGAAATTGTTTTTTGCAACCCACCATACGGAAGGGAAATATCCGCCTGGGTAAAAAAGGCTTACGATGAAGCAAAGGGGGGGGCAACGGTAGTAATGCTACTCCCATCTCGCACCGGAACAAGCTGGTGGTGGAACTATTGCATGAAAGGAAAAATACGGTTTATAAAAGGCCGGTTGAAATTCAGGGGTAAAAATTCGGATGGAAAGTATGTTAACCAAAATGCAACGTTTGATAATGCACTTGTAATATTTAAGCCAAAATATAAAAAGGGAACTAACCAGTTAGAACTATCATTATGACAAGAAAAAACGACAAACTTATTATAAGTATTTACGATTATACCGGGGCCTGGGCTGAACCTTATATTAAAGCTGGGTACCCGGTAATGCTTTGGGATAAGAAAAAAGAAGGAGATATACTGGAAGGTTTTTCCAGTTTGCTTATGGAAATAGAAGAAACCGGTTTACAGGTATACGGACTGCTCTTTGCCCCTCCCTGCACAGATTTTGCCAGCAGCGGGGCCCGTTGGTGGAAAGATAAAGATAAAAAAACAGCGGATTTAATCCCCTTCGATACTCAAACAGAATTAAGCATGTCTTTGGTGCTTATATGCCTGCATTTGGTAAGCATTGTAAAGCCTCATTTTTGGGTATTGGAAAACCCGGTAGGCAGAATAGAAACCATAGTCCCTGAATTAAAGCCGTTTCGAAAAATGACTTTTAATCCCAGTGATTTCGGCGATCCATACACTAAAAAAACAATTTTATGGGGGAATTTTAACAGCAATTTACAGAAAAAATACGTGCTGGCATTAATGGGATCCCTTATGCATAAAACACCCCCAAGTAAAAAACGACAGGAGATACGAAGCGCAACGCCAAAAGGATTTGCGCGGGCATTTTTTGAAGCAAATAAATAATAATTCAGTAATAATGGAACACACCATCAAAAAAACAACCGACTACGACTCTTTTTTAAAGATCGAGAGCAACCGTGAGGTAAATCATATACACCTGCGGCGCATAAAGCAAAGCATACAGCAGCGCAACTTCCTGCACCTGTTTCCTATACTGATAAACAAGGATAAAGAGATTGTGGACGGCCAGCATCGCCTAATGGCTGCCCGGCAGCTGGGGCTGCCGGTGTATTACATGGTGGATGATGAAATTACAAAGGGGGATATAGCCATGATGAACAGCAACCGCAAAAGCTGGACCGCCAGGGATTACATACAATACTACGCCAAAGAAGGCCGTAGCGAGTATAAAAAGCTACTAAAAATTATTACCGATTACCCAAAGGTTACCAATACAGCCGCCATTAAACTGATGAATAAAAATACCAGCAGTTATTTTTCCGGAGGATCCATGATGCCACCCATGCGGGCAGGCAACTTAGATGCTACCCATGCGGATATGGCTTTTAAAATATGCGACCTGTGCCAAAAACTGTACAAGCACCGCGATTATGTATTCCGGGCCGATTTTATACTCAGCATAAAAATAGCCGTAGCCTCCGTAAATTTTTCCGCCCAGGCAGCCTGCAACCGCATATTTGAGAAAAAACACCTGCTTCCCGATCATGTGGAATACGGAGAGGGATGTACCCGCTTACTGAAGGACATTGTAAATCACTAACTCAATAATTCATTAATTCAAAAACTCAACAAATGATAACTACAAAAACAACCATCGGAAAATCAAAAGTATCCCAGGTATTGCCAGCTATGAAAGTGGCCGCCCACCTGTACGGCTTAAAACTCAACCGGGCCCGGGATTTTAAAACGGCAAAACGGGTGCTGGTGAATTCGGTGAAATTTAATTGAAAAGGGAGATGAGAAAACTAATTAAAAATTACCTATTAAAACATTACGTTCCTATGACTAAGACGGAAAGGCGAAAGCATGAATACTGGTGGATAACGCACAGGTTCCCGCTTAAGAGGCTTATTGCAGATGTCTGGCACAACGAAATAAAACAGATGTATCCTGAAATAGGGAGAAATGATAGTCATTTATATTAACCTCAACCATAAAACAAAATAACATGACAGTAGCAGAATTAAAAAAGAAAATCGAAAAGCTTCCCGATCACATGGATGTAGTGATCAAAAAGGAAGAAACGGAATACCCTTTATCGCCGGTAGAGTCCGCAGAAGTGAAGATGTGTAGCTTCGGTGAAGAGCCGACAGGTAAAGCTATGGCAAAAGACAAATGTCTGGTCCTATCAGTTGAAGAGTAACAAATCAACACAAGCCACACTATGAAAGACAGAGAAGAAAATACCTTACAAGAATATCTAACCCACCTACCGCATTGCAGCATTATGCAGGATTGGACGGAAGCGGAACAGGCCATGGCTGATACCCCTGAAGAATTCAGGGATGAAGGATATAATGTTGCCTACGATGAAATGGGGGTAAAGAAAAAGACTTGCACTTGTGGATTAAAAGAAGTTTGGGATAAGGTGTTTCTCCCATCCCTCCCCTCACAGGAACGCCGGGCAATAGCAGAGAAAATCCTTTACGAAATTTTGATCGGGGTAAATAAAGAAGCTGTTGAAAAACACCACGACTTTAAGAAATCCATATTAAAGGCGATGGAAGAATTTGCCCGTGTTTCCCCCTCCCCTCCCCAACAACCCTATTGTCGATGCAATAAACCCTGGGGTGTATCTGGCGTATGCGTGGCTTGCGAAAACCCTATTGCCCCCGCTCTTCCCCCGCAGGAAGAGGATAAAGATTATTCCAACGCTCTGCATGAAATCCACAAGGAAGAAAGCCCGGCAACCATGAAGCAAATAAAACCAGAGCCCTTCGGAGAGGGACTTATAAAGCAAATGAATATTGATTTTGTAAAGGGGAGAATCAGTTTTGGGAAATTTGTAGAATTATTGAATGAAAAAGCCCAACAATATGCCAAACAACTTTCCGCCCCTCCCCCGCAGCAAAGCCAGATAAGCGCAAAAGAATTTTTGCAAATGAAATTTCCGATGTGGAATATACAGGATAGAGGACCATTTAACACAGTTTCATTGAGAGAAGAAAATTTAATCGAGGCAATGGAAGAATTTGCCTCCCTGAAAACAGAAAATCTATAAAAAAGTACTATGCCAGCAAAAACAGTAAAACCAATTGTAAGCGTAATAGAACGCTTTGCAGATAAAGGCGAACACTCCCATTGGGAAGTAATAGATCAGAGAACGGGAAAGACTTTATGGTCGGAACTCCGCTCTCAGACACAACAAGCCACGGTAAATTATCCTATAAAACCAATCGAAACATGCGTATGCGGCGTTCCTCTCGACACGCATCATCCTACAGCTTGTGGCTGGGAAATGAGCCTGTTGACGATATTTCCCTGGGAAAAGATTTATACAAGCATTACCGTAGAAGAAAAAAAGGAGCGTTATTATAAAATAAAAGAGTTTTTTTCATCCTTTCAAAAAGTAGAAAGCGAACTCGAATTATCCATAAAAAACAGGCTGCGCCTGCAGAACCAGGTAAAAGCCGAAATGGATGAATGTGGTGCTCAGGGATTGTTACGGCAAAACGACCAAATGCCCAGCTGGCCATCCTACAAGGTCGCCTTTGAGCGGGAAAACAGGGCTATTGAAGTATTGCACCTGGAAGTAAAAAAAGAAACTGAAAACGCATGAGAAATAAACTCCACACCTGGCTGCTCAGGCATCTGCTCAAAGGCGATAGCGCGTTTAAAGAAGCGGATATCAACCGTGAAAATAGAACCATTTACCTGGGCTTTTACGGAATGAATAAGCATTTTATGGAGGCAAAGCATGATTTGATTGTTTCTGTATTAGTGAGATGGTATGGGTATAAATGTTTTGAGACACGATTAGTGATAAGATAGCAGCGGTTGGCCGCGGCAGGAGGCAGTAAAATAGAAAGGACTGCCTCCTGCTACTGCAACTGCCTACTGAAAAAGTAAAAAATGAAATATATTCAGTTTTTCCAACGACGGACAATAGAACGCGAAGACGGCATCCCGTACCTACACCGCATTACCCTGCTGGGCCTGGGGCCGGATGGACGCTGGTTCAGCATTAAGCTGCATAAAATTGTAAGCAGCGATGATGTATGCCTGCACGATCATCCCTGGGCTTTTATTTCCATTGTTCTTAAAGGAGGTTATACGGAGTATACAAAGTTAAATTCTCCGGTAAATACCTTTTATGAAAAAGGCTGGGGCTACCACGGATGGAGCGAAAGAAACCAGTTTCATGTGATTAAAAAATACTTTAAGCCCGGCTCCATTTTATTCCGCAAGGCACACTGGGCGCACCGGCTGGAGGTAGGTAGGGAGCCGGCCACTACCCTCGTGCTCACCTTCCGCCGCAAACGCAAGTGGGGGTTTTTTACAAGTAAAGGCTGGATTTATTGGAGGAAGTATAATACTAAAACGGATTGTTGATTAAGCACTAAAAATCAAATACTAAATTCTAAAAAAATATTATCTCATGTCTAACATCTCATATCTCAAATCTGTATTATGGAACTTCCGCGCCCCCCTCATCCAATTCCGCTACTTCCGGCGCTGGTTCGGCGGCACGTATTACCTGGTAAGCGATGGTTTTCAACAAGCCAGCCGCTGGATACCCGATTGGGAAAACCGTAAAAACAAGCGGGTTATATATATTGAGTTTCACCCCACCAATATCCTCAATAGCAAGCCTGATTTTGACATCATGCAGCGTGAAAGATTATGGTACCATCACGGCTGCGAGTTCAGCGCCCTGTACCACGATGATGGAGAAATGAGCTGCTGCAATTGCCACATCGATTTTAAACGCAATCCCCTGGAGGATATTAACCAAAAACTATATCGCTTGCATGGAAACGGGTAATTACATCGATACCTTGATCACTACCTTCCGCCGTATGAGCGACGGGGAAGTACGGGTATTAAAAAAAGCGGAAAAGAGCTACGCAAAATATATACAAACCGTAAAGCAAATTATCGATCAAGGCCTGGATATTTACAACGGTTTTGAAATGGAATTTAACAGCGATTACTCTAAAATCAGAAAACGGGATTCAATATTCAATAATTCATCAACTCAACAATTCGGTAAATGAAAATATACGCACCCCCGCTAACCCCCGCCGAACTGGAAATAATACGCCAGCACGTATATACTATGTCCTACAATAAAATAGCGGGCATCATCAACCAGGGCCGTCCTTTTCATGAGCACATGAGCGGGCCCGTTGTGCGCAAGCGGAGCATGGAAGCCGGTATTATCCGCGACAAACAAAAACGCAACGGCGCAAAAAAAGAACGGTACGCAAAACAGTTTTTTAACCCGCATGAGTTTGCGGAGTGGTATAGGTAGGATAGACGTGAGACCCTTCGACAGGCTCAGGGCAAGTGTTAGATATTAGATAATATAAAAAAGCGAAAAATATGTTTGGATTTTTTAAGAAAAAAAAGAAACCCGGTTGCCTGGCCGGAAAAACGGAAAACGAAAAAGTAGCATTTTTTGCCTGCTTATCCACTTTCGCCGCAAGCGATCCGGGCTTTTTTGAACAGCAATACCTGGATTTAAAACCCGATGAAAGAAAAGAGTTTGACGATTGGGTGATAAAAGACCGGCATGAGAAAAAGCAAATATTATTTATGCTGGATTCAATTCATCGTTTACTGAGGGAAAAACGCAATAATCCATCAACTCAATAATTACGCTATGGTAATAGGATTTAACCCCCAATTCAAAGACCTTATTCTGCAAGGCACAAAAATTCACACCATCCGCGAGGATAAAACCGACCGATGGAAACCCGGCATGAAAATGCACATGGCTACCGGTGTGCGTACAAAAAAATACAATCAGTTTGCGGATAAAACTTGTACGGGCACACAAAAAATACAGTTTGTATGGAAAATTTTTAATAAAGGAATGGCAAACGAAAACTGGGGCGTACGGATTTTTATTGATGATGTGGATATTACCAATGATCCGGTTATAAATAAATTGCTGGATGCAGATGGGTTTAAAACCCGGAATGATTTTTTCAACTGGCCAGCCTGGAACAAAAAAAACTTCACCGGAAAAATAATCCACTGGACTGATAAAAAATACTAAACAGAAAACTTTTTAAACCTTAAACTTTGAACCTTGAACTTTAAACTCATCCTCCCCATCGCAGAAGCTGTAAAAGCAGCCCTCGCGCCGCATTGCGAACGGATAGAAATCGCCGGCAGCATCCGCCGTAAAAAACCGGAGTGCCGGGATATCGAAATTGTAGCCATACCCAAACCCTACCAAACCGGTTTGTTTGAAGATGGCATTGCAAGCGTAGTAAACCGATGGGAAAAAGTAAAAGGCGAACTGCCTTGTAAGTATACCCAGCGAATACTTCCCGAAGAACTTTGTCCGACTCTTTCAAATGGGGTTTTGTCAAAGAGACTGAAACTGGATATATTTTTTGCCGAGCCCGGCAACTGGGGAATGATCTTCGCCATGCGCACCGGATCCCGCAACTACAGCGGCAACGTGCTGGCCAAAGGCTGGGCGGCCCGGGGATATCACAGTTCCGGAGGTTACCTGTACACCCAAACCAAACGCTACGAATGCCTGGAAGAAAAAGATTTATTTGAAAGATTAAATATTCCCTGGACGGAACCTGAAAACAGAAATTTATAAAAAACCAAAAACATGAAAACAAAAATCTATGCCACTTTTTATGCTGAACTGCATAAGATAAATGACCGGATGCAAAAATGGCAATCCGACAACCCTTCTTTTGGCCTCATTAACATAGAAACTGATTTATTAAAAATGAAAAAAAAATTGGATGTGTATAATGATGAAGTATCTAAAACGGTTACATCCATCGATAATGCGTACAAAATACTAAAAGAGGAAAACGTGCGCTTGCGGCAAGAACTTGAACAAGCCAAATACACCCCCTTCCCATCGTCAGCGTATCTGGACGAACAAAGTCTGGACCAAGAGACAAAAGAATTGGATTCGATAAATAAAAAAATAAATGAGGCTTTTGATAACCCTAACGAGGCTCAGAAGAAAGCTTTGAAGTACCAAGCCGACTTCATCGTTCACCAAGCCATATGCTTGATTAAACAGAGAAAACTTTTACTTGGAATAACTGAGACTAAACTTAAATATAGAAACCTTTTAAAAGAACCCGAAAACAGAAACCTATAAGCAACATTCTCCCCACAATTACACTTTACCAGCCATGGGCAACCTGGATAATGCGTAGCTGGAAAACCATCGAAACCAGGACACATGACCGTTTTGCATCCCTTAACGGCAGAACAATACTCATTCATGCGGGCCAGCGAACCGATGCCAGCGAAGCAGCCATAAACAACCCATATTTAACCCGTGAACAAATAATACAGAACCCGGATGAAGTAATCAACGGGCATATTTTAGGCAGTGCGTATGTGTACGAATTCCTGGCGCTTACCGAAGAGCATTCCGCCCGGGCCCTGATCGATTGTGTTTCAATTCTCCGGTACGGATTATTTCTGGATAAAATCGAAGTATTTAAAACCCCCATCCCATGCAAAGGAGAAATGGGGATATGGTATTATGATTTGGATGCCCGGGAAAAAGTAAAAAAACCAAAGCAGATGTTAAGTAATATTAACTCAAAAACCATAAACCTATGAGACTAAAAATATTTACCGCATCCTCCAGCAGCAGCATCCACCAAATGGAGGCTGAAATAGAAAATTGGCAAAAGGATAATCCTTCTTTTGAAATAAAGAAGGTACAAATAAAGGCAACATCCTCCGATAGTTCATCACAGTGGGTGGTTGCGGTTAACTATACAATCCCTCCCATGCATGTCAACCCACCAACTCCAAACCCATGAGCAACACCCACTCCGCCCACATCATCGCCCCCGGCTTCTCCGCCTTCATCGACGGCATTCCGGATAAATGCCAGCACGACTGGTCCGGCGACGCGGTATACTTTACCGAAAGCGGCAAAACCATCTACTGGCACACCTTCCGTGCCTGGGCCGGGTATACGGAGGCTATGCGCGGGCAACTCATCCACGAACACCAGGACGATATCGGGGATCCCGTTTCCGGCTCCGCCGTAACCTGCAGGAAATGTAAAAAGATATTTTCGCCGCCCCTGTATGAAATATGATTTCGACAACCCCGGCTGCGAAGGCTGCGAAGAAATGCTCCGCAAGCCATTTTCCACCCAGCACCCCTTTGACCAGGCCTGGCACGATTGCGGATATCCCTGGTGGTACTTAGTACGCATGCGCAAGCTGCTGGCCAGCTACTACCGGCACCGGATTGGCAAAAAGGTTAAATTAGCCCGCAAGCAATTAAGGATAAAATTCATTAACTCATCAACTCAATAACCATGAAACTAACCCTGTTCCCCTACACCCGCCTGGGCCGCCTGCTTAAAAAGCTGGGACTGGCAACAAAAACCGAAATAGAAATACTGCATACCAAAACCGGCGTAAAGGTAAAATGCAACAAACCCCAGCTGCTGGGGCGCATGCTCATCAGTTACGACGACCGGGATGTTTACCCTGCCATCCCGCCGCCAGCCATCGGTATGTCGAACGGGAGCACTATCGACCTGATTACCGCCCAGGAAGCCTACATAAAGCTGCTGCAGGATGAAATTGACAGCTTGGTGGGTATAGGCGCCCTTCACGGTTGGAAAAGCACCCGGGTAGAAGAAGGAAATCACCTCCGGGCCAAAATAAAGCGATTAAAGAGCCTGTAACGAACCCTCCCCTCTTCCGGCAAATGCCCTCCCCACCCGCCTGATCATTCCATCAGCGCCTTAATCTGGGCCATACAGACCACAATAAACCATTCCCTTCAATCGTAATTCAAAAATCGAAAATCTAAAATTCCTCAATCCCCCGCACCCCCTTTTCTTCGAAATATAAATTAGTGCCGAAAATTATATTTGGCCAGGTATATACATATATACTCTTTTATATACCCGTTTTTAAAAGGATACTTAGTATAATAATATAGATAAATTAGTGCGTTTGAACTTTTTTAATATAAGTAATTAATTTACAGGCAGTTAAACCTGCACTAATTTCGTACTATTCAGCACTAACCCGCACGAATACCCGGTTTTAAAATTACCTGCACGAATTACAGCACTTTTCGCACGAATCATTTTTGGCAATTCGTGCAGCTGTAATAAACACACATTCAAAAAGTTAAAGGGTGTGCGCACGAACGCACGAATTTTTTCCCGAAATAACACAAGTCAGTGTTTGTTGTTTTCCACCGGCCTACCTCCCCTAAAAAAAACTGAAAAAAACTTACCGAAGTAATCAGCCAAAACAACCTGCGCTGAGCCAAATAAAACCACCAGGCTACCGAAGCTCTACCGAAGGATATTTCCCTGTAACTACTTAACTATACTATACTTTACGTAATCCTGTGCAAAACTTATCACACTATTTACCAGTATTTTATACATTTAATAGTCAAAATAATTTCCTTTTTTAAAACAATATTCTATTTTTGTACGTTTTTAGTACGATTCGAGAGCCTCAGCGCAAGCAGATATAATGTGATTTAACCGATAAAATATGATAAAAAACACGGTACAATCCCAGGTAGAAATAAATCCTGTTTTAACACTCATCAGCAATAAACCACCCACCGATACTTCCCGCATTATTTCTTTAAAACAGCAGAAAATTATAGAAGACATGATGTATAAATCCCAGGAATATTCCCGAAAATCGAAAGACTACCGGGCCCGGGCGCTTCAGATACAAAAGGGAAATATTGTGGAATTGGTTATTTCCGTGGTTTGCCGTGAATTTAACATCGATAACCCCAAAGATATTTATCGGAAAAAAGCCGAAGGATGTCTTTACAACACCTCCGGTACCCTGGCCGATGCAAAACACACCAGTATGTATATTTTAAGCGTTTTTTTAAAAATGATGCACAGCAAGGAAATCAATAAAATATTCAACTGCGTATCGGGATCGGTATCATACGGAGTAAAAAAAATAACATACCTGCAGCAAACAGATAGAAAACTTCGGTACCGGCTTGATAGTATCGTTGAAAATTTGCGGTTTTTATGGGAATGAATTAAATTATTGAATTAATGAGTTGATGAATTATTGAATAAATAAAACAACCCATTAACTCAATAATTCACCAACTCATTAATTATAACAACATGGCTCAATCAAAAAAACCTGCTTGCCTTGAGCCCGTCGAACGGGCGGAGAAAACCCCGGAAAACGTTCCGGCACCTTTAACCCCAACCCCGCGCCCCAAAAAAGCCCACTATTTTACGCGAAAACATCGGCAAATCCCCGGCGTTTTATGGCCCCGTAGGCCCCTGTGCCAGGTAGATTTTCATATATAATTCATATTTATATTATCTCACGTCTAATATCTCATATCTAACATCTTCCATGGCAAACAGCAAAAAAACCTCCCTCGGCTCCCGGCTTAAACTTAAAGCCAAAAAAATACTCACCAACCTTAAGCGGCCCCTCTTCGCTAAATATAAGCAAAGCGTATTTGATATGCATCACCTGGAAGAGGAAAAAATAAAGGTTTACGTAAAAGCCGTAAAGGAAATTATGCGCGAAACCAGGCTACGGGATGCTGATGGTATACCTGATGTGGAGATCGACAAAGAGGGCAACGAAGCGGTGTATTTTTACGACTTTTTACAGGAATGGAATAACGATCAAAACGGAGCGATTGTTGGCGGGGCTGCTTTCGGAGTAGATGGTTTTATTTCAACGGTTAACGTGAGTGGAAACGGAACCATCCTGGGCTTACCCCAAAGCATCGAGAAAAAGGAGCCTACGGCGGTTTTAAAGCCCATCGAGGTATTACACGAGTTGCAACGGGTACCCAATAAAATAGACCTGGAAAACCTCGAAGAAAAAATACTCACCTTCAAAATGCGCAAAAAATTCATCCGGCATAACAATTACGCCAAAAAAGAAGTGATGGATATGGTGGTAAGGCTCGAAAATCGTAAGCAATACGAGAAATTCCGGCATTGCTTCGAAAAATACGACCGAACCACTACCGATGCTATTGAAAAGCTGGTAAAAAAATACCATCTGGTGCTTAAAACCACCGACCTGTTTATCCCCAAATTCCCGAAGGAAGCCATCGATATTATGGAGGATTACGAAGAAAACTGCCAAAAGCTTTGTAATAAAAAGCCCATTTTTTACGTGATCGCCAAAGCCGAGGATTTTAAGAAAGAGGTTAAGCGAAACGACCCCATCCTGCTGGCCCAATCCCCCTTCGGTATTTACTGGGATATTTTGGGTGCATGGGATAAGGAAATATTGTTACTGGAAGAATTATAAATAATTCAAGGTTTAAGGTTTTGCCGTAGGCACCCCTACGGGGAAAGTCCAAGGTTAAATACAAAACCAACTTTAAACTTTGAACCTTAAACTTTAGACTTTGAATAACTGCATCCGCCGCCTGCTGCGCTCCCGCGGCATCAAAATGACCGATGTATCCCGCTTTCTCGGCATGCAACCCCCTACCGTACGGGGAATGCTGAATAACCCCCTTACGATCAAAATATACGAGCGTGATGCCCTTTCCGGGTGGCTGAAGGTGCCCAGCATCGACCTGGATATGATTTTTCACGAGAATGAAGATATTTTAACCCAATACTTACCCGAAAATCAGGCATGAAATTATCGAAACACATAAACATTAACCCCATCGAGTACGCTTCCCAGGGAAACGCTATACTGGGTATCCGCGATAGCGGAAAATCCTATACCGCTACCTGGCTGGCAGAGCAGCTAATGGAAAGCGACATCCCCATCATCGCCTTCGATCCCATCGGCGTATGGCGAAACCTAAAGATCGGTAAACAAGGTAAGGGATACCCGGTAGTGGTTGCCGGAGATAACGCGGATTTACCCCTTTCCCCCGAAAGCGCCCAAAACATCGTACGGGCTGCCATGAAGGAAAATGTATCCCTGGTGATCGATCTGTATTCCATGGCCCTGAGCAAGGCCGATTGGAAGAAAATCGTCGAACAATCCATACGCCTGCTTTTGTATGAAAACAAAAACTGCGGGCTGCGGCATATTTTCATCGAAGAAGCTGCCGAATTCTGCCCCCAACGTGTAGGGCCGGATCAAGGCCGTGTATACGCGGAAGTAGAAAAATTAGCCCGTATGGGCGGTAACGCCTCCCTGGGGTATACCCTCATCAACCAACGGGCCGAAGAAGTAAACAAAGCCGTGCTGGAGCTGTGCGATTGTTTGTTCCTGCATCGGCAAAAAGGCCGTCATTCCCTCACCGCCCTGGGTAAATGGCTGGATGTAGCCGATACCAGTAATTCAAAAGAGATTATAAACTCCCTACCCTCCCTGGTGCAGGGCGAGTGCTGGGTATGGCAGCAGGGATCCCATAACCCGGAACGGGTAAAAGTTCCGGAAAAGAAAACCGTGCACCCCGATCGGAGAAACCCCTTATCCGTTACCCGGGGTGTACCGGCCGATGTTTCCATGTTTGTAACGCG
>Ga0082335_1006143_pt1 | contig 15766 bp, 17 predicted proteins | sample Subgrocontami58m_FD_72375 | JGI IMG/M metagenome (GOLD analysis project Ga0082335, IMG submission 72375) | Subsurface groundwater microbial communities from S. Glens Falls, New York, USA - GMW37 contaminated, 5.8 m (SPADES assembly) (version 2) ... | reverse complement strand
GACCGGCCAGAGCGGCCAAGCCCACACCGGTTCGAGCGAGGGGATGAATAAACCGCCGAAGCTCAAAGCCGCAATGGTCGCGGCAAGCACGGCGATGCCGGCGCCCTGCGGGGTGGGGCACCGGTGCGAGGATCGTGCATTGGGCTGGACGAGCGCGTAGCGCCGTAGCCAGGGCTGCAGCAGCACGATCAGGCCGGCGCTTATAGCCAATGACAGAAAAAACAGAAGAACAGGGCTAAATTTGCTCAAGGGGGATTTCTCGCATGCAGATTCTAGCCAGCTTTTGCTGGACCAGGAAGTTTAGGCGAAGTTTGCCGCGATGAGCTACTCAATCTCGATAGCTCTACTGAAATAAACGAAAATACAGCGATAGCGCGCAACAGGGTCCGTGTTTTCGTGATGGCGAGCAGGTAAAATCCGTCGTAAGCATAGCGTCTTGGCACTGGGTTCCCTGCTGGAAACGAGCAGCGATGTTCCTATCCGGTAAAACCGCACTTTCAGGGAAAGCCGTCAAACACTATCAGGGATTTGCCTGTATGACGGCGGAGGTGAATGCGGCTTGCTTCCTCACAGGTATCAGGCGATGGACCTGTTCGGATAGGCGGCCCCAGGATCTACCTTGACGACGATCCATTTGGGCGGTCGTTGGAGGAGATGGCGTCTCAGCTTAGCGATGCATGCGACGCTTCTAAAGCGGGCCGCTGTTGGGTAGTGGGTCAGTTTAAAATTTGAGGCCGTTGAGCCTCTGGCCACCACGGATTACATTTGTAGCATGGCCGACAAGCATCCGAAACGCCCCCGCGATCCCGCCCAACTCGCCAAGCTAATCGTCGATATAGCGACGGGTGAGATTGAGGACCGGGATAGGACGGCAAAGAAAAAGAGTCGAGTTAAACTGGCAAAGAAAGCTGCACGCCGCCGACGCGCCCTTTAATGGCATCATACGGATTTGGTGCCATTGTATCGTCGGCGCAGCGCTTTCGTATTTCCTTCAATGGGTCGGCAGCTACGTAGTACCGCCCACGTTTTTCACCCACAGGCATCAAAAGCCCAAGATCGGTCATACGCTTTAGGTCCCGGCTCGCAACAACATCTGATATTTCGTTTTCTTGACGATAGCGGCCGTTCCGAACTTTGTAGTTGAAGGCCGCATCCATGAGAGCAATCTCGGTGCGCTCAGGAAGGTCATGAGTCTTTCTGAGCTTTTCCATTTCTCCCCACATTCGACCGATAACAGCGTTTCGCTTCATCAGCGTAGCTGCTTGCTGATAATGTGCGACAAGACAAAATCGAACCCACGGAAGGGCATCATTCCCTGGGTGCCACGAGTCTTCCCCGACTTCTCCTAAAATTGCGTAATAAGCTTCGGTGTTCCGGCCTAGCCATTCTTCAATGCTGCAAAAGACTGGACTAACCACATCGTTGCGAGTAAGCACCAAAGTTTGAAGGGCACGAGCCATTCTGCCGTTGCCGTCACGGAACGGATGAATCATCGCCAGATTTAAATGTGCCATCGCTGCGAGCACGGTGGATGATTCTACCTTATCTGCACTGTTGATTTGCGCGACGAGTTCATCGATCAAGCCCGGCACGTCAGCTGAATCGGGTCCCTCGTAAACTGTTTGACCTGTCGGTTCATATACGACCCTGATCGGCCCGGGACGCCACTGTCCTGGCAGCATGGCCATGTCGTAGTTCAACATCATGAAATGCAAGCTACGGATAAGCTGTGCGTTAATCTGCGCATGCGGATCATCGTGCAGGCGCAGAACGTAGGTCATTGCCGTGCGGTAGCAGGTCAGTGCCCTTTCGGTTTCCTGCTCCAAGGATTCCGGTTTTTCATCATCCACAATAGCAATAGCTTCGGAGAGGTCGGCATTGATCCCCTCGATGCTATTGGAGCCTTGGAGGGCACGCGCAAACGTGTTCCGCCGCAAAAACCCGGTCCAGCGAACCGGATTGACGTTCACCTGGTGCCGCAAATCGCGCCTTAATTGTCTAATCATTTCAAGTACTTCACGGTCTATTCCGTCAAGCTTAGGATACTGAAGGATCATGGTCGGTTATCCTGTTTTATTCCGTCTTTACGACGATATGTAATTGTCTTGCAGACGAAGTCAATTTATATTTCTTCCATGAACAGGCTGACCAAAGAAGAGCGGGCCCGCATCCTCCACCTGCTTTGCGAGGGTAGTTCGATCCGCGCCGTAACCCGCCTGACGGGTGCAAGCAAGAACACCGTCATCAAGCTAATGATCGACGCTGGGAAGGCGTGTGTCTGGTATCACGACGCGGCCGTTCGTAATCTCAAGTCCCGGCGCATCCAGGTCGATGAAATCTGGTCGTTCACCTACGCCAAGCAAAAGAACGTTGCGACGGCAAAGGCTGCACCGGATGGCGCGGGCGACACCTGGACCTGGACGGCAATCGACGCCGATTCCAAGCTTATGGTTTCATGGTTTGTTGGCGGTCGCGATGCTCAATGCGCAATCGCCTTCATGGACGATCATACTCGAAGATGAGCGAACCGGACAGCTGCCGCTCTGGCCGCATCGCTATAACTGGCACAGACCTCATGCCGGCATCGGTGCTAAAACGCCCATCAGCAGACTCGGTCTAACCGATGATACTTGTTGAGATTCCACACCTACTCCCGCCTCCGTTCGTTCCCATCCACAGTCTCTTGCCAGCCAAGCTGCCTCCGGCTTTACCACAGCCTCGGATCAGGCTGTTGCCCCGGTCGTTTTCCCGGGCAACGGCCATTCTGTTACCGAATTAGTACCAAGGTTCTATGAGGGGTTATTTCCTCGGTCGAACAGGGAGTCTGTAATGGAACAGATGTGCCGCAACGTGGCGGAACTCTCCATAGAGCCGGTAGAGTTGAGCATTCTTCACAAAAATCCAACTAACTCGCGGGTGCACAGTGCTAAACAGATTGCAGCCCTCGCTAAAAGCATCAAACGCTTTGGTTTTCTGACGCCCGTCATCATTGATGACGGCAACCTTCTCCTTTGTGGTCATGCCCGAGTGGAAGCGGCGGAGCAACTCGGTTTCACACGGGTTCCGGGGGTGCGGGTTGAACATCTAAGCGATGCGGAAAAGCGTGCTTTCGTTATAGCCGACAACCGGTTGGCAGAATGTGCGACGTGGGACGAGGAAATTCTCAAACAGGAACTTGTGTTTCTAACGAAGTTCGACATCGACTTCGATTTTTCGATGATCGGGTTTGATACCGCCGAGGTCGACCTGCTCTTGGAAGCTTCCGAACCGGGAAGTGGGAAGGACGACAAGCTTCCCGAAATGTCCTTTCCTGCTCCTGTTTCCCGTCTTGGCGACCTTTGGCTATTGGGTCATAGCCGGTTGTTTTGCGGGGATGCGCGTGATCGCAAGTCCTACGAGATGCTTTTGCAGGCCGAGCGTCCGCAGATGGTGTTCACCGACCCGCCCTACAACTTACCCATAGAGGGCCATGTCGGCGGCCTAGGAGCAATTAAACATCGAGAATTCGCTATGGCCTCCGGCGAAATGACCGATCATGAGTTCATCGAGTTTCTGACGCAAACCATCCGACACATGGCGGATTTTACCGCCGATGGGTCACTCCACTTTATTTGTATGGACTGGCGCCATACCGCAGCGATGATCGCGGCGGGCGATAAAATCTATACTGAGCTGAAAAACATTTGTGTCTGGAACAAAACCAATGCGGGCATGGGCTCGCTATATCGTTCCAAACATGAATTCGTGTTCGTATTCAAGAATGGGACAGCCCCGCACATCAACAATGTCGAGCTGGGAGCGCACGGCCGCTATCGAACAAACGTGTGGGACTATCCGGGCATTAATGGATTCGGGAAGAATCGAAGCGCTCTTCTAGCCTTGCATCCCACGGTCAAGCCGGTAGCTTTGGTAGCCGATGCTCTCAAGGACTGCTCTCGGCGCGGCGATCTCATCCTTGATCCATTTGCCGGCTCGGGAACAACTGTTATCGCGGCAGAGAAACTAGGACGCCGCGTCGGGGCGATGGAAATCGATCCGCTTTATGTGGATGCCATCGTGCGGCGCTGGCAGCTCTACACGGGTCAGCAGGCTATCTGTGAGCAAACCGGCCTGGCATTCGCCCAACGCGAAACAGCATCACCGGGAGCGCTCCTAACCGAGGTAGGCTCGGCCAAGGGCGAGCGTCTATGAGCGAGGATGACAAGACCGGGTACAAACATCCGCCAAAAGCCTATCGGTTCAAGCCGGGACAATCGGGCAATCCGCGCGGGCGTCCTCGGGGGACGCGGAATCTCAGTACTGACTTGGCAGATCTTTTAAGCCGCTCCGTCTCTATCCGGGAGAATGGCAAAGAACGGCGGATCAGTCGGCAAGAGGCTATCCTCCTGAGCCTTTACAACAAGGCCCTGCACGGGGACGTGAGAGCAGCCACAAGCATCATCAACATGCTCATGCGCGTCTCACCAGCCAAATCATCCTCATCAGAACCCAGCAGCCTTTCTGCTACCGATCGCTTGATTATTGAAGAATTTCTCCGCCGGCATTCGCTGTCCTCGGTGGATGACTCATGACCAGCGCCGTCGTACTGGACGCCATCATAAGATCCGACCTCCACTCATTCGTCCAGAAGAGCTTTGTTGAATTGAACCCAGGTTCTCGGTTCGAGCCGAACTGGCACATCGACGCGGTTACTCACCAGTTGATGCGGGTCATGACCGGTCATACCACTCGGCTTATCGTCAATCTGCCGCCTCGATCGCTCAAGTCACACATCGGATCGGTTACATTCCCAGCATTTGTTCTAGGCAAAGACCCTGCGCAGAAAATCATCTGTGTCAGCTATTCGCAAGATCTCGCAGATAAACATGCTTCGGATTTCCGAAGAACAGTGACGGCCGATTGGTACCAACGCATTTTCTCTCACCGATCCGTCCTCAAGGACGCAGTAAGCGAGCTGCAAACTGCGCAAGGTGGATTCCGTTTTGCAACTTCGGTTGGCGGTACTCTGACAGGCCGCGGCGGGAATATCATCATCATCGATGATCCGCTCAATGCCGGTGATGCGTACTCGAAAGCCAGCCGGGAACGAGTGAATAGCTGGTTTTCGAATTCGCTCCTCTCGCGTCTCGACGACAAGCAGACAGGCGCCATCATCGTCATCATGCAGCGCCTTCATCCAGACGATCTCACCGGCTACTTGCTCGAACATGGCGGCTGGGAGACTTTCTGTCTCCCTGCCATTGCACCAAAGGACCAGGCGATAAGCCTGTGTAATGGCCGCATGCATGTGTGGAGAAAAGGCGACGCCCTCCACCCGATACGCGAGCCGCTGGTCATTCTTGACCAGATGAGGGCGCAGCTTGGCGCTGACACGTTCAATTCGCAGTATCTCCAAGCGCCACTTCCCGACACAGGCAATCTTTTGAAACGGCCTTGGTTGCAGACATACGAGGTTATGCCGCCAAAACAGGGCGGCGATCAGATCGTGCAAAGCTGGGATACGGCAATGAAAGCGAAGGAAACGAGCGATTATTCCGTTTGCCTGACATTCCTGGTGCGCAACAAAAATCAATATTTTCTGCTGGATGCTTATCGCGATCGGCCGGAGTTTCCGGAACTCTCGAAGCTGGTTTCTTCACACGCACTCAAACACCAGGCGGACGTCATTCTCATCGAAGACAGCGCATCGGGGACCTCGCTTATTCAAATGGCGCGGCGGGCGGGTTTGCAAAGTGTCATTGGGATCAATCACAGCAAGGACAAAGTGACCCGCATGTATGCACAGACCCCGAAATTGGAGGCGCGGTCGCTTTTTGTTCCGAAGGCCGCATCTTGGCTTTCGGAGTTCCTCACGGAATATCTTGCCTTCCCGAAATCACGCCATGACGATCAGGTTGACTGCCTCTCGCAATTTCTCGAATGGCGGACCAATCAGGAAGCCAGCTATTTTTCCTATGACATGGGCTTCGCCGATGATCACCGCTATGGCTTAGCTGTGCCCACGGGAGAGGACATCCTGCGCTGGCGCGGGATCTGGTGACTTAATCGAGGTAACGCGTCGCGGTATCCATCGCAGCTCTCCGGCCTGTCCGGTTCGCAACAGCTTGTGCCACCGCGCACCAGAAACGGTGCTCGGGCCCCCCGAGAGTTCGCATCCGGTGCCAACGGGCGACCTCATAAGCCTGATCTGCATGTTGAGCAATAAGCGCATCGGCCAGCTGACGGGCCCGCTCGCGCCTTATCCGCCACCAAGCAAGCATGAATTTGTCTCCCCAGGAGCCCAGGTTAGCTCAGGCGTGGCGGTAAATCCAGTTTTGGGATAATCCGCTTTCGGGATCAGCCTGCCGCGGCCATGGCTCCTCGCGGCATCCACAAGTCCGTCCATACCTCGGAACAGCTCGGCTTTTGCGAGCTGATGCAGCAAGCCCGCAAGAAAGCCGGCCTTACCCAACATGATTTGGCCAAGCGTTTGGGGAGGCCGCAATCCTTTGTAGCCAAATATGAAGGTGGCGAGCGACGTCTCGACGTCATCGAATTTATTGCTATTGCCCGGGCAATAGGGAGCGACCCGGTACGGCTCTTTAAAACGCTGGCCGCTGGCTTGGGCGCCGCGCCGATCCGAAAATGATCCGGTGGCGCCCAAATGAGCCAGAAAATTGCTCGCTTTCCATTCGACTTCCTGCGCTTAAAGAGCATGTGTAGTGGCTTCCGAGGCACGACATGACGCCGGAAACCGCATCCATAGCAATCAAGGAATGCTTGAAAGAAATTCGCCGGCGGCTTGATCAAGCCGCCGCCATCGCGAGAGCGGCCGAAGCCTGTGCCGATGCGGGCAATACGGATCAGGCGATTACCATCGTGCTGGACATCGAAGAGCTAAACTACGAGGCCAACACTTTCCTCAACGCCGCGGGCCTTATGAAACGAAGCGCGGACCTCTAAAACGCTCGCTCCTATTTCCAGCCTCCATATCAATTGCAATGCCAACAAACTTGGGGCGAAACCAGATGCCTCAAGTACTTTGTTGATGAACACTTGACCGTTTGGGAATCAAAGCCGAGCTTGCCCCAAACAAGAACCCCGCTGGCGCTCTGTATGGGCCCAGGCCCAGGTCCAGGTTTGGAGGGATCTTAGGGTGCCGTGTGGGTAAGGCGCACCCCGATTCCGCCGTTTTGATCTCGCTCCAAAAAACGCACGCCCGCACGTTCTAGCGCCTCCTGAATTTTTACAGCCGTTGAGACATTGGCACGCAGCGGGCCGGAGCCTTTTTCGATCCGCTGAATGGTTGCCAAGCCAATACCGGAGGCCTTTGACAGATCCTCCTGCCGCCAGCCAAGCAGCGCCCGCGCCGCCCGCAAATGCTCAGAGTGAACCATGGCGGCAATCTCCCCGATTCGAATGGACTTGACAACCCCTTGAAATCGAGCGTTTATCACTCATAAACAAGTGTATATATAGGAGTTATGAGTGATGAACCAGATAGCTTTCGTTGCAGTGCAACACAACGAGCTCCGGCGTCGCATCAGAGAGCAGGAGCCTGATATTGATGAGGCGACATTGGCGGATACGATCGAGGGGCTAACCGATCTCCACGAAATCGTCGCTGCCCTTATTCGGTCCGCTGTTGAGGACGAGGCCCTCGCTTCCGGCCTCAAGGGCCGAATAGAGGAGATGCAGGCCCGGCTTAGCCGGCTGCAGGATCGCGCATCCAAACGCCGCCAGATCGCCCGCGACGTGATGATCGAAACCGGAATCAAAAAGATCACCGCGCCGGATTTCACTATTTCCATTCGATCCGGGACCCCGTCGCTGATGGTGGTGGACGAAGCCGCCATTCCCAGCGCGTTTTGGGAGCCACGCGAGCCTAGACTTAACCGACAGGCTTTGCTGGCGGAACTAAAACATGGCGCCGAAATAACCGGCGTTCAATTGTCCAACCCCGAACCGGTCTTGAGTGTGAGGACACAGTAATGGCGTTTTCAGCGAAACAGATCAGCGCACTTCGCCGAAATCTCGATCACCGCCACGTCCGTACCCGATCAATTGGCGGTCGCGAGCTGTCTTACATTGAAAGCTGGCATGCCATTGCGGAGGCCAACCGTATCTTCGGCTTTGATGGTTGGAGCCGTGAAACGCTTGAGCCACGTTGCTTGGTGGGCCGAGAGATCCGCGGGACCTGGCTTGTGGCCTATGTCGCTAAGGTTCGCATTAGCGTTCATGCACCCGGTCACATCGTGGTACGTGAAGGCCACGGAGCCGGCGAAGGGCGCGGCGCATCCGCCGGCGAGGCGCATGACATGGCGCTCAAAGCCGCAGAGACCGATGCAACAAAACGTGCACTCGCGACCTTCGGTAACCCCTTTGGACTCTCGCTTTATCTCGGGGGCAAAGCGCGTCGATTAGAGCTTGTCGAGGAGAATAAGAGGCAATCCGTGATCTCTGATCGCGATCGCATTCAGCCGACCGACATGACCAGAAAATCTCCATCCAATGAACCAGGGACCATTCGGAACACTGCCGCAGACGTTCATCCGCCGATGCAATTGAGTGCGGATTTACAATCGGCACCTGGAGAGCCTGTGCAACTTGACTCCACGGTAAGGCGCGACGAACTCCCTATCGCAGTCTCCAAGCGATATAGGGACCGCAAACACCTGATGTTTGTGGCTTCGCAGCCATGTTTGCTGTGCGGGCGGCAGCCCTGCGATGCTCATCACTTACGTTTCGCCCAGCCACGCGCGATGGGATTGAAGGTCAGCGATGAGTTCACCGTTCCTTTGTGCAGGGTGCACCATCGTCAGGTGCATGAGGCCGGCAATGAGTCTGCTTGGTGGAATGACATGGATATAGATGCAATTGAAATTGCGAAAGGGCTTTGGGCCGAAAGCCGTGAAAAGCAGAAGCTCCTGCTGTCACTGACGCCAAGTAGCTAATAAGATCTACGCCGTGCCGCCGCAAATAGTTATGGCTGCCAGAAACCAGCATTCGGCACCCACGGAGAACATCCACGCAAGAGGATCGAATGATAGAAGTGCTTGCCGGCTCGCCCTTTGCGTTGGTTGCTCGATTTCAACCGTCGCACAAAGTATCTTGTAAAACGGCAGCCTTCACCTGCTATAATTGAACGGTTCTTCGCCGACAGCTTGCCATCGAGCTGGCCCTTGGCCGATGCGGCGTCTGGAGGCAAATTAGCATGGGCGAGATGACCTCAATCGTGAAACTCTGTCCAGTTCCATACAATGACTCTGCCGAGTGACAAACAGAGTACGTCTCTCCAGCTTGGTGGAAGAGGCATGCGGCGATCACGCAAGGTCACGCGTGCTGCGAAGATCGAAAACGTCGTCATCATTATCATCGGGGTGATACTCACCCTGTTTGTTGGTTGGCTCCAGCTTAGCTGGGTCTTCGGGCCAATTGCTGCGTTCTGGCGCTGAGGCAAACATCTTCCCCTGCGCCCGGTAGATGCATGCATGCAATATCGGCCGACCATCGGCCAGCACTGCCGCACCGCCGGATGGATCGGAGATCCGGATACGGCGCGACCTGGGCCACCCGCAGCCCTTCAGCGCGAACCGACATCAGCTTGCGCGGGCGGCCATATCATTGGTTTGTCGCAACCATAGCCATCGCCCAGTCTGGCGATTGTCTTGTGCGAATGCGATCAGCGTATCGTGCTGGCTTGCTCGCGGAGCCCATCGCGCCTCGGTAGTAAGCGGGCTATCCGGGTGCCGAGCGGGCCCGCCATCAACGGGTTCGTGCAGCGTGTTCTGGCCAACGCCAAGGGGGTCGAGCACCGTCACGATACCTCGCAGAAAACATTAGAGAATTGCATTACCGCGCCGGCCGATGTTCTGAAGAAGCTGCGACGCGTCTTCGCTGATGGCGGCTATGCCGGCGATCGGGTCACCACCGCGACCCGTATCATTGTTGAAATCGTTGCCAAGCGCCCGGGTCAGATCGGCTTCGTCCTGCTGCCACGCCGATGGGTGGTTGAACGTTTCTTCGCGTGGATTGGTCGCAATCACAGGCTTGCAAAGGACTTCGAGGCCACCATCGCCTCCGCCAGGGGCTTTCTCTACGCAGCTTCCATCATGCTGCTCTCGCGCCGCATCGCAAGGGCAACATGAATTTCGAAACTGACTTTCGAAACTGATGAGGTGGATGGCTCCCGCTCCCGGCATCGAAGTGCCAAACAGGTGGCTGTCTGAGTCGCCACCAATGAGAGGAGCCATCCGCCATACAGGTTACCACAATCGGTCTTGATCTTGCGAAGCAGGTGTTCCAGGTGCACGGCATCGATGCACAGGGCAACGCGGTAATCCGTAAAGCCCTGCGGCGCGCGAATGTTCTGCCGTTCTTTGCGGAGCTTCCGCCGTGCCTGATCGGCATCGAAGCCTGCAGTTCAGCGCATCACTGGGCCCGCGAGTTCATGAAGCTCGGCCATACGGTGAAGTTGATGCCGCCGTCTTATGTGAAACCCTATGTGAAGCGCGGCAAGACCGATGCAGCAGATGCCAAAGCGATTTGTGAGGCGGTCAGGCGTCCGACCATGCGCTTCGTCCCGGTGAAGAGCCCGGATCAGCAAGCGGTCCTCATGCTTCATCGCGTGCGGGCGCTTCTCATGTGCCAGCGGACGATGGCGGTGAATGCGTTGCGCGGTCATCTTGCTGAGTTTGGGATCGTCGCTGGCCAAGGTGCAAAGAACCTCAGGGAGCTGATCGAGCGCGTCTTCGCAGCAGACCCGGACCAATCGGAGATTCCGCAGCTTGCCCACATTGCGCTCGGCCTGCTCGTCACGCAATTGAATCATCTTCAGGTGCAGGTGAGGGCGATTGAGGTCGAACTGCTCGTCTGGCACAGAACGAGCCCGGCGAGCAAACGGCTGGAAACGATCCCGGGCGTAGGCTTCATCACGGCAACGGCCATCGCGGCGACGGTCACGGACCCGACGCACTTCAAATCCAGCCGTCAGTTTGCTGCCTGGCTGGGGCTCACACCCAAACAGAACTCCAGCGGAGGTAAGGAGCGGCTTGGCGGTATCTCCAAGATGGGGGATAGATACCTGCGCACACTGCTCGTTGTCGGCGCGACTTCAGTCATGCGATATGCGCGCGACAACGGGGCCGTCAGCGCGGTCTGGATCAATAAGCTTCTCGCCAAGAAGCCGGCCCGACTCGTATCGGTCGCGCTTGCCAACAAGACAGCGCGGATCGCATGGGCACTTCTCGTCAAACAGGAGGATTACCGTACCCCATTGATGCCTGCCGTTGCTTAATCGGGGCCCAAAGGGTTCCGAGGAGTAGGTCGATGTTCTCGAACTGGGAAGGGTGATGATGGTGTGATGCAAAATGGTCGATGCCCAAGGATCGGGAAAACCCGTTTAGAGTCGTGCGCAAAACGCGAGAAACTGATTGGGATCCGATCCGCAGACTTCATCAGGGCCAGCGACACTCAAATGTCGCACACAAAGGCCGGACATATGACTGCACCCGACCAGTTTGCCGAAACGCTCATCAAAACCCTTGCCTGCGGGAGCCATCCACATATGACTCTTAGGATCGAAGAGCGCGGCTGAGCTGTAGCTCAAAGCCGTGCGCTTGTTCGGGCGGATGCACTTGCCGCCGGGCTCCCCCTGGATTTGCTAAGCGCCTCCCGTGCGTCGGAGTGAGAAAGTACAAGCGGTTGAAGCACACAATTGATCTTGGCTTCGCGAGACGATAACTGTTGTCTATGCAAAGCACCCTAGCGACCGCAAGAGTTGCACTCACAGCGGTTCAAGACTCATGAGCGAGCTTAAAAATTCGGAACTTGGCGGAGTTCCAAAAGTCATCATTGTATCACAACGTCTCGACATCGGCGGGACCGAGAAGCATATCTCGCGTATTCTTCCTGAACTACGCCGGCGCGGCATCGATGTCTCGCTATTTTTACTCGAGCGTGGCGGGAAACTTGAATCCGCACTTTCGGACACCGGCATAAGCATAGCCGGGTCCAAGTTCATGCGGTCGAAACTGCGACGAGTGCTGCGTGCCGAATGGGATCTATACCGTCATCTCCGCCGCCAACGGCCCGATGTCGTACATTTCTTTCTTCCAGAGTCTTATCTTATCGGATCAATCGCATCGATGCTTGCCGGCGTCAGAGTTCGAGTTATGAGTCGCCGCTCGCTCGCCAATTATCAAATTAAACATCCCATTCTTTTGCCATTCGAGAAATGGCTGCATGGGCATACGAATGTGCTTCTTGGAAATTCAAGGGCTGTTATCGACGAGTTGGCTCAAGAGTGCAGAGATCGCACAAAGATTGGATTGATTTACAACGGTATTGAAATTTCTACCCAGATTCATAGCGACGCGCGCGCTCAGTCTCGCCGAAGTCTTGGTCTCTCGGATGATTGTTTCGTGTTGACAATTATAGCAAACCTTATTGGGTACAAAGGCCACGAAGATCTCTTACAAGGCTTGGCCCTTGTGCGTGATCGGCTTCCACCAGGATGGCGTTTACTTATTGTCGGACGCGATGACGGGAGCGGCGCTTCGCTAAAGAAGCAAGCTTCTGCTCTCGGTTTAGCCGATAACATCCTGTGGATTGGTGAACATTTGAGCATCGACCATTTTTTCAATGCAGCTGATGTAGCTTTGCTCTGTTCCCATGAAGAAGGATTTTCGAACAGTCTGATCGAAGCGATGGGGTTCGGGCTGCCGGTGATTGCGACCGCTGTTGGTGGCAATCTCGATGCGGTCATACCCGGTGAAACTGGTCTGCTCGTTCCGGCCAAAGCACCGGCGGCGCTTGCAGCGGCCATCGTGAATTTGGCCGCAGACCCTGAATTGCGCTCGCGTCTCGGGGCGGCGGCCAAGCGCCGCGTCGAAAACCTATTCTCACTTGATGCTTGCGTGCAACGCTATGTAAACCTCTATAGAGGCGTAGCAGATGCCAACCACGTGACGGTGCAATCGATTATTGATACGCCCATAAAGGGACGACGATTAGAAGACGAGTCATACTCTAAGCCTAAAAATCGACGCATCTTGCATGTCGTACCTGATCTCGGAATCGGCGGCGCTGAAAGGGTGTTGACGCAGATGCTCACTGCAAAAGGTGAGTGGGCGAATGAAGCGGTGGTCGCGTGTCTTTTGCCGGGTGGCTTCTATATCGATCAGCTCCGTGCCGCGGGCATAAAAGTAGCTGTGTTCAATTGCAATAACGTAACAGGCATCATCTCGAGTTTGTTTGAGATCGTCCGCCTCATTTCGAGCCTCAAGCCCAGCATCGTACAAGGCTGGATGTATTATGGGGATTTCGCAGCTTTAGTTGCTGTCTTGATGTCTCACCGGCGCAAAAAAACGCGTGTCATCTGGACAATTCGATGCTCTAATATGGACCTTCGGCAATATCGGCGGCGCCTGTGGGGCACGGTGCAAGCCTGTAGAATATTTTCATCCTTCCCCGACCTAGTGATCGCCAATTCGACGGCTGGAATTAAGGCCCACCTGGCCATCGGTTATCGGCCGCGCCGCACTGAAATCATCGCCAACGGCATTGATGTCGAGCAGTTCCGGCCCGATGCAGTTTCACGAGCAGCAGTGCGAAATGAACTCGGCATATCGGAAGATGTAATCGTGATCGCTCATGTCGCTCGAGTCGATCCGATGAAAGATCATCACAATTTTATCGCAGCAATGACCGAACTGCCAGATTATCGCGCTCTATTGATTGGCGCCGGCACCGAAGAATTATCGATCGCGAATGTCCAATCCCTTGGGGTGTGCATCGACATGCCACGCTTTCTTGCAGCCGCCGACTTCGTAGTCTCAAGTTCCGCATTTGGTGAGGGTTTCTCAAACGTTATCGCAGAGGGCATGGCATGCGGATTGCCAGCTGTTTCAACTGATGTCGGGGATGCAACCCTTATCATTGGCGACACCGGTCTCGTCGTGCCGCCGCAAGATCCGCATGCCCTTGCAGTGGCGATCCGAACATTGGCTTCGGAACCGCTTACTCAAAAAGCCGAACGTTCGGCCCGAGCGCGGGCGCGGATCGTCGAGAACTTCTCGCTGGAACTCGCTGTGGAGCGCTTTGCGGCGCTTTATCGGTCGATGACAAATTTGAATTCTTGATAAGCGGATACGTCCTCTCGACTTCCGAGTAAGCGATTCCTTAAGGCGTCACCCAGCCGCCGGTGTTTCCTCACACGCGGATGAGGACGTCTTGCTGGGCGTTGCAAACAGAGCCGGTTCCGGAAATCTACACAGGACGATAAGTGGAATTTCTGCCTGACGGCGGGCACGCTGTGACCCGCGAATCAGGAGAGACCATGCAGAGACGACCGCGCAGGAACCACACGCCGGCCTTCAAGGCAAAGGTGGCGCTTGCCGCCATCAAGGGCGATCGAACGCTGGCTCAGCTTGCCGAGCAGTTCGACGTGCACCCCAATCAGGTCACATCGTGGAAGGCTCAGCTTGAGGGCGGGGCTGCCGATGTATTTGGTCCCGGCGGCGGCAACGCAGCGGCGCAGCCGGCCGTCGACGTGAAGTCGCTGCATGCCAAGATCGGAGAGCTGACGCTGGAGAACGATTTTTTGGAAGGAGCGCTCGGCAAAGCAGGTTTGCTGAGCGCAAGGCGATGATCGACCGTGCGCACGATCTGCCGATCGCCAAGCAGGCGGAAGCTCTGAACATCAGCCGTGGCAGCGTCTACTACCTGCCACGTCCGGTGCTGGAAGCCGACCTCGCCATCATGCGGCGTCTCGACCGGCTGCATCTGGAGTTCCCCTTCGCCGGCAGCCGGATGTTGCGAGGCCTGCTGGCTGCCGAGGGGTGCAAGATCGGCCGTCGTCACGTGAAGACGCTGATGCAGCGGATGGGGATAGAGGCGCTCTATCGGCGTCCACGCACCACGAAGCCGGAGCCCGGCCACAAGATCTACCCGTATCTGCTGCGCGGGATGGCGATTACGCGGCCGGACCAGGTGTGGGCGATGGACATCACCTACATCCCAATGGCGCGCGGCTTTGTCTATCTGGCTGTCGTGCTCGACTGGTTCAGCCGCCGGGTTCTATCGTGGCGATTGTCGATCACCATGGAGGCGGCATTCTGCGTCGAGACGCTGGAGGATGCTCTGGCTCGTCACGGCAAGCCGGACATCTTCAATACCGATCAGGGTTCGCAGTTCACGGGCCACGCCTTCACCGGCGTGCTCGCCAACAACGGCATTGCGATCAGCATGGACGGCAAGGGCGCCTGGCGGGACAACGTGTTCGTCGAGCGGCTCTGGCGCAGCGTCAAATACGAGGAGGTGTACCTGCGAGCCTACGACAGCGTCAGCGAGGCCCGCGCTTCAATCGGCCGCTACCTGGACTTCTACAACCGCCGCCGACCGCATTCGAGCCTTGACGACGCCACACCCGATCAAGCCTACTTCAACCCGCTGCCACTCCGCTTGGCAGCCTAACCCCGGCAGAGGCTCCACTTATCGACGCGGAAAATCTGTTCAGACAACCGGAACCACCTCTCCCTGTTCTTCACGACAACCGCATAATCGGTTTGGTCGAAGTGCATCGTCATGCTCCGGAATATGCGCCGGGCAGCCCCTAAACGCTAGCGACCGTCAAGATACCTTATTTCCAAACTGAGGCACTACCTACCCTTGGGTAGTGTCCTAATTTGAATTTTCGGCAGCCTTACAGTTCATACCAGATCGTTACCGCCAACCGTGTCTGCCAGCCTTCGGCCTCGTCTTTATGCTCAGTCATAGCGGTAGATAT
>Ga0082335_1006142_pt1 | contig 15769 bp, 15 predicted proteins | sample Subgrocontami58m_FD_72375 | JGI IMG/M metagenome (GOLD analysis project Ga0082335, IMG submission 72375) | Subsurface groundwater microbial communities from S. Glens Falls, New York, USA - GMW37 contaminated, 5.8 m (SPADES assembly) (version 2) ... | reverse complement strand
GGAAAATATTTATTTTATTTTGAAAATTGGAAAGTTTTTATTAATATTCAAACGTTAATGAGTATTTGATAATGTTTTTAGAGAATGGTTCGGAGATACTGTTAGCATTAAAAACCTTTATATATCATTAAAATTTCTGAAACTAAAATGATTGTGGGATTTGGATTTACAAAATTGAGCGCTGAAAGAAAGAAAGCAGCTAAAGGAAAAATTGACATCAATAATAATGTGACTATCAAGAACATAGAAGAATCTGACTTAGCATTAGGCAAAGACAACCAAAATGTTTTAAGATTTATATTTGAGTTCACATCAAAATACGAGCCGAATATAGGCAATATTCTTTTTGAAGGCGAGCTTTTGTATCTTGAAGAGCCAAAAAAATCAAAAGAAATTTTGAGCTCTTGGAAGAAAGACAAGAAAATACCAAAAGAGTTGATGGCTGGCTTGCTCAATACAATTTTGACAAAATGCAATGTGCAGGCTTTGATATTAAGCCAAGAGGTTAATTTGCCTCCTCCAATACCATTGCCAAAAGTGCAGATAACTGAGCAAAGTGAAAAGAATTATATTGGGTAGAACTCTGCTGTAAAGCCTAATCAAAACATTTATAAAACCATGTTTCTATCTTAGAGTTGTCATAAAATGGTCGACAAAGAACTGAAGTTAAAGGTTGCAGAAGCCATACAAGACGATGTTAACAAGGGCATAGTTAGAATTGACTCTGGCTATTTAAGTGAGGTAGACATAAAGTCAGGCGACATTGTTGAGATAGAGGGAGAGAGAAAAACAGTTGCTATTGCTGACCGCTCGTATCCTGGCGACATAGGGCTGAACATAATAAGAATGGATGGAATTATAAGAAAGAATGCAAAAACAAGCATAGGCGAGCTAGTAAGGATTAGAAAAGCGCTTGTCAAGGAAGCAAAAAAAGTGGTTATAGCGCCTGCAAGAAAAGGGATTGTCATAAGAGCTTCTTCAGAAATATTCAAGCAGGGACTGCTAGGCAGGGCTGTTGTAAAAGGCGACATAGTTTCTTTGGGAGGAGCACGAAGAAGAAAAACTACAATGATGAACAATCCTTTCTTTGACGAGGACATTTTCAGCATTTTGGACGAAAGCATGATGGGAATTGGCTTTGGCGACATAAAGTTTGTTGTTGTTGACACAAACCCGAAGCAGGCTGTAATCATTCTTGACCAGACAGAAATTGAGTTCCGCTCTGAAGCTGTTGAGATTGAGGAAGAAAGAGTTCCGGATATCACTTACGAAGATGTTGGCGGCTTGGAAGATGAAATCAAGAAAGTGAGGGAAATGGTTGAGTTGCCTTTAAAGCACCCAGAGATTTTTGAAAGACTGGGAATCGAAGCGCCGAAAGGAGTTTTATTGCACGGGCCTCCTGGAACAGGAAAAACATTGCTTGCTAAAGCAGTTGCAAACGAAACAAACTCGCATTTCATTTTGATTAACGGGCCGGAAATCATGTCAAAATATTATGGTCAGTCAGAAGAAAACTTAAGGAAGAAGTTTGAAGATGCAGAGAAAAATGCGCCATCCATCATATTTATAGATGAAATAGACGCAATCGCTTCAAAGAGAGAGGAAACAAGAGGGGAAGTTGAGAGAAGAGTTGTTGCCCAGCTGCTTGCTTTGATGGACGGCTTGAAGTCAAGAGGCAAGGTTGTTGTTATTGCCGCAACTAATGTCCCTAATATACTTGATCCTGCATTAAGAAGGCCTGGGAGATTTGACAGGGAATTGGAAATTGGCGTTCCAAGCAAGGAAGGCAGATTGAATATTCTAAAAATTCATACAAGGAATATGCCGATTGTTGGAGAGTTATACGGGGATATATTGAAAAAAAACATTTTGCTAGTATTTGACGGTAAAATTAAGAATATAGATGAAAACATCAATAAGAAAACAGAGGAACTGGAAAACACCCAATTGGAGTTAAGGGAAATTGAAAAACAGAAAATTAGGGCAGACCATAGCGTACTTGACAAAATCTTGAATTCAATAAGAAGAACAAATGAAAAAATTAACGAACTATCTGAAGAAATCAAAGATATCGAAAAAGATATGTCTTCATTCATTAATATTAAAGAAACATTATCAAAAAATAAAAATCTCTTATTGAAGTTGACAAGCGAGATTAAAGAAATTGATGATATTAAATATATCCATAGCGACCCAAGAGCTAAAATAGTGGAAAATAAGAAAAGTGAACTATACGGAGCAATCGAAAGCCTAGAAAAAAAATATATGATAATCAAGGATATAGTGGAAAAATCCAGACGAGAAGGTTCACCGAGAGATTTGGAATATTTGGGTAATATAACCCATGGCTTTGTTGGGGCGGATTTGGCATCATTAGCAAAAGAAGCTGCAATGATTGTTATACGAAATGAAATTGAAAAAGGGGATTTAAAAGAGCTTAAAGAAGACGAGCCATTGCAAAAAGAATTACTTGATAGACTTGTTATAACTCAACAATATTTTAAAGAAGCATTAAAAGTTGTAAGGCCAAGCGCGTTAAGGGAAGTTATTGTTGAGATTCCAAATATTAAATGGTCTGACATTGGCGGCTTGACAAATGTGAAGCAGGAATTGATAGAAGCTGTTGAATGGCCATTAAAGCATCCTGACGCATTCAAAAGACTGGGCGTAAGGCCGCCAAGGGGAATCTTGCTTTTTGGAGCGCCTGGAACTGGAAAAACATTGCTTGCAAAGGCTGTTGCAAATGAAAGCGAAGCTAACTTTATTTTGGTAAAAGGCCCGGAGTTATTGAGCAAATGGGTTGGCGAAAGCGAAAAGGCTGTTAGGGAAGTTTTCAAGAAAGCTCGCCAAGTTAGCCCATGCATTATCTTCTTTGATGAGATTGACGCATTAGCTCCAAGAAGGGGATTAAGCTCAGACAGCCATGTAAGCGAAAGGGTTGTAAATCAATTACTGACAGAAATTGATGGCTTGGAAGATTTGCATGATGTTGTTGTGATTGCAGCTACAAACAGGCCTGATATTGTTGATACTGCTTTGCTAAGGCCGGGCAGGTTTGACAGGATGATTTTGACTCATATTCCAGAAGAGCAGACAAGACTTGAAATCTTTAAAGTCCATACAAAAGGAATGCCAATCAGCATAGAACAGCAGCCGATAAAAAAGAAAATGATTGCAGCAAAGACAGTTGGGAAAGGCGAGTCCACAAGTGTGGAATTTGAGAATGAGGAGAAATTATTTGATAAGGAAGATATAAAGAGCAGGGATGACTTTTTAAGGGCGCTTGCAAAGAAAACTGAAGGTTATGTTGGCGCTGACATTGAAGCAGTATGTAGGGAAGCTGCAATTCTTGCCTTAAGGGAAGACATAAATTCGAGAGATATCTACAAAAAACACTTTGAGCTTGCGCTTCAGAAAGTTAGGCCAAGCGTGACAAAAGAAGTAGAGAAAGCTTATGAAGAATTGGTGGAGCACTTTACTGTAGCAAGGGCAAAGCAGATGCTTGATGAAAAGCCGGGGTATATGGGGTAAAAGTTAATATTCTTTCTGACATTTTTCAACAATACAATTTCAATAAAAATAATATCGTAAATTGCGGTGAGTAGTTTAATAAATAGCCGCAATTTACGAGATAGACAATTGCGTACAAATCAAATAATCAACGCAATTGCCTATACAATAATAATTATCAAAATAATTCAAAAAATACGAGAGCGACTTTGCGCTGTCAAGCAAGAAGAAAGTGACCGCTTTTAATATATTTGCGCCGAGGGGGAGCACGAAAACAAGCAATCTCCACTGCAGAATGCCGAGGCGCACAAAACCTTTGTCCCGAAGGGACGGATTGAAATAATCCCTAATTTTAAATTCTTTTCCGCAACCTTTAAATAAACTTATTCCAACTTTTTATCTATGATACCGGAATACGGCGACATTGTGAAAGTGCATACAAAAGAGGAGATTTACGAGGGAATTCTTTTGCCAAGGCCTGAGATTTTTGACGAAAACTACACAATCATAAAGCTGGAAAATGGCTACAATATTGGGATTGAAAACAAAAGAATAACAAAGATTGAGGTTGTTAAGAAATACGAGAAGAAAAAAGAGGAAAGGCACAAAATAGAGCATAAAAAGGGTATGCCTACAGTTCCTATACTCTCTTTTGGAGGCACTATTTCTTCAAGAGTTGATTACAAGACAGGAGGAGTTTATGCAGACTACACAGCAGAAGATTTTGTTGAGATGCTGCCAGAGCTTGGGAATATTGCAAATCTGAAAGCAGAGAAAGTGATGAGTGTCATGAGCGAGGACATGACTCCAGAAGACTGGCAGGCAATGGCAAGAAGAATTGCAAAAGAGCTTAATGATGATGAAGTTAGTGGAGTTGTTGTGACGCAAGGGACTGACACTCTGCATTATTCAACTGCTGCAATTTCGTTTTTTTTGAAGCATCTTAACAAGCCAGTTGTTTTTACAGCTGCTCAGAGAAGCATTGACAGGGGCAGTTCTGATGCTTTCTCAAATTTATTGTGTGCTGTCCATGCAGCTTCAAAGTTTGACGGAGCTGCTGTTGTAACTTGCCTGCATGGCACAAGCGATGATAATTATTGCATCCTAAACAGAGGAACAAAAGTAAGAAAAATGCACACTAGTAGAAGAGATGCTTTTCGCCCAATAAACGAGCTGCCTCTTGCAAAAGTTTTTGAAGACAGCAGAATAGAGATTTTGAATAATAATTATAACAAAAGAAATGATGGCAAAGTTACTGTGAATGATAAATTTGAGCATAAAACTGGATTGATTTATGTTTATCCTGGGATGAATCCCGATGTTTTGGATTATTATCTGGAGAAAAAGTACAAGGGAATTGTAATTGCAGCAACAGGCTTAGGGCATGTATCTACAATGAATCCAAAAAATTCTTTAATTAAGAAATTGAAAGAAATGATTGATAAAAATATTGCAATTATTATTGCTCCACAAACACTTTATGGAAGAGTGCATCCTTTTGTTTATTCTCCATTGAGGAAATTATCCATAGAATTAAACTGCATTTTTGCTGAGGATATGTTGCCAGAGACAGCTTATGTAAAGCTTGGCTGGGTTTTGGGGCATACACATAAAATTGAAGAAGTCAAGGAGATGATGCTTACGAATTATGCAGGAGAAATTAACGAAAGGACTGATGAAAAGGCGTTTTTGTACTGATGTTTCCAATCCAAAACCTGCTCAACAAAATCAAGTGGGACAAAAGAGAAAATCCTCAAGATTATTTGATTTTTTATTTTGATAGGATTTTGAAAAAATTAATCGAAATTCCTTACACAAAAATAAAAAGACTGGAAGGCAGCTTCATGGTATTAAGCAATGAAGAAGAAACCAACATCCCATTGCATAGAATTAAAAAAGTAATGAAAAACAATGCTGTTGTTTGGGAAAGAAAATAACATAAGGAATTTTAGGTGACCACAAAATGAGAAGTTTTATAAATGTGGACACCTTTTAATATTCTATGTATATTGAAAAGAGAAAAGTTGGAAATAAAGTAAAGTATTATCTTGTTCATTCTTACCGAGAGAAAAAGAAGGTAAAAAAAATAAGAAAGTACTTAGGGCAGAATCTTACAAAGGAAGAATTAGAAGAAGCAAAAAACAGGGCAAAACATCACATTCTTAAGTTATTGCAGGAATCAAGCACAGAAGTTTTTCTATTTACCTTGACAAAAAGGCAAATTGAGAAGTTAAACAAATACGAAGATAAAATCAAGGTTATGCACTTTGACAAAAAAGAGTGGCAGAGATTCACAGAAGAATTTGTATATAATACAAATGCCATAGAAGGCTCTACAGTTCAAAGAGAGGAAGTGCCAGCAATTTTACACAAAAACAAACCGCTAGATGCAGAGGAATTAGAAACAAAAGGTGTTGCAAAGGCAGTTGAACACATAAAAAACATAAAAGAGGATTTGTCTATTGAACTGATGCAAAAGCTTCATAAAATATGCTTTAAAGGCTCCAAAAGTTTTGCAGGGCAAATAAGGAATGTTGAAGTTGTCGTTAGGAATTCAAAAGGAGAAATATTGCATCAGGGAGTACCAGTTTCCCAACTGCAGCCAGCATTGAAGGATATGGTGGATTGGCACAATAAAAATAAAACTAAGTTCAAACCTATGGTTTTAGCAGCAATAATTCACAATCAGTTTGAATATGTCCATCCATTCCAAGATGGAAATGGCAGGGTTGGAAGGCTTTTGCTTAATTTTATTCTATTAAAGAATAAATATCCTCCTGTTAACATAACTTTGGAAGATAGAGCAGAATATTATGAAACACTACAAGAATATCAAAAAAATCAAAACCTTAAGCCTACTGTTGAGTTTTTAGTTAAACAATACAGGAAGACTTTAAGGAAGGTGACCACAAAAAGCAAAAAGAGATAAAATGTCGGAAATCGCCAAAATAAAAATCATGTTTGTTGCGATTTCCGAGCATGCTCAAAAACCACCATAAATCACAGTAAATTGTGGTTTTTGACATGTGGGCATATTTGATTGATGAAATTTAGATAAAATGCAAATCAATTACCAAGAACTTGGGTTTAAGTGCGGCTTGGAATGCCACCAGCAATTAGAAGGCAAAAAACTATTTTGTAATTGCCCTACTTTGAATTCTGACAAAGGGCCAGATATAAAATTTGTAAGAAAATTGAAGGCAGTTGCTGGCGAAACTGGCGATGTTGACATTGCAGCTGAATTTGAGATGTTAAAAAACAAAAAAATAGTTTATGAAGGCAATTCTGAAGATATTTGTCTCGTTGAACAGGACGACGAGCCGCCTCATGAATTAAATAAACAAGCACTTGAAACAACAATTAAAGTTGCTTTGCTTCTCAATGCAAAAATTGTTGATGAAATTCAAGTAATGCGAAAGATAGTTGTTGATGGCAGCAATGTAAGCGGATTTCAAAGAACTGCATTAGTTGCAATGGACGGCTTTATTGATACTTCTCAAGGCAGAGTTAAAATTCCAACAATTTGCTTGGAAGAAGAAGCAGCGCAGAAAATAGAGGAAGACAAAGATTTTGTAAAATACAGATTGGATAGACTTGGAATTCCATTGATAGAAATAGCAACAAGCGCTGACATAAAAAGCCCAGAGCATGCAAAAGAAGTTGCTGGCCACATTGGAATGATTTTAAGAAGCGTTGAAGGCATTAAAAGAGGTTTAGGCACGATAAGGCAGGATGTTAATATTTCAATAAAAGAAGGTGAAAGGACAGAAATAAAAGGCTTTCAGGATTTGAAAAGTATTCCTAAAGTTATAGAATATGAAGTCAAGAGACAGCTTGATGCAATAAAACAAGGAAAAAAGCTTGAGAAGGAAGTAAGAAAAGCAGAGCCTGATTTTACAACAAGCTTTTTGAGGCCATTGCCAGGAGCGGCTCGCCTCTATCCCGAGACGGACTGCTTACCAGTTAAAATAGAAAGAAAGCATATTGAAAAATTAAGGAAAGAACTGCCGAAATTATTGGCGCATAAAGAAGACGAACTTGAGAAAAAATATAAAATTCCAAAGCAATTAGCAAAAGAACTCATTAATAATGACAATTTTGAACAATTTATTAAAAAATTCAATAAAATTGAACCATTAACGATTGCAAATATATTAATTAATATTCCAAAGGAAATCAAAACAAGATTTAACCTTGATTCTTCAAAACTAAAAAACGAGGATTTTGAGGAAATTTTATCTTATCTTAATGAAAGCAAAATAACAAAAGAAGCAATAATAGATTTATTAGTCAAAAAAATAAAAAATGAGAATATTAACTTAGCAGAATTTGAATCTGTTTCTGAAAAAGATTTGGAGGAAGAAATCAAAAAAATAATAGAAGAAAAGCCTAGCTTGAATGTAGGCGCTTACATGGGATTGATAATGGCTAAATACAGGGGGAAAGCCGAGGGAAAGAAAATAATGGATTTATTAAAGAAATATATGAAATAACCGGATTATATTCAAAACATTTTTACAACTTTCTTTTAAGCTTCAACTCTTCTTGCGATTCTTCTTTCATTAAGTAATACAACGTAGGGGCCAGTAGGATTACTCCAACAATAATCCACAAATACCAGTAAGGCTGTATAAAGTAATAATGGGTTGCTATCACAAGTCCTATTCCAATGCCTATTAGCAGCTTGCTTGTGGCCAAAAATAAAAAATGCAGAGCAGAAATCTCTTTCTTTATTAATTTCCTATTTACCATAGTTGTTAATTTACTTATTGCTATTTAAAATTATCGATTTATTAAAATCAAAAATTATTTTATCAAAAATTAAAAACATTTAAAACATATCAATGCTTTCTTTGAGTTGGTGAAATAAAAATGGCATTCGGAAAATTTGACAAGAGTTTGGACAAGGAAATATTCTTAGAGGCAATACAGTTTGAAACAACAAGGATAACAGTTGGTGTATTCTCGTACAATGACGGCGAGAAGAAGCTTCAGATTTCAAGGGAAAACATGAACCAGAATGGAGAATGGTCTTTTGCAAAGCTTGGAAGAATGTTCAAGGATGAAGCTGAAAAGGTCATTCCAGTAATGGAAAAGGCTTTGAAGCATATGTAATAATTCTCTGCTCTCTCGCTTCGGATAACTTTTTTCATGCAATGTTACGGTTTCCCATAAAATGCACTACTCCAAGGGTTCCTCATAAGTACGAGGCAGTCGCTTTAAGCAGCGATTATAAACGCGCCGGGGAGGATTCGAATTCGGGATGAAAGAGCATGTACTCAATCATGCCCCCGGCCTAAAGGTTAGGAACCTTTCGCTCTATTTGCGCGAAACCTGCAAGTGCAAGCTTCTCCAAGCTGAGCTACCGGCGCATAAACAAAAAGGTATAAAACTCTATTTAAAAACTTAATCACAATAATATTTATAAGCATTTAAATAAAACTTCTATATATAACCAGTAATATTTATATACAACCCATATAGAGCCATTTGCCCAAAATGGAAGTGGAAATCTTAAGCGAGATCAGGGAAGCTGAAAAAAAGGCAGACGAGATTATTGAGATGGCTCAAAGGGAAAAGGAATCAATAGTGCAGGAAGCAATCAGGAATTCCTCAAAATCAGTAGCAGAGAAAGAAGAAGAGGCAAAAAAACTTCAGGAGAAGAAGCTTGCCGAATTCAGGGAAAAATCCAAGCTGATAAGGGAAGAAAAACTGGCTGAAGGAAAAGCCATTGCAAAGCAATTAAAGGCAAAAGCGGAAAAAAATATTCCGAAAGCAGTTGATTTTGTAATCAAAAAATTCGAGGAAATGATGTAAAATGCTGAAGCCTTATGAGATGAGCAGCGTAATAATAACAGGACCGAATAGCATTCAGGAAGCTATCATCAAGGAGTTGCATGAGCTGAAAGTGCTGCACATTGTTGAGCATTCAAAAAACGAACTAGCTGACATAGGAAAACCGTTTGAAAGCGCAGCAAGGCTTTCTGAAGTCTTGGTTAAAGTGAGGGCATTGATTGCGGTATTGGGAATAAGAAAGGAAGAAGCCGAATTTGAGCTGAAAAAAGGGTTATCTGACATTGCATCAACAACAAAAAAACTTAGCGAGGAGTTAAACACGGTTCTGGAAGAGTTGAAGAAATCTCAAGAGCTTATCTTAAAAAACGAATCTGTGAAGCAGGAGCTTGAAATCCTGAAAGAAATCAACGTTCCTCTTGAATATTTCACATCGTACAAGTCATTGGCTTATTTTACAGGCTATGTGAAAGATGCGGCAGCATTAAACGAAGAGTTATTAAAATCGACAAAAAATTTCATGCTGTTTCACAGCGGCGTTAAAAAGAGAAGTTTCATAGTTTTGTTTGCAGATGCCAAAATAAAGGAAAAAGCGCAAAGCGTACTGCAAAAAAACAGTTTTTCCAAGGTAAATTTTTCCAACATAGCAAATTTGAAAGGAACTGCTTCAAGCAATCTGAGAAAAATAGAAGAGGAAAATACAAAACACGGCAGGAAAATAGAAGAGTCAAATAAAAAGATTGAGGCTCTAAAGAATGAGCATAGAAAATTCTTGCTTGCTTCAGAAATGTTCTTAAGCGGGCAGCTTGAAAAGGCGGAAGCGCCGTTGAAGTTTGCATCTACGCAAAGCAGTTTTCTGGTAAAAGGCTGGGTTCCTGCAGATAACCGGAGCAAAACAATTGAGAGGCTGAATAAAATAAGCAAAAACAAGGTTTTTGTGCATTTCGAGCCTGCAAAAGCTCATGACAAAGTGCCTGTAAAGCTAAAAAATCCAAAATTTGCAAAGCCCTTCGAGTTCTTCATGGATCTGTACAGCATGCCGACTTACAGGGAACTTGACCCAACTTTTTTCGTGTTCCTGACATTTCCGATATTTTTCGGCATAATGCTCGGCGATGTCGGCTATGGAATTACAAGCTTTGCAGTTTTCTGGCTTTTGAAAAGAAAAATAAAAGCAAAAAATTTCTTCAATATACTGATGCTTGCTTCTTTTGTGTCAATGCTATTCGGGCTTTTGTTTGGAGAATTTTTCGGCTACGAGTTTATTCATCCCGTAATAAGCAGGGAGCATGATATGTTTAAGCTGCTCTATATAGTGCTGGCAATAGGCGCTGTGCACGTCAATATAGGACTGATGATTGGATTTATCAACGAAATGAAATCTCATGGTTTGATGCACGCGATTTATGCCAAGGCAAGCTGGATTGTTTTGGAAATTGGAGTTGCTATGCTTGCATTATCTTATTTCAAGCTGATAGAAGTCTCTCTATTCGTTGGAATAATATTTTTAGGAGCATCAATTTTAATGCTGTTGAAGGGAGAGGGCATAAAAGGGCTTATGGAGTTGCCAACAATATTTACCAATATGCTTTCTTACGCAAGGCTTATGGCGATCGGCTTATCGTCAGTGGTATTAGCCGTCATCATAAATGATTCTGCAAAAGAATTTTTCCATAAGGGCGGCTTGTTTGTATCGATTGGAATATTGATTTTGGTAATAGGGCACATAATAAACTTAATGCTCGGCCTGCTCGGAAGCTTTTTGCATTCCTTGCGACTTCATTATGTCGAGTTTTTTTCAAAATTTTTCCATGGCGGGGCTAAAAGGTACCAGCCGTTTGGAATCAAAGATGAATAACAAATAATTTTTAAACAACACGACAATAATAAATTCAATAAAAACTCAAAACAATAAAAATAAATTAATCAATATACAAATAATATCGTAAATTGCGGTGAGTAGTTTAATAAATAGCCGCAATTTACGAGATAGACAATTGCGTACAAATCAACTAATCAACGCAATTATCTATAAATATAAAAATTAAATCATGGAGGTAAAAAATGGCAGCAGATATATCCACTGGATTGATTGCATTGGCGTCTGGTTTAGCTATCGGGCTTAGTGCAATTGCAGCAGCTATTGCCGAAAAAGACATTGGTGTTGCGGCAGTAGGCGCAATGGCTGAGAAGGAGGAGCTTTTTGGAAAGGGCCTTGTGCTTACAGTAATCCCAGAGACTATTGTTATCTTTGGGCTTGTAGTGGCAATATTGATATTGAACCTTGCAAAAGGCGGCTAAGCATTAATATGGGACTGGAAGCTGTAAAAGACGAGATATTGAATAGTGCGAAGGAGCATTCAAACTCATTAATAGCGGAAGCAAGAAAGGAAGCCAGCAGAATAATGAAAGAGGCGGAGAAGAAAGCAGAAGCTGCAAAGGAAAAAAGCGAGACAGAAACCAAAAAAATGATTGACGCGATAAAAAGGCAGGAGCTTGCCGCGGCTGAGATTGAAAGCAAAAAAATGCTTCTTGAGGCAAAGAAGCAAGTCATTGAAAACGTTTTCATAGAAGCAAGAAACAGGCTTGAAGAATCAGACGACAAAAAAAAGGAAGCTTACATTAAAAAGCTGCTTGAAAAAATAAAAAATGAAATCCAGGCAGAGCATGTTTACTGCAGCAAAAGTGATGCAAAATTTGTCAAGGGATTTGGGGCTGAGGCAATCAGTATGCTTGGAGGATTAATTGCTGAAAACAAGGAAAAAACAATAAGGGTTGATTACAGCTTTGAGACAATGTTGGAAAGCATAAAAGAAAAAGAGCTGCAGGGCATAAATAAGTTGCTATTCGGTTAAAATGCTGAAACTAGAAGAACCGTTGAAACATGAAAAGATAAAGCTCGGGTTTTATCCCTACACCTATGTAAGGACTGTTGTGATGCGGGCACTGCTTTTCAGGAGAGATGAATACCATAAAATGCTCAAGATGAGCTTCAGCGAAATAGCAAAGTTTCTGCAGGAATCTCATTACAAAAGGGAAATTAATGAACTGGCTACAAAATATTCTGGGGCTGATTTGCTTGAGCTAGCCATAAACAAAAATCTGGCTTCCTCATTTAAGAAGCTGATTAGGATTTCATCTTTTGAGCTTGGATTGCTTATCAAAGAGTATGCAAAAAGAAAGGATATTGAAGACATCAAAACAATTTTGAGAGGAAAATTCACAAACACAGAAGAAAAGCTTATTTTAAATTCGATAACGGCAGCAGGGACATTAAGCTATGAATTTTTGATTTCACTTTTGAAAAAAGAATCAATAGATGAGATTTTGAAGAGCAATAAAATAGTGGATTTTTCCTTATTCGAAGATGGCTTAAAATATCTTAAGGAAAAGAATAGTCTTGTTGGAGTAGAAAATACGCTGGACAAGTACTATTACAGTCATTTAATCCAGTTTTCAAACATTCTGCCAAAAGAAGGCGCGTTATTCAGGAACTTCTTGCTTAAGGAAGTTGAAATATTGAACTTGCTTACTCTTCTAAGGCTGAAAAAGGCAAAGCTTGCAAAAGAGGCTGTAAAGGATTTTATTATTTTGTCTGGCAATAAAGCAAAAGACTCAAAAATGGCAAAGTTAATCGATCTTGAGGACTTAGGGCAGCTCTCAAAAGCTTTGGAAAAAACAGAATACAAAAGCATGGTTGTTAAGGGAATTGAAGACTTTAAAAAAACAGGCTCTTTGATTGCACTTGAGACTGAACTTTACAAATATCTTCTGAATAAATCAGTTTTGTTTATGCACCAGCATCCTTTGTCAATTGATGTTATACTTGGCTATATGTTTGCAAAAGACATTGAATCAAGAAATTTGAATATAATGCTCAAAGGCAAGCAGCTTGGCTTGAAAGAAGAATTTATTGAAAGCCAATTAATACTTGAATAAAATGGTTAAGATTGCAGTTGCAGGAAGCAATGAATTTGTTGTTGGGTTTCAGTTAGCTGGGATAAAAGATACTATTGAAATTGCTGGCGATTATTTTAATCAACTGAAAAATCTAAAAAATAAAAAAGAAATTGGTATTGTTGTTGTAGATGAAAAAATAATGGAAAATCTTGATCCTTACCAAAAACTTGTCATAGAAGCATCTGTTGACCCTGTTTTTATTCCAGTTTCAACAAAAGTAGAGCAAGATAGCTTGAAAAGACTTATAAAAAAGTCGATAGGGGTAGATTTGTGGAGATAAAGTGAAACAAAGTTTCACGAAACTCCTCGTATAATTCGAAGGTAAAATGGACAAGGGTGTTTTATATAGGATTGCTGGGCCAGTTGTTGTAGCTAAAGGAATAAAGCCGAGAATGTATGATGTTTGCAGGGTTGGAAATGAAAAGTTAATGGGCGAAGTTATTCAAATAGAAGGAGAAAAAATAATCATTCAAGTTTACGAGGATACTTCTGGAATTAAGCCAGGAGAGCCTGTTGTGAATACAGGCGAGCCGTTAAAGGTTGAGCTTGGTCCGGGAATGCTTGGGAGCATCTATGACGGAATACAAAGGCCTTTGCCTGTGCTGATAAAGCAGATGGGAGATTTCATTAAAAGGGGGGTTGATGCGCCTGGATTAGACTACGCGAAAAAATGGGATTTCAAAGCAATTGTTAAGAATGGCGACAATGCTGCTGCTGGGCAAATTATTGGAGAGGTTGAAGAAAACCCAGGCATAATTCATAAAGTGATGGTGCCTCCTAACCAGAAAGGCAAAATTACAGAAATTAAGTCGGGAAAATTTAGTGTTAATGATGTAATTGGAAAACTTGATAATGGGTATGAATTAAGATTAAAGCATAATTGGCCTGTAAGAATATCAAGGCCCGTTGGTGCAAAACTAAAACCAGAATCACCATTGATAACGGGGCAGAGAATTTTTGATGCTTTATTTCCATTAGCTAAAGGCGGAGTAGCAGCTATTCCTGGACCGTTTGGAGCGGGAAAAACAGTTTCCCAGCAAAGCCTTGCAAAATGGTCAGACGCTGATATTATTGTCTATGTTGGTTGCGGCGAAAGAGGGAATGAGATGACAGAAGTTCTTACAGAATTTCCAGAGCTAAAAGATCCGAGAAGCGGCAAGCCATTGATGAACAGAACTGTGCTGATTGCTAACACTTCTAATATGCCTGTTGCAGCAAGAGAAGCAAGCATCTATACAGGAGTTACAATTGCTGAGTACTTTAGAGACATGGGCTACTCAGTTGCATTGATGGCAGACTCAACATCAAGATGGGCAGAAGCAATGCGTGAAATTTCATCAAGATTGGAAGAGATGCCAGGCGAAGAAGGTTATCCAGCTTATTTGTCAACTAGGTTAGCTCAATTTTATGAAAGAGGTGGAAGAGTGATTCCGCTTGGCACTAAAAAAGAAGGGAGTGTAAGCATAATTGGAGCTGTTTCTCCTCCTGGAGGAGATTTTTCAGAGCCTGTAACTCAAAGCACTTTGAGGGTTACAAAAGTTTTCTGGGCACTTGATGCAAAGCTTGCGCAGAGGAGGCATTTTCCAAGCATAAACTGGCTTACATCATATTCTTTGTACCTTAACACTTTAGAGCCATGGTTTGCAAAAAATGTTGCAACTGATTGGCAGTTGTTAGTTGGGGAAATGATGAGCATTTTGCAGGAAGAAGAGAAACTGCTTGAAATTGTGCAATTAGTCGGCTCTGATGCGCTGCCAGAAAGGCAGCAATTAATACTGCAGGTTGCAAGATTAATAAGGGAAGTTTTGCTGCAGCAGAACGCATTCCATGAAATAGATGCTTATTGTGAATTAAATAAAACATATTCAATTATGAAAGCAATAAGCCATTTTTCAAAGCTTGCAAATGCTTCTCTTGACAGCGGAATGAGAGTTCAGCAGATAATTGCAACGAAAGCAAAAGACAGATTGAGCGAAGTAAAGTTTGTAAAAGATTACGAGAAATTGTTGCAGGAAGTAACAAGCCAGATGGAAAAGGAGTTGAGAGGTTGATTATTATTTTTAAAATCAATATTAATGGTAGAATAAAAATAATGCGATGTGGAAGATAAAACAAATTTAACGATAACATGAATTTCACATTAATAAAAAACATCACAATATCAATAATGAAAAATCCAATAACGATTGAACATTAAAAAATAAAATAAAAAAATTCAAAATGAAAGCTTACTCACTAAAGTTCGTAGCCTTCATTTTGAAGGCATGCATAATAAAAATAGGTTGTTCAAAATGAAGGAATACAAAACAATAACAAGAGTTGCTGGACCGTTGATTTTTGTTGGGAAAACAGAGCCGATTGGATATGCAGACATTGTGAAGATAATGCTGCCGAACGGCGATGTAAAAAACGGGCAAGTTTTGGACACAAGCGACGATATTGTTGTTGTGCAAGTGTTTGAAGGAACTGCTGGAATTGATATTGACACGAGAGTGAAATTCTTGGG
>Ga0082335_1006141_pt1 | contig 15773 bp, 6 predicted proteins | sample Subgrocontami58m_FD_72375 | JGI IMG/M metagenome (GOLD analysis project Ga0082335, IMG submission 72375) | Subsurface groundwater microbial communities from S. Glens Falls, New York, USA - GMW37 contaminated, 5.8 m (SPADES assembly) (version 2) ... | reverse complement strand
CAGATACTTGGTGCCCGCGCCGGTGATGTTCAGCGCGCCACCAGCCGCCACGTTGAGGATGCCGCTGCCGCGCAGGTTACCCCCAGTCCAGTTGAACGTGTTGGCGACGGTGACGACACCGCTACCTGTAAGCGTGCCGCCAGTCAAGGCGAGCCCGCCGTTGACAGCAGTGGTGTTGTTCAAGGTTAGTGTCCCGCTGGATAGCGTGAGCAAGTCCCCGAATGTACTGGCGCCCGCAGTAGTCAGACTACCGCCGGAAACTGTGAATGCCTCGTTGCTTGATACCCGGTTGACGCTAAAGGTTCCGGACGGAACCATGACGGTCGGATTGCCGGCGACGTCGATAAGTACATTGTCGCTACCGATGGGAACGTTATCGGTGCTCCAGTTGAGCGCATTGCCCCATGACGTATCTGCGCCACCGCCGCCATCCCAAAGCAACCAGGTGGCGCCCGTTATGCCCAGCGACAGATTGGTCGCGTTGTACGTCGGTACTGTCGCGAAATCGGGCGTGTTGATGGTGGAAAAAGCTCCGCTCAGCGTGCCGGCCGTCAGCGGAACATAGGTGCCCGAGGCGGCCGTGAGGCCGGAGAGATTGAGCGTGCTTCCGGACTGAAGGGTCAATGTCCCGCTGACCACCAGCGCGTCATAATCGTCCGCGATTGGGCTGGAAAACTCCATGTTCAGGATTCCGGACGCACTGTTGGTAAGGTGCCCGGTGACCGCGAGCGTTCCTGTTGTATCGCCCGAGCTGGCGCCTGGTGCAATGGTGCCGTTGTTCGTCAGCGTGTTGCCGGCGCCAATATTGATCGTTCCGGAGCCGCGAATCGTGCCGTTATTGGCCCAACTACCGGTTTTCTGGAAGGTCGTGCCGGCGGCCACTTCGATGGTTCCCGACTGGGTCAGCGTTCCGTTAACGACCAGCGTGCCGCTGTTGAGGTTGACCACGCCCGTGGCCAGGTTGTTGAACACCGGCGCTATCGGCGAACTGACCGCCGTGCCGTTCAGCGTCTTGTTGAAGCTGCCGCTGTTGTTGAACGTGCCCGTGCCGCCTAGCCCATAACCCGCCGCGCTGTCGTTCAGCGTGAACACACCGCCCGTCAGGTTGTTCAGCGTGCCGTTGACACTGAAGGTCGCGCAGCAACCCCCGTTCGCCTTGGTGATCGCGCCACTGTTGTCCCACACCCGGTTCGCCCCCAGCGCCCCCGCCGTGAGCGTCACCGTCGAACCCGACGCCGTAGTCAGCAGCGTGCCCGCCACCGTCGCATCCAGCGTGCCGTTGCCCCAGTTGAACGTGCCACCATTCGGGATCGTGATCGCCCCAGAACCCGTCAAGGCGCCACCCGTGAGGTTCAGGGTCGGCAGCGTGACCGGCTGGTTGCCCAGGTTGGTGGTGCCGCCGGATACGGCAAGACTCGCCAGCGCCGTGAAGTTCGTCCCGTTCTTGAAGGTCAGGTTGTTCGCAGCGGTGATGTCGGTCAGGTTGGCAAACCCGCTCGCCTCGCCCGTCGCGATACCGCTGAAGTCGAGTGTTGCCGAGCCATTGCTCACCGCCAGCGTCGTCCCCGCATTGAGCACGTTGCCGGTGAAGCTCACATTGGTGATCCCGCAGCAGTTGCCCCAGATGTCGGTCGCACCGCTGATGTTGTAGCTGCCCGACAGGACATGGGTCTTGCTCGGGCCGCCGAACTGGACATTGCCCGCCCCGCTCACCGAGCCCGGGATCGTGTGCGAGCCGATGAACTGGAGTGTCGTGCCCGCGCCTACGTTATAGCTGCTGCCGGCAACGTCCGTCCCAGCCCCGTTCAGCGTCAGCGTGCCGCTGTTGAGGTTGACCACGCCCGTGGCCAGGTTGTTGAACACCGGCGCTATCGGCGAACTGACCGCCGTGCCGTTCAGCGTCTTGTTGAAGCTGCCGCTGTTGTTGAACGTGCCCGTGCCGCCTAGCCCATAACCCGCCGCGCTGTCGTTCAAGGTGAACATCCCGCCCGTCAGGTTGTTCAGCGTGCCGTTGACGCTGAAGGTCGCGCAGCAACCCCCGTTCGCCTTGGCGATCGCGCCACTGTTGTCCCACACCCGGTTCGCCCCCAGCGCTCCCGCCGTGAGCGTCACCGTCGAACCCGACGCCGTAGTCAGCAGCGTGCCCGCCACCGTCGCGTCCAGCGTGCCGTTGCCCCAGTTGAACGTGCCACCATTCGGGATCGTGATCGCCCCAGAACCCGTCAACGTCCCGCCGGTGAGTGTCAGTGATTGAAGTGAGATAGCATTGTTGACGGCCAACGTTCCGGTACTGTGTTCCAGCTCGATGCTTCCGCTTGTTGTTAGTGCATCGAGGACATTGCTCGTACCATTCACCGTAGCCTTGATGCCATCACCGGCACGCAAAGTGACCGTGCCAGCAGCTTGGGAAATGATGTTGCTCGAACTGCCCTGCCGGATCTTGCCGACTCCGTCCGGCGTGACGAAGTCAGCGTGCAGATTGATCGTCCCTGTTCCCGAAGCAGTCAGATTGGCATTAACGTCGATGTTACGGTGCGCTTGCAGGGTCAGTGAGTTGGCGCTGGACCAGGTCACGGCTGCGTTGACCAGGATGTCGCCGTTGCCGGCCGTAGAGGCGTCGGTCTGGATGGTCACGGGACCGCTGCCAAGAGCAGTCTGCAGTGTCGTCGCACCGATGCCGCTGGTGGTCTGCGCCGCGGCACCTGACGCAATCGTGAAATCGAGCGGGTCGATCAGCCACTCGCCTCCGCCGGTCCTGACGCTGAAGCCATCATCGACCTTGACGGCCGCCGCCGAGGTCTCGACAAACCCGCCGCTGTCCGGCGCACCGTTACCCTGCGCGCTGATTTCGCCGTGCGCCCTGAGTTCGCCGCTGATTTGCCCGTTCTCTTTGGTGATGACGGTGACGTTGCCACCCTCCCTCCCGTCAGCGCCGACTCTCGATGTCTCGGTCAGTTCGATTTTTCTCGTCGCCCGCAGGAATATCCGCCCTCCCTCCTTCACCAGACTTGAGGCATTCAGCGTGCCGCTGTTCTTAACGAGCACGCCTGCCATGCCGATGCGCCCCGCTTCGGCCACGATTTCGCCGAGGTTGGTGACATTGCCTTCGGCCCCGGTGATGTCCACCTTGACTCCGGGGGTGCCGCTGTCGACGAGTTGCGCCGTCTGCCCCGCAGCTAGAATTACTTCACCATTGGGCGCGTTGATGATGCCGTGATTCTCCACCGCCGGCGCGACGAGGTAGACGCTGCCGCCGCTCGGAGTACTGATCTGGCCGTAGTTTTCGACCTTGCCCGCGTTCGGCGTTGCTTGAAAATTCAGGCGCCCGGCGAGGAAGTCTTCGTTGCGGACGTTCAACGTGCTCGCGATAAACCCGGCCACGTCGATGCGCGCGCCCTGCCCGACCATGATGCCCGCCGGATTGACCAGCCACACCTTGCCGTTGGAACTCAGCGTGCCGAGCAGTACCGATGGGTCGCTGGTGACGACGCGGTTCAACACGCTGCTCGCGGCGGAAAACTGGTCGAAGCGCGTCGTCTCTCCGGCGCCGATGGAGAAGGTGTTCCAGTTGATGATGGCGCCGTTGCTGTTGGTGACCGTCAGCAGCTTGCCCGCCTGATTGAAGCTCGCGCTGCCGTTGACGACTTGAGGGGCGGTGGGATTGGACCAGGCCGGGGCGCTGGCGAAGCAGGCGGAGATCGCTACAACGATCAGGCGCTTCTTCGCCGTAATTCGTCTGGCGGCAAGAAATTGCGGCCTTATGCGGGATAAAGTTGTCCCCGTCTTACTGGCCATGATCTTCCCCTCCGTTTTTTTATCCTGGCAGCGGCCGCGCAGCACCCCTGCAGGTGCCGATCCGATGCACGCATCGGTTTTCGATACTACTCGCGTCGCGGACAAATCCATAATCAGATTATGGACATAAGTCACAGTCTGCCACAAATTCTGGGTTGATGGCGATGCGCTTGTTTTAGAACGCGAACATCACATTGAGGTGGCCGCGCCAGTCGCCACGCTCTTTGGTATTGGGCGGGCCGGCATCGAGCACCTGCCCCAGGTCGAAGCGCAGGCTGAAGTCCTTGCCAATGCCATAGCGCAGGCCTGCGCCGACGCTGGCGACGCCGATCCTGGCCGGCGTGAGCGAGCCCTCGGGAACGCCATGGTTGTAGCCGCGCGAGAAGTCATAGAACGCGAGCACGCGCAGGCTGCCGGGGATGCCGGCCGCTTTCGCCAGTTCCGGCGTGTACGCCTCCACGTTGACGACATAGCCGTTGTCGGCCGAGGCCGCGCGCTCGGTGAAACCGCGCACCGCGGTCGAACCGGCGAGGCCGAACTGCTCGGCCGCGACCAGCGGTTTGCCGGCGTACTGACTGCTTGCGGCCACGCGCACCTGCCAGTCGGTCTGGAACGCGGTCAGGTAACTGCCCCCCAGGCGTACGATGCTGAAGTCGTCGCGCCCCGAGCGGTTGCCCGAGGTGAGATAGGAATAACGGTCAGTAGTGTCATCGAGGTTGGTGTAGCGGGTGCCCAGCGCCCAGTTTTGTGCAATGCCGATGCTGTAATCGAACATCTGGCCCGGACTCAAGCGCTGGCCGCTGTAAGTGAGGCTCAAGGGGCGCGTGGTGTAGGGCACGCAGGCGGCGATCGCCGGCGTCGGCGGATCGATGTCGGTTGGGTCGCCAGCCGAGGTGCAGCGCGAGTTGATGTACTTGTAGTCAAAACCGAAGATCAGCTTCGAGCTGTATTCGCCGCGGCGGGCAAAGTAGTGGTTCCAGCGCAGGCCGAACACATCGCCCTTGCCCACGATACCGAGCGCCCCGCCCAGGGTGGGCGAAGTGCTCGGGGTGTTCACGCCCGACTTGCCATAGATAAAATCGAGGCTGTCCCCCAGCGCATAGAAGGGGATGCGATAGCCAAGGCTGAATATGTCTACCTTCACCCCCGCCGGGGCGTCAGCCGAGCTAGTGTAGGCCAGAGTCAGAGTGTGATCGCGGTTGAACAGGTTCGCATGCTGGTAGGCCACCCCCACGCGCGATATGCCGGTGGCCGCGGTGCCGGTTGCGTCCACGGTTGCGAAGACGCGCTGCGGGTTCTCTTCGGTGACCACCACCTTGGCGTCGACCTTGCCCTCTTCCTCGCTCACACCCAGGGTCACTTCGATCTGTTTCGCCGGATTCTCATTGGAGAGCTGGATGTTCTCGGACATCCGGCGCAGATTGGGCGCACGGCCTTCCTTCAGTTCGGGCAGACCCGCGCGCACATTGGCGTTGCTGAAGATCTTGTTGCCGCTGATGAGGACCTTGCCGATGACACCTTCGGTGATCTGCAGGCGCACGACGCCGGTGGTCAATTCCTGCTCCGGCACATACACCTGCACGGTGCTGTACCCGGCCCGGCGATAAGCGCCTTCGAGTGCTTCGAGCGCTTTCTGGATGTCGCCATAAACGCGCTTGAGGCCCAACAACGGCGTCACCACGCGCTGCACCTCGGCTTCAGGCAGCAGTGTATTGCCTTCGATCTGGAAACGGACGATGTCGAAATGCTCGTCCTGGGCCAGGCTGGGGGCGGCTGCCAAGGCGACCAACAAGTAAATCAACGCCCAGCCCGAGACCATTTTTTTCATCTGTTATTTTCCAGTGCGAACTCTCAGTCTGGTTCAGGTTTCACCTGTACTCTACACATCTAGCTGATCGCGCTCATCTGCCGCAAGCGAGCTAGCCTTTGCCCCTGGCACCGCGCTTTCAATCCGCCAATAAGGCGGCGCTTCAAATCCTGTCCCTAGCGGCTGAAGCGCGGCTCTCTGAGGTTGCCGGATAGGGCGAGATTGGCACGCGCCTGCGCCACGGGGGATTTGAGTTCGACGCTAAAGCGGCCGCCGACATTTTTCCTGCCGTCGACATCGGCGCTGCCGCTCGCGCTCACGGGGCCAGAACTGAGGCGAAGCTGCTGCAACTGAGTCCTGCCGCCCTCGCGCACGAAGCTGCCGCTAAGTTCGGCGAAGGCGGTCTTGCCGCCGACGCCACCGCCCTGCAACAGACGCGCCAGGTCCACCCCGAGCAATGAACCTTTCTGCACGCCGAAGGTTCCTTCCAGTCGCGGCGCGGCAAAAAGCTCGTCGTATGATTTCGCGCGCATTGCATACCTTGCCTTGCCTTCGAGCTTGCCCTCCTCCAACAGCGAGGGGGCGATTGTGCCCGGGTCCATCGCCCGCGCGCTGATTTCCCCGCTCAGGCTCCAGTCGGCCCCCCATTTGAGATTGGCGCTGCCGGAGAGATAGCCGCCGTAGATCCCGCCTTTGAATTCGCTCAGCCTGAGTTCGTCGCGGCTGATCACACCCTTGGCGTTGAAATTTTCCAGCATAAATGCGGCAGCAAACGGCATGCTGAACGCGTTGGTCTCGACCTCGATCTGTATGTCCTCGCCCCTGGGCTCGAGCAGCAGGCTCGTTTTATGGTCCGGCGTCTCGAGCGCGATTTTCTGCCAGGCGCCGTCTTCGCCCATGCCGATCTTCGCGTCAAGCGCGGGCAGGGTGATGGTCTTCGAATCGAGCTTCCCGTTCCTGACGATGACGCTCGCCACCTTCAAGTCCCGTCCCTGCGGTTTGCCGAACAGCAGTGCGATAAACCCCTCCTCGCTCAGCACCGGCGACTCGAGCTCGATCGATTTGAACGTCTTCTTGTCGCTGAACATGCCACCCAGCTCCGCGACGGCTTTGATCTGCGCCACCGCGAGCTGGCCTTCGTTGCCTACGGAAACGCCGTCCAGGCGCCAGTGAGGCAACGGCACAAGCGACAGGCGCAGCGCCTTGATTTTCACCGGCTGCTGCAAATGGGCGCCAGCCAGTTTCTCGAACTGCGGTATCTGGCCATCGAAGGAAACGAAGTGGATCCCGCCCAGGCCGAGAATCAGCAGCAGGAACAGTAATAGCGCAATCGGCTTGCCCCATTTGATCGGCATCCGGTACGCCACCCGGGTTTCCTCGGTTGTAGCCTTGGTCTCGTCGGCGCGCATTGCGGCCTCGGCGTGCACTGCGGCTTCGACGCGGACACGCTCCCTGGCTGTCTCCTTGTCGCGTTTGCGCGGATCCTCGCGCGGCTCGGCCGGTTTTTTTCCGTCCTTGGCTGCGGCCGCGGCCGCCTCCTCTTCCAGCTCTTTCTCCATATCCGCAAAATGGCTCTCGGTCTCTTCATTCTGAGCCTCGAGCTGCGCCTGCGCCTCGGCGTATTCCCGCTCCGGCGCCGCCGGTTCCACGCGCGCCTTGCCCTTGACCTGCTTGGGTTGTTGCGCCTTTTCGTCCTTGCGGCGCTGTTCCTCAGCGCGCTGTTCTTCGGCTTCGGCTTCCCTGCGCGCTTTTTCTTCCGCTTCGAGTCTTGCCTTCTCCTCGGCTTCCTTGCGCGCCTTTTCCTCCAGTGCTTTGAGCATATTGTCGTCGGCACCGGCGGTGGGCTTCGCGGCCTCGGATTTCACCTCGGCGCCTATGCTCTTATCAGCATCGAAGTCGAATTCGATCTTGACCAGATCGTCCAGTGAGGGGCCGGGCTTGGGGGCAGCCGGCGCCTCCCCCGCGGCTGCGCGCCGCGCATTTTCCTCGGCGGCCCTGCGCGCGTCGGTTTCGATCTTGGCCTTGTCCTCGGCGTCTTTGCGGCTCCGCTCTTCGGCTTCGCGCCTCTCCCGGTCTTCCGCGTCGCGCCGCTCGGCATCCGTTGCTTCGCTGCGCGCCTTTGCTTCGGCTTCCTTGCTCGCTTGTTCCTTGGCGCTGCGCTCGACGTCTTCCCTAGCCTTGCGTTCGCTATCCTCTCTGCTTCTGCGCTCCGCGTCTTCTTTCGCCCTGCGCTCTTCCTCGAGCTTGGCGCGCAGTTCATCGGCCTCGCGCCGTGCCTTTTCCTCAGCTTCCTTGCGCTCGCGCTCCGCCTCTTCCTTCGCCTTGCGCTCCGCTTCCTCGCGCGCCCTGCGCTCTTCCTCGAGCTTGGCGCGCAGTTCATCGGCCTCGCGCCGTGCCTTTTCCTCAGCTTCCTTGCGCTCGCGCTCTGCCTCTTCCTTCGCCTTGCGCTCCGCTTCCTCGCGCGCCCTGCGCTCTTCCTCGAGCTTGGCGCGCAGTTCATCGGCCTCGCGCCGTGCCTTTTCCTCGGCTTCCCTGCGCTGGCGCTCCACCTCTTCCTTCGCCTTACGCTCGGCTTCCTCGCGCGCCTTGCGTTCTTCCTCCAGCTTGGCGCGCAATTCATCGGCCTCGCGCCGCGCCTTTTCCTCGGCTTCCTTGCGCTCGCGCTCCACCTCTTCCTTCGCCTTGCGCTCCACTTCCTCGCGCGCCTTGCGTTCTTCCTCCAGCTTGGCGCGCAATTCATCCGCCTCGCGCCGCGCCTTTTCCTCGGCTTCCTTGCGCTCGCGCTCCGCCTCTTCCTTCGCCTTGCGCTCGGCTTCTTCGCGCGCCTTACGCTCCTCTTCGAGCTTGGCGCGCAATTCATCCGCCTCGCGCCGCGCCTTTTCCTCGATCTCCTTGCGCGCGCGTTCCTCGGCTTCCTTGCGCGCGCGCGTCTCGGCCTCGACACGCGCTTGCTCTTCCGCCCTGGCGCGCGCCTCCGCTTCCTGTCGCGCCTTTTCCTCGGCTTCGCGCCGCGCCTGCTCTTCGGCGTCTCTCTTCGCGCGTACTTCCGCCTCGGCCTTGGCCCTGGTTTCAGCTTCTGCTTTGGCTCTGGCTTCAGCTTCTGCTTTGGCTCTGGCTTCAGCTTCAGCCTTGGCCCGTGCTTCCGCTTCTGCCTTGGCGCGCGCCGCGGCCTCGGCGGCTGCGGCTTTGGCCTTCTCCAACGCGTCGGCTTTGGCCTTGATTTCGGCTTCCGCACGTGCCCGCACGGCGGCCTCTGCCGCGGCTTTCGCCCGTGCGTCCGCTTCTGCCTTGGCGCGAGCGGCGGCCTCCGCAGCAGCGGCCGCCTGTGCCTTCTGCTTCGCCGCCTCTGCGGCTTGCGTGGCCATGGCCGGTAGCGTTGGAATCGCCACAGTAAAGTCAAGGTCCATATCACCGCCCGAAGCGGGGTTTTCAGGCGGCCGCGCTGCGGGGCCTTTGGGCGGCGGCGCCGCTGTCTGCGGCGCGGGCTTCGGCGCCGCCTGCGCGAATTCGCGGATGAAGTCATCCTTGGCGAGCGCTTTCAGGGCCTCCTGCAGCTTCGCCTCGGGCAGCTTGCCGAACCTGGTCTGCACTTCAGCCATCGTGGCTTTGCCGTCGATCTCTTTCAGGAGAGCGCGCAAATCACGCGACAGGACGCTGGTTTTTCCAGTCGCCTCCATCAGGCCTTTAGCGGTTTTGGTGAAGACTGTTGTGCGGTCCATGCGGCCTCAGTGGCTGAACGCTTCCTTTCCTAGCGGTGGATTATAGGAAATTCGCAGCTAACCCGATAGTCAATACTTCACCTCCGGAGCCGAAATGCTCACGTCCCCGGCGTTCCATATCCCCCTCCCCCCGGAGTCTCGATGACGAACACTTCGCCCGGCATCAATTCCGCCTTGCCGGAGCCGCCAAGCCAAAGCGTGCTGCCGTCGGCGCGCTCGACCCAATTGCGCCCGACTTTTCCCGGCTCGCCCCCTGCCATGCCATAGGGGGGAATGCGGCGATGCCCCGAGAGTATCGCCGCAGTCATCGCCTCGAGAAAACGCACCCGGCGCACGGTGCCGCTGCCGCCGCGCCACTTGCCGTTTCCGCCCGAGCCCGAACGGATGCCAAAGCTTTCCAGCAGCACCGGAAAGCGCCATTCCAGCACCTCGGGATCGGTGAGCCGGGTGTTGGTCATGTGCGTGTGCACGGCATCGGTGCCGTCAAATCCCTCGCCCGCGCCCGAGCCGCCGCAAATGGTCTCGTAATACTGGTGTTCGGCGTTGCCGAAAGTGAAATTGTTCATCGTGCCCTGGGAGGCGCCCATCACGCCGAGCGCGCCATAGAGAGCATCGGTGATGCATTGCGAGGTTTCGACATTGCCCGCGACCACCGCCGCCGGATAGCGCGGACGCAGCATACTGCCCTCTGGAATGATCACGTCAAGCGGCTTCAGACAGCCTGCATTGAGCGGAATGTCGTCGTCAACCAGCGTGCGGAACACGTACAGCACGGCCGCCATGCACACTGCCGCAGGCGCATTGAAATTGTCCGGCAACTGTGCCGAGGTCCCGGTGAAGTCGATGGTGGCGCCGCGTGCCGTCTTGTCGATGCCGATCTTCACGCGGATCAGCGCGCCCGAGTCCATCTCGTAGCTGAACTCGCCCGGCTTGAGCACATCGATCACGCGCCGCACCGCCTCCTCGGCATTGTCCTGCACGTGCCGCATATAGGCGTGCACCACGTCGAGGCCGAAATGCTCGACCATGCGGCGCAATTCCTGCACGCCTTTCTCGTTGGCCGCGATCATCGCGCGCAGGTCGGCGAGGTTCTGCTCGAGGTTGCGCGCCGGGTACTTGCCCGAACCGAGGAGCGCGATGGTTTCTTCCTCGCGCAGCCGGCCTTCCTCGACTAGCAGGAAATTGTCGATCAGCACGCCTTCCTCTTCCACCACCTTGCTGTCGGGCGGCATCGATCCGGGGGTGATGCCGCCGACGTCGGCGTGATGGCCGCGCGAGCCAACATAAAAGAGTATCTCGCCGCCGGCATCATCAAATACCGGCGTGATCACGGTGATGTCGGGCAGGTGCGTGCCGCCGTTGTAGGGCGCGTTGAGCATGTAGATGTTGCCCGGTGAGATCCGGCCGACGTTCTCGCGCATCACCGTCTTGATCGATTCGCCCATCGAGCCCAGGTGCACCGGCAGGTGCGGTGCGTTGGCGATGAGTTGCCCCTGCGCATCGAACAGCGCGCAGGAAAAATCGAGCCTCTCCTTGATGTTGACCGAGCAGGCAGTGGCCTCCAGCCGCAAGCCCATCTGCTCCGCGATCGACATATACAGGTTGTTGAACACCTCCAGCATCACCGGATCCACATTGGCGCCGATGGCGACGCGCGCCGGGCGCGCCTCGACGCGCCTGAGCAGCAAATGATCGAGCGGCGTGACCTCGGCCTGCCAGCCAGGCTCCACCACCGTGGTGGCGTTGGCCTCGGCGATGATCGCCGGGCCCTTGAGCTTGTCGCCGGGCTGCAGCGCGTCGCGCAGGAACACCAGCGTGCGTTGCGATTTGCCGCCGCTATGCATGTCCACGGTGTCCGCCGCCCGTGGCGGGCCTTTTCGCGCCGGTGCGGCTGGCGCGGCTTCGACCGGCGCGTCGGATACGCCGATCGCCTCGACCGAAACGGCTTCGGCGAGCAGCGCGCGCTCGGGCATGAGGAAGGAGTAGCGCTTGCGATACGCCGCCTCGAACTGCTCGACCATGTGCGCCATCGAGCCGAAATCGACAAGCAGCGCGGAATCGGTGCCGTCGTAGCGCAAATGCACGCGCCGGACGATGCGCACGTTCTCCGCGGGCACGCCCTGGCGCAGGATTTCATCCCTCGCGGGAACGGCGAGCTTTTCCGATGTGTCCGCAAGCAGGTTCAAGTTGCCTTGCTCCAACTTCACCTCGACCGCCTGCTCGCGCATGGCGGTGATGTCCGCGAGGCCCATGCCGTAGGCCGAGAGCACGCCCGCGAGCGGATGGATGAACACCTGGGTCATGCCCAGCGCATCGGCCACCAGGCAGGCATGCTGGCCGGCCGCGCCGCCAAAGCAACACAGGGTGTATTCGGTCACGTCGTGGCCGCGCTGCACCGAAATCTGCTTGATCGCATTCGCCATATTGCCCACGGCGATATCGACATATCCCTCGGCCACCTGCTCCGGCGTGCGCGCGTCGCCCGTGGCCTGCTTGATTTCGCGCGCCAACTCGGTGAACTTGCGCCGCACGACCTCGGCATCGATCGGCTCGTCGCCGCCCGGCCCGAACACCGAGGGGAAGAACTTCGGCTGGATCTTGCCCAGCATGACGTTGCAGTCGGTGACCGCGAGCGGGCCATTCCTGCGATAGGAGGCGGGTCCGGGGTTGGCTGCGGCCGAATCCGGCCCGACGCGGTAGCGCGCGCCGTCGAAATGCAGGATCGAGCCTCCGCCCGCCGCCACCGTGTGTATGCTCATCATCGGCGCGCGCATGCGCACGCCGGCCACCTGGGTTTCGAAGGCGCGCTCGAATTCGCCGGCGTAATGCGATACGTCGGTCGAGGTCCCGCCCATGTCGAAGCCTATGATCTTGTCGAAGCCTGCATGCAGCGAGGTGCGCACCGCGCCGACGATGCCGCCCGCCGGCCCGGACAGGATGGAGTCCTTGCCCTGGAAGCGGCGCGCGTCGGTCAAGCCGCCGTTGGATTGCATGAACATCAGGCGCACGCCTTCCAGTTCGGAGGCCACCTGCCCGACGTAGCGCCGCAGGATGGGCGAAAGATAGGCATCGACCACCGTGGTGTCGCCGCGGCTGACCAGCTTCATCATCGGGCTCACCTCGTGCGACACCGACACCTGGCCGTAGCCGATGGCGCGCGCCATCGCCGCCACCTGTTTCTCGTGAGCCTGATAGCGATAGCCGTGCATGCACACGATGGCGATCGAGCGATAGCCCTCGTCATAAGCGGCCAGCAGATCGCGCCGCGTCGGCCCGACGGCGAGCGGCGTCAGCACTTCTCCGTGCGCGCCGACGCGCTCTTCGATTTCGACCACCTTCGCGTAGAGCAACTCGGGCAGCACGATGTGGCGCGAGAAAATCTTCGGCCGGTTCTGGTAGGCGATCCTGAGCGCATCGCGAAAACCCCGGGTGATGGCGAGCACCGTGCGCTCGCCCTTTCTTTCCAACAGCGCATTGGTCGCGACCGTGGTGCCCATTTTCACGGCTTCGATCTTCTCCCCCGGGATGGGCGCACCGGCGGCGACGCCGAGCAACTGGCGGATGCCGGCGAGCGCGGCGTCGCGGTAATGCTCCGGATTCTCCGACAGCAGCTTGTGCGTGACGATGCCGCCTTCGGGCCGGCGCGCGACGATGTCGGTGAATGTGCCGCCGCGGTCGATCCAGAATTGCCAGCGTTGCTGCGTCATGGGAATTATTCGGGCCGGACCAGAGTCAGTTCGGCCATTTTAAGCCGGAACCTCGGCGATTCAATTGCTTATCCAAGTCAGCGCGGCATCCGGCTTGACGTTCGCCAACGATGGTGGTACTTTGGTGACACCATACAGCGGAAGCAAGCAATGTCCACTACTACCCTCAAACTGCCGGAAGAACTGAAGGAGCGCATTGCAGCGGCCGCCGCGGACGCAGGCAAGTCGCCGCACGCCTTCATGGTCGAAGCGCTCGCGGCGCAAACGGCGCTGGCCGACCGGCGTAGAGTTTTTGTAGCCGCGGCGCATGCGGCGGCGCAGGAGGTCGCGCAATACGGCCTGGTGTATGACGCCGACGAAGTGTTCGGTTATCTGCAAGACAAGCTCAAAGGCAAGCGCGCCAAACGTCCTAAAGCTGTCAAACTCTAAGAATTGCCCGTGACGCGGCTCGTGTTTTCTGATCCGGCGTTGCAGGATATCGAACGCCTGGCGGAATTTTTGATGGAATCGGATCCCGTTGCCGCCAGCGCCACGGCAGATGTATTGACCGGTGGCCTGAAAATCCTCAAAGATCACCCTCTCATCGGTAGGCCCGCGGAACTTGGGTACCGGGAGTTGCTCATTTCGCGCGGGCGTACCGGTTATGTGGCGCTATATAAATACGAGGTGAAGCGCGATGCCGCGATTATTCTTGCCGTTCGGCATCAGCGCGAGGGTGGGTCCTGACGAATGGAACGAGTAGATTGCGTCGTCATCGGCGCGGGCGTGGTCGGCCTCGCAGTGGCCCGAGCGCTGGCTCTGGCGGGGCGCGAAGTCATCGTGCTGGAGGCCGCGGGCGCAATCGGCACCGAAACCAGCTCGCGCAACAGCGAAGTCATCCACGCCGGCATCTACTATCCGACCGGTTCGGCCAAGGCGGTCCTGTGCGTGCAAGGCAGAGCGCTGTTGTACCGCTACTGCGAAGCGCATGGCGTCGCCCACCGCCGCTGCGGCAAGCTGATCGTGGCCACCGCAGCGGAGCAGATCGCCGCGCTGCACAAGATCCAGGCGCAGGCCGCGGTCAACGGCGTGCACGATCTGCGTCTCCTGGCGGCAGATGAAGCCAGGGCGATGGAGCCGCAACTGCGCTGCGTCGCGGCCCTGCACTCGCCCTCGACCGGCATCATCGATAGCCACGGCCTGATGCTCGCCTGCCAGGGTGAAGCCGAGGACCATGGCGCCATGCTCGCGCTGCGCAGTCCGGTGAGCGGCGGCGAAATTGAGGCCGATGGCATCGCGCTCGATGTCGGCGGCGCCGAGCCCATGCGCATACTGGCGCGTACCGTGGTCAACAGCGCCGGGCTCATGGCGCAGCGTGTGGCGGGCAGCCTGAACGGTTTTCCGAAGGACAAGATCCCGCCCTGCCATTACGCCAAGGGTAACTATTACAGTCTCGTTACGCGCTCGCCTTTTACCCATCTGATCTACCCGGTGCCGGAGACAGCCGGCCTGGGCGTGCACCTGACACTGGATCTTGCCGGTCAGGCGCGCTTCGGGCCGGACGTGGAATGGATAACGGAAATGGACTACGATGTCGACTTGCGCCGCGCCGATGGTTTTTATCGGGCGATACGCGATTACTGGCCGGGGCTTCGGGACGGACAACTGGCGCCGGGATATGCCGGCATACGGCCCAAGCTCGGTGGCCCGAAACAAGCAGCAAGCGATTTCCTGATCCAGGGTCCAGCCGAACACGGGGTACCGGGCCTGGTCAACCTGTTCGGCATCGAGTCGCCCGGGCTGACGGCTTCGCTCGCGCTGGCAGAGCATGTCGTGGAAATCGCGGGCAAGACCTGAAGAAGAAATGCATATGCGGCAGCATCAAATGATAGTCGATGCACCCCGTTCGATCTACCTGACCGGCGAAATCCGCGAGATCGAACGACTCGCCCAAGCGCGGCCCGGTTGCGCGCCGCTGATGCAAAAGGCCGGCCTGGCCGCCGCCGAATACGCGCGCGAGCTGCTCGGCGAATACGGCAGGACCGTGCTGGTGCTGGCCGGTCCCGGCAACAACGGCGGCGACGCATTCGAGGTCGCGGCGCAGCTCAAGCGCTGGTACTACCGCGTCGAGCTGGTATTCGCCGGGGACGAACACCAACTGTCCGAAGATGCGCTGGCCGCGCTCAGGAAATGGCGCGCGTGCGGGGGCAATACTTATGCCGCGCCGCCGGCGGCGCTGCGTCCGGACCTGGTGGTGGACGGCCTGTTCGGCATCGGTCTCACCCGCGCGCTCGAAGGCGGCTACGCCGACATCATCGCCGGCGTCAATCGCCTGCCCGGACCCAAGCTCGCGCTGGACATCGCCAGCGGCATCAACGCCGACACCGGTGCGATCATGGGATGCGCCCTGCGCGCGACCCACTGCATCACCTTCATCGCGCTCAAGCCCGGCCTGCTCACTTTGGATGGCCCGGATTATTGTGGAAAACTCGGCGGCGAAATCCGCGTCGCCGATCTCGGGCTCGATCTCGGCGTGATGCCGGCGAGCAAGGGCGCCACAACCTCAGCCGATACTCTGCGCCGGGTGCTCCCGCCGCGGCCGCTCAATTTCCACAAGGGCAATGCGGGCAGCGTAGGCGTGCTCGGCGGCGCCTGCGGCATGGCCGGCGCCGCCGTACTCGCCGGACGCGCCGCGCTGAAGCTCGGCGCAGGTAAGGTGTTCCTCGGCCTGCTGACCGACCACCCGCCCTATGTCGATTACGCCCA
>Ga0082335_1006140_pt1 | contig 15773 bp, 13 predicted proteins | sample Subgrocontami58m_FD_72375 | JGI IMG/M metagenome (GOLD analysis project Ga0082335, IMG submission 72375) | Subsurface groundwater microbial communities from S. Glens Falls, New York, USA - GMW37 contaminated, 5.8 m (SPADES assembly) (version 2) ... | reverse complement strand
CGGCGAGCGCGACGACGATGTCGCCGTTGCGCGCGTCCTGCGCGCGGCGAACGACCACGAGGTCGCCGTCGAGGATGCCGGCCTCGATCATCGACAGGCCGCGCACGCGCAGCAGAAAATCGGCCTGCGGCGTGAACAGCGCGGGATCGATGCGGATGTTGCCCAGCCGGTTCTCGATCGCCAGCAACGGGCTGCCGGCGGCCACCGTGCCGATCAGCGGCAGGCCGAGCTGTTCCACCAGGCGGATGCCGCGCGCGGAGCCGGGTTCCAGCGTGATCGCGCCCTTTTTCGCCAGCGCGCGCAAATGGTCCTCGGCGGCATTGGGCGAGGCGAAGCCGAAGGCGCCGGCGATTTCGGCCCGCGTCGGCGGCATGCTGAAAATTTCCATGCTGTTGCGGATGAAATCGAGGATTTCCTGCTGGCGGGGCGTCAGATCGTGGGCCATGGGCGTGCTCCTGTGGCTGTTTTTACATACAGTACAGCAAACTTCGGTCCCGGTAAAGCCCGATCCTGAATTTGCCGAACCCCGCGCAGGTGGTTTATAGGATAATCCCGGCTGGTCGTCGGGAGAGAGTGACACTGTTCCCACCGTCACCGCCGAAGGCGCAACCCCCAGGAACCGCTCAGGCAAAAGGGCCGACGACGCAGCACAAATCTGGAGAGCGGCAGCTCATGGCAGCATCGTGAAGCCTGCCCGCCGACGGAGTAAATCTCTCAGGCGCCAAGGACAGATGGGGACGTGACGGAGTCCCGTCACGTTTCTTGCCGCCACCTGTTCGAGGATCGCCATGCCGCTACATACCCCGCTCTACGACTCCCACCTCGCCGCCGGCGCCAGGATGGTGGATTTCTCCGGCTGGGACATGCCCATCCACTACGGCTCGCAGATCGAGGAGCACCACGCCGTGCGCCGCGACGCCGGCATGTTCGACGTTTCCCACATGTGCGCGCTGGACCTCGCCGGTCCGGATGCCAAGCGCTGGCTGCGCCGCCTGCTGGCCAACGACGTGGCCAAGCTGACCACGCCGGGCAAGGCCCTGTATTCCTGCATGCTGGATGAATCGGGCGGCGTCATCGACGACCTGATCGTGTATTACTTCAGCCCCGAGCGCTACCGCATCGTGGTGAACGCCGGCACCACGGACAAGGATATCGCCTGGATGCGCGCCCGCCTCGCCGGATTCAATGCCACCCTCATGGTCCGGCGCAGGGGCAACGACGATGCCGTGGCGATGATCGCCCTGCAGGGTTCCGACGCGCACGAGCGCCGCCGTACCGGCATCGATGCCGTGGCCATGATCGCCGTGCAGGGCCCCCGTGCGCGCGAGCGGGTGTGGGCCGCCTTTCCCGACAGCCGCGCCGCGAGCGAGCCGCTGGGCGTGTTCCAGGCCGCCGAATTTACGTCAACGCGGGGGGACTGGTTGATCGCGCGCACCGGCTATACCGGCGAGGACGGCTTTGAAATCACCCTGCCGGCCGACGCCGCGGCCGACGCCTGGCAGGCACTGCTCGGCGCCGGCGTCAAACCCTGCGGCCTGGGCAGCAGAGACACGCTGCGCCTCGAAGCCGGCATGAACCTCTATGGCCAGGACATGGACGAGGAGGTCTCGCCCTACGAGGCCGGCCTGCGCTGGACGGTCGACCTGAAAGACACGGAGCGCGACTTCATTGGCAAGGCGGCGCTGGCGGCCATGCAGCCGCGCCAGCAGTTCGTCGGCCTGCTGCTGCTCGATCGCGGCGTGCTGCGCGCCCACCAGAAAGTCTTCACGCCGCAGGGCGCGGGCGAAATCACCAGCGGCACGTTCTCGCCCACGTTGAACCAATCCATCGCCCTGGCGCGCCTGCCGCAGGACGCCGCCATTGGCAGCGAAATCGAAGTTGAAATCCGCGACAAGCGCCTCAAGGCGCGCGTCGTCAAACCCACATTTGTCCGTAACGGAACCCCCTTGATCTGAGGAAAGCACATGAACACACCCAGCAACCTGAAATACGCCGCTTCCCACGAATGGGCCAGGCTCGAAGCCGACGGCACGGTCACCATCGGCATCACCGACCACGCCCAGGAAGCCCTCGGCGACATCGTCTTCCTCGAACTGCCGGCCGTCGGCCGCGTGGTCAAGGCCCGCGAGGAATGCGCGGTGGTCGAATCGGTGAAAGCCGCCTCGGACATCTATTCCCCCGTCTCGGGCGAAGTGGTGGACGCCAACCAGGCCGCCACCGACGCGCCCGAGTCGGTCAATGCCGATGCCTATGCCGCCTGGCTGTTCCGTATCAAGCCCTCCGAATCTGCCAAATGCGCCGCGGAACTCGATGCCCTGCTGAGCGCCGACGCCTACGCCGCGACGCTCTGACATGCACGCTGAAAACCTGACGCTTCCGCTGACCACCCTCGAACAGCACGACGAATTCATCGGCCGCCACATCGGCCCCGACGAACATGCCATCGCGGCGATGCTCGCCTCGATCGGCACCGATTCACTGCGCACCCTGATCGGTGAGACGGTGCCGGCCACCATCCGCCTGCAGCGCCCGCTCGACCTGCCGGCGGCGATGCCGGAACATTCGGCACTGGCGGCATTGAAGGCCGTCGCGGCAAAGAACGTGCTGAAGAAATCGCTGATCGGCCAGGGCTACTACGGCACCCACACGCCGCCGGTGATCCTGCGCAACCTGTTCGAGAACCCCGGCTGGTACACCGCCTACACGCCCTACCAGGCCGAGATCGCCCAGGGCCGGCTGGAGGCGCTGCTCAACTACCAGCAGATGGTGATCGACCTCACCGGCATGGAAATCGCCAATGCTTCGCTGCTCGACGAGGCCACCGCCGCCGCCGAAGCGATGACCATGGCGCGGCGCATCTCGAAGAGCACGAGCAATGTCTTCTTCCTCGATGAAGCGGCCTTCCCGCAGACCATCGACGTGATCAGGACGCGCGCCGCGTATTTCGGTTTCGAGCTGGCCTTCGGCAAACCCGAAGACGCAAGCAAGCAGGATTTGTTTGGCGCCTTGCTGCAATACCCCAATGCGCGCGGCGAGATCGCCGACCTGACCACCGCGATCGCGACGATCAAGGGCCGTGGCGGCGTGGTCGCCGTCGCCTCCGACCTGATGGCTCTGGTGCTGCTGAAGCCGCCCGGCGAAATGGGCGCCGACATTGCACTCGGCTCGTCCCAGCGCTTCGGCGTACCGATGGGTTTCGGCGGCCCGCACGCGGCCTTCTTCGCCACGCGCGAGGCGCATGTGCGCTCGATGCCGGGGCGCATCATCGGCGTCTCCAAGGACGCGCGCGGCAAGATCGCCTACCGCATGGCGCTGCAAACGCGCGAGCAGCACATCCGGCGTGAGAAGGCCAACTCCAACATCTGCACCTCGCAGGTGCTGCTGGCCAACATCGCCGGCATGTACGCGGTGTGGCACGGGCCGCTCGGCCTGCGCGCCATCGCCGGGCGCATCCATCGCCTGGCCGCTTTGCTGGCCGGCGCGCTGGGGGTGACCGGACGCGACTTCTTCGATACCTTCGAACTCAATGTCGGCGCCGGCGAGGCGGCGAAAATCCTCCAGGCGGCGCGCGACGCCGGCTACAACCTGCGCCAGGTCGATGAGGCCACCATCGCCATCAGCCTCGACGAAACCACCACGCGCGAGGACGTCGCCGTATTGCTCAGCATCTTCGGCAAGGCAACTCCCGTGGAAGCCCTTGACGCCGCACGGCCCTGCGCGATTCCGATCACCTTGCAGCGACGCGAGCCGATCCTCACGCATCCGGTGTTCAACACGCACCACACCGAGCACGGCATGCTGCGCTACCTCAAGCGCCTGCAGAACCGCGACCTGGCGCTGGACCACGCGATGATCCCGCTCGGCTCCTGCACCATGAAGCTCAACGCCGCCGCCGAGATGATTCCCGTCTCCTGGCCCGAGTTTTCGCAGATGCATCCCTTTGCGCCGCTCGATCAGGCGCAAGGCTATCTGGAACTGATCACCGGCCTCGAAGACCAGCTCAAGGCGATCACCGGCTTCGATGCCGTCTGCATGCAGCCGAATTCCGGCGCGCAGGGCGAGTATGCAGGCCTGGTGGCGATCCGTCGTTACCAGGCCGCCAACGGCCAGGGCGCGCGCAAGGTCTGCCTGATTCCGAAATCGGCGCACGGCACCAACCCGGCGACGGCGCAGATGTGCGGCCTCGAGGTGGTGGCCGTGGCCTGCGACGACAGCGGCAACGTCGACGTCGAGGACCTCAAGGCCAAGGCCGCGCAGCACGCGGCGAACCTGTCCTGCCTGATGCTGACCTACCCGTCGACCCACGGCGTGTTCGAGGAATCGGTGAAGGACATCTGCGCCATCGTCCACGCCCACGGCGGCCAGGTGTACATGGACGGCGCCAACCTCAACGCGCAGGTCGGCCTCTGCCGCCCGGCCGACATCGGCGCCGACGTATCGCACATCAACCTGCACAAGACCTTCGCCATCCCGCACGGCGGCGGCGGCCCGGGCATGGGGCCGATCGGGCTCAAGGCGCACCTCGCGCCCTACATGGCCAACCACTCGGTGCAGACCGTGCCCGGACCGCACGGCGGCCAGCATGCGGTGTCCGCCGCGCCCTGGGGCTCGGCCTCGATCCTGCCGATCTCATGGATGTACATCAGCATGATGGGCGGCACCGGCCTCACGCGCGCCACCGAGATCGCGATCCTCAACGCCAACTACGTCGCGGCGAAGCTCAAGGACCACTACCCGGTGCTCTACACCGGCAGTCAGGGCCGCGTCGCCCACGAATGCATCCTCGACGTGCGCGCGATCAAGGCGGCGACCGGCGTCGCCGAAACCGACATCGCCAAGCGCCTGATGGACTACGGCTTCCACGCGCCGACGGTGAGCTTCCCGGTCGGCGGCACGCTGATGGTGGAGCCCACCGAATCCGAGGACAAGGCCGAACTCGACCGCTTCTGCGCAGCGATGGTCGGCATCCGCGACGAAATCCGCAGGATCGAAAACGGCGAATGGACGCTGGAAGCAAGCCCGCTCAAGCATGCGCCGCACACCGAGGCCGATGTGATGGGCGATTGGACGCGGCCCTATTCGCGCCAGGAGGCCGTGTTCCCGCTGCCCTGGGTAGCCGAGAACAAGTTCTGGCCCTATGTGAATCGCATCGACGACGTGCACGGCGACCGCAACCTCTTCTGCGGCTGCGTGCCGATGGAGGATATCGTATGAGCCAAGTCCCCGTATCCCTGATCCTCACCGTCATCGGCGACGACCGGCCCGGTCTGGTCGGCGAGCTTTCGGCCGCAATCAGTGCTCACCAGGGCAATTGGCTGGAATCCTCGATGGCGCAACTCGCGGGCAAGTTCGCCGGCATCGTCGAAGTCAGCGTCGATGCCGCGCAGGCGGATGCGCTGGGCAAGGCATTGGGCCAACTCAAGGGACTGAAAGTCACGGTCGAATCGGCAGCACCGCAAAAGTCGGCACCCGCGGGACGGCGCTTGAAGCTCGCGCTGGTCGGCCACGACCGCATCGGCATCGTGCGCGAAGTCTCGCAAGTGCTGGCGCATCACGCGGTCAATGTCGAGAGCCTCGATACCCACACCTCCAGCGCGCCGATGTCGGCCGCCGTGCTGTTCCATGCCGTCGCCGAACTCACCGCCGCGCCCGACCTCGACGTCGGCGCCCTGACCGGGGAGCTGGAACGCATCTCCAACGATCTGATGGTCGATATCACCCTGGACGAAACAATCCGTGCCTGATGCGGCCAGATAGCGGATTTCACACTCGGGGAGGCATGATGAAACGAATTGCTGCGACGGTTCTGTTCCTGCTTGTGACGCTTCCGGCGTGGGCGGAAACCTATTCCTTCGGCGTGCTGCCGCAAAGAAGTGCCGTGCTCACCGCGCAATACTGGAACCCGATCATGGACTACGTCGGCAGGAAGAGCGGCGTGACACTGGAGCTCGGGACGAAAAGAACCTCGCTGGAGTATTCCGAAGCGGAAGCGCGGGGTGAATTCGACTTTGTCTACAACAACCACATCTTCGCCCCGAGCCATGCCGACGCGGCCTACAGGGTAATTGCGCGGATGGCCGGAAAGCCCATCCACAGCCAGATCGTGGTGCCGCATGCGTCGACGGTACGCTCGCTGCGCGAACTGGGTGGTCGGGAAATCGGCTTTCCCAACAAGAATGGCTTCACCGGCTACGCCGCCCCGATGTCGGCGCTGGTCCGAGCTGGGGTTACCGTTACGCCGGTGTTCGGCGGCAACCAGGAAGGCGTCATGGCGCAGCTTCGCGCCGGCCGGATTCCCGCCGCTGGGGTCAATTCCAGAGTCATGCAGGAATATGCCGCGCGCGAGGACTTCAAGTACCGCGCGCTATGGACTTCCGAGCCCTACCTGGACCTGCCCGTCGCCGCCCATCCGCGCGTGCCAATGCCGGTGGTGAAGGCGGTGCGTCAGGCCCTGACCGAAATGGCGGGCAATCCCGAGGGCATGAAAGTTCTCGCCGCGAGCGCCGCGGTCATCAAGCAAGAGCCGCCCTGGGGCTTCGTCGCGGCGGAAGACGCCGAGTATCAGAACCAGCGCGAGGTTTATCGCACCATCTGGAAGACGGAAGCACGCTGAGCATGAAGCCAGCCGGCCTTGCGGGAGAAAAGGGGTGACCTGGCTTTCGCGTCTGTGGGCACGCCTGTCCCTGATTGCCCGGGTGATGTTCAGCGCCAGCCTGGCTCTGGCCGTGGCGGGTGCGCTGCTGCTCCTGGTTTCCACCGGCAAGGAATCCAGTTATTCCCGCGCACATATCGAGGAGCAACTTGCCGGCGAAATGGATTCCGCGCTGCCCGCAATCGCCGAATGGGCCGTGATCGGCGACTACGCCAACATCGAACAAGTCCTGCGCCTGCGGGTGAAGCGCGCCGACATCCGGTACATCGCCTGGACCAATGCCAGCGGCAACACACTGGAGGCCATCGACAAGGACGTCGCCCTGCACGCACCCGGCTGGTTCGTGCTGTGGACCGGCGTGTCGTCGCCACGCGAGAGCCGCTCCCTGTCCATCGGCGGACGGAACTATGGCCAACTCGCGATCGAGATGACCGCGACGCCCGCGCTGAACCGTCTGTGGGAAGCCTTCCTCGGTCATTTGTTCATTCTGGCGATTGCACTGGGGCTGGATTTTGCCGGCATCCTGCTCATCCTGACGAGCGGCTTGCGTCCACTCGCCGCGCTGAGGCTGGGCGCGCACGCCCTCGAAGAGGGCGAGATGTCGGCCCGCATCAAATCCCAGGGCAGCCCGGAACTCGCCGACGTCATCGCCGCCTTCAACCGCATGGCGGCAGCACTGGAGACGGCGCAGGAGGCGCTGCGCCAGGAGTCCGAACGGCTTTCCGTGACGCTTTCCTCGATCGGCGACGGCGTGCTCGCGGCCGATACGGAAGGCAGGGTGACGTTCATGAACCCGCTGGCGGAAGCGCTGACCGGCTGGAAATCCGATGCGGCAATGGGTCATTCCGTGCTGGAAGTCTTCCAGGTCATCAGCCAGGCCAGCCGCGAAGAGGTGGATTGCCCGGTGGGACGTTGCCTGCGCGAAGGCGCAGTGGTAACGCTGGCCAGCCGTACCCTGCTGATCGCCCGCGACGGCACGGAGCGCCCCATCGCCGATTCGGCGGCACCGATCCGTCACCGTGACGGCCGGATCGCGGGTGCGGTGCTGGTGTTCCGCGACCAGACGGAGGAGCGGCGCACGCTCGACCGCCTCGCCCTCGCCGCCAGCGTGTTCGAGAACTCGCTCAATGGCGTCATCATCACCGACGCGCGAAAGCGCATCATCGAGGTCAACCCCGCCTTTACCCGGATCACAGGCTACAGCCGCGCCGAAACGCTGGGACAGACTCCGCGCATGCTGTCCTCCGGACGCCACGACGCCGGCTTCTATGCCGCCATGTGGTCGGAAATCCTGGCCACCGGGCAATGGCGCGGAGAAATCTGGAACCGTCACAAGGACGACAAGATATTTCCCGAGGAGCTTTCCATCGTCGCGGTGAAGGACGAGGAAGGAAGCACGGATCGCTACATCGGCATCTTCAGCGACATATCGCAGATCAAGACGCAGGAAGCGCAACTGCGGCAGATGGCGCACTACGACCCCCTCACGGGACTGCCCAACCGGATGCTGCTGGCCGACCGCATGAAGGTGGCGCTGGCCACGGCGGCACGGTCCGGGGAAAAGCTGGCCGTGTGCTACCTCGACATCGACGGATTCAAGCCGGTCAACGACACCTGGGGCCACGCCACGGGCGACCGCCTGCTGCAGGAAGTCGCCGGACGGATGCGCGACACGGTGCGTGGCGGCGATACCGTGGCCCGTCTGGGCGGCGACGAATTTGTCCTCCTGCTGGCAAACACCACCGACCTGGCGCAGTGTGAGACTTCGCTGTCGCGCATATTGCAGCGCGTGACGCAGCCCATTTCCATCGACGGCGCCTCGCTCACGATCACGGCCAGCGTCGGCATCACGCTTTTCCCCGACGACAAGGCGGACGCCGACACGCTGCTGCGCCACGCCGATCAGGCCATGTATGCGGCCAAGGAGGCGGGGCGCAATCGCTACCACCTGTTCGATCCGCGCCACGACCACGCCGCGCGCGCGCGGCACACTTTCCTGGCACGCCTGGAGGCAGCCCTGGCCCAAGGCGAGCTTTGCCTCCACTACCAGCCCAAGGTGGACATGCGCAGGGGCACCGTGATCGGCGCGGAGGCCCTGATCCGCTGGCATCATCCGGAACGCGGCATGCTCGCGCCGGCCGAATTCCTGCCGCTGCTGGAAGGTTCCGCGCTGGAAATCAAGATCGGGGAATGGGTCATGGACACCGCACTGACCCAGATGGACACATGGCGCGCCGCTGGGCTGACACTGCCGGTTTCCGTTAACATCGCACCGCCGCACCTCGCCAACGCTGACTTCTTCGAGCGCCTCAAGGAACAGCTTGATCGCCATCCGGGCACGCCGAAGTACGGGCTCGAACTGGAGGTGCTGGAGAGCGTGGCGCTCGACGACATCGAACATGTCTCCCGCCTGATCGCCGCCTGCCACCGCATTGGCGTGGCGTTTGCACTCGACGATTTCGGTACCGGCTATTCCTCCCTGACCTATCTCAAGCGCCTGCCCGTCGGCCTGATCAAGATCGACCAGTCCTTTGTGCGCGACATGCAGGGCAAGTCGGAGGAACGAGCCATCGTCGCGGGCGTCGTCGGCCTGGCCGATGCCTTTCACAGCGACGTCATCGCCGAAGGCGTGGAAACGGTGGAGCAAGGCCTCATGCTCATCCATCTGGGCTGTTCCCTGGCTCAGGGCTATTGCATTGCGCGGCCGATGCCGGCGCACGAAATGCCCGGCTGGATTACCACCTGGCGACCCGATCCCTCATGGCTGCAGGCGACTGCAGCCTGATTCTGGATCGCGACCCGCCAGGTGAATACCCCCGAACTGCTGGCCCCCGCCGGCTCGCTGCTGATGGCGCGCACCGCGCTGGATTTCGGCGCGACGGCGATCTACGCCGGCCAGCCGCGCTACAGCCTGCGCGTGCGCAACAACGATTTCGGCACCCTGGAAAACCTCGCCGCCGGCATCCGCGAAACGCAGGCGCGCGGCGGCAGGTTTTATCTCGTCAGCAACATCCTGCCGCACAACGCCAAGCTCAAAACCTACCTCGACGACATGGCGCCGGTCATCGATCTCAAACCCGACGCCCTGATCATGGCCGACCCCGGCCTGATGGCGATGATCCGCGAGCGCTGGCCGGAAATGCCCATCCACCTCTCGGTGCAGGCCAACACCGTCAATCATGCGGCGGTGAAGTTCTGGCGCAGCGTCGGCGTCAGCCGCGTGATCCTCTCGCGCGAACTCTCGCTCGACGAAGTCGCCGAAATCCGCCAGGAATGCCCCGACACCGAACTCGAAGTCTTCGTGCACGGCGCGCTGTGCATCGCCTACTCGGGGCGCTGCCTGCTCTCCGGCTACTTCAACCATCGCGATCCCAACCAGGGCAGTTGCACCAATTCCTGCCGCTGGGATTACAAGGTGCATGAAGGCAAGGAAGACGGCAGCGGCGACGTCGCGCTCGCCGTGACACCGGCGCCGACTTTGCCCCGCGCCCCGAGCACCCTGCGCCGCCCCGGCGCCACCTGGCTGCTGGAAGAGAAGGAGCGCCCCGGCGAATACATGCCGATCGAGGAGGATGAACACGGCAGCTACATCCTCAACTCGAAGGACCTGCGCGCCATCGAATACGTGGCGAAGCTGGCCGAGATCGGTGTCGATTCGCTGAAGATCGAGGGCCGCACCAAGTCGCCCTACTACGTCGCGCGCACCTGCCAGAGCTACCGCCGCGCGATCGACGACGCCGTCGCCGGACGGCCCTTCGACGCGCAGCTGATCGGCCAGCTCGACGGCCTCGCCAACCGCGGCTACACCGCGGGCTTCTACGATCGCCACCCCGACCGCGACTACCAGAACTACCTCTCCGGCAGTTCCGAATCCAGCCGCAGCCTGTATGTCGGCGACGTGCTCGGCTACGACGCCGACGGCTTGGCCGAGGTCGCGGTGAAGAACCATTTCGCGGTCGGCGACCGCATCGAGATCATCCGCCCCGCCGGCAACTTCGATCTCGTCATCGACGCCATGCGGAACCGCGAGGGTGAGCCGGCCACGGTCGCGCCGGGCAGCGGCCACCTGATGCGCGTCGCGCTGCCGCCCGGTTGCGCAGGCGCCTTCGTCGCGAAGTATCTCTAGTACAGAGTCAAGTTGAAACCGATGGACGTCATTCCAACCGTCATCCCGGGCTTGACCCGGGATCCAGTAGCGGCCGCCGACTGGATCCCGGCTTTCGCCGGAATGACGGGTCGATCCATCGGATTCTGCATGACTGACTACCGGGCGCAATGAGCAAGATCGTCGAGGTTCGCATCCCGATCTATCCCGAGTGCTGGGAGACCTGTGGCAGTTGCGCCCAGGGCGAGGTTACGGTCGAAGAGGTACTGGTCAAGCCCGGGGACATCGTCCAGTTCGACGACAACGTGATCGTCCTCGAAACCGGCAAGGTCGCGCTCGACATCCAGTCGCCCCATGCCGGGCGCGTGGTCGAGGTGTTCGTCGAGGAAGGCCAGCAGGTCGCCGAGGGCACGGTGATCCTGACCATCGAGACCGATTGACGCGCATGAGCGATGCGCGTAAATTACGCGCATCAGTAACGTAGGAGATCAAGAACCATGAGCGCCCAGCCAAAGAAAGCCGCCAACCTGACGGTACGCGCCGATCTGCTCGAAGAAGCCCGCGCGCGCAAGATCAACCTCTCGCATACGCTGGAGGTCGCGCTCGCTGCCGAACTCAAGCGGCAGCGTGAAGCCGAGTGGCTGGAGCAGAACAAGGAAGCGATCGAGGCCTACAACCGCCTGATCGAGCGTGAAGGACTGCTTTCCGACAGTTACCGCAACTTCATGCGCGGCGACGACTGATGTCCCACCTCGATGTCTATGTCAATCGCGATGCAAGAACCGCGAAGTCGCGCCCCTATGTCGTGGAGCTGCAGACCGGCCTGCTCGACAACCTGCCGACCACCGTCATCGCTCCGCTGGCGAAACCTCAAAGCGTCGATCGCCTTTCCATCATGCGCCTCAACCCGAGCGTCAACGTCAAGGGAACTGCCTTGATCCTGCTGACCCAGGACCTCGCGGCGATACCGCGAGCCCTGCTTAAATCGCCGGTTGCCAACCTTTCCGCCCAGCGCGACGAAATCGTCGCCGCGCTGGATTTCCTGTTCACCGGCTTCTAATCCATCAACTACAGAAAAGTACCATGGCCCAATACGTCTTCACCATGAATCGCGTCGGCAAGATCGTGCCGCCGAAGCGCCAGATCCTCAAGGACATCTCCCTCAGCTTCTTCCCCGGCGCCAAGATCGGCCTGCTCGGCCTGAACGGCTCGGGCAAGTCCACCGTGCTGCGCATCATGGCCGGCATCGACACGGACATTATCGGCGAAGCGACGCCGATGCCGAATCTTTCCATCGGCTACCTGCCGCAGGAACCGCAGCTCGACCCGGCCAAGACCGTGCGCCAGGAAGTCGAATCCGGCATGGGCGAAGTCATGCAAGCGCAGGCCAAGCTCGAAGCCGTGTATGCCGCCTATGCCGAGGAGAATGCAGACTTCGACAAGCTGGCCGAGGAACAGGCGCGGCTCGAAGCCATCATCGCCGCCTCGGGCGCCGACACCGAACACCAGCTGGATCTGGCCGCCGACGCCCTGCGCCTGCCGCCCTGGGACGCCAGCATCAAGACCCTGTCCGGCGGCGAAAAGCGCCGCGTCGCGCTGTGCAAGCTGCTGTTGTCGCGCCCCGACATGCTGCTGCTGGACGAGCCGACCAACCACCTCGATGCCGAATCCGTCGAATGGCTGGAGCAGTTCCTCACCCGCTTCCCCGGCACCGTGGTCGCCGTCACCCACGACCGCTACTTCCTCGACAACGCCGCCGAGTGGATCCTCGAACTCGACCGCGGCCACGGCATTCCGTGGAAGGGCAATTATTCCAACTGGCTGGAGCAGAAGGAAGCGCGGCTGGAGACCGAAGCCAAGCAGGAAGACGCGCACATGAAGGCCATGAAGCAGGAACTCGAATGGGTGCGCAGCAACCCCAAGGCGCGCCAGGCCAAGAGCAAGGCCCGCCTCGCGCGCTTCAACGAAATGTCGGAAACCGATTACCAGAAGCGCAACGAGACCCACGAACTGTTCATTCCCGTCGCCGACCGCCTCGGCGACAAGGTGGTCGAGTTCCATGAAGTCAGCAAGGGTTTCGGCGACCGCCTGCTGATCGACAAGCTCTCGTTCACCGTGCCGCCGGGAGCGATCGTCGGCATCATCGGCCCCAACGGCGCGGGCAAATCGACGCTGTTCAAGATGCTCACCGGCCAGGACAAGCCGGACAGCGGCGAAGTCGTGGTCGGCCCGACGGTGAAGATCTCCTACGTCGACCAGAGCCGCGACTGCCTCGACGGCAGCAAGACCGTGTTCGAGGAACTCGCCGACGGCGCCGACATCATCACCATCGGCAAGCTCGAAATCGGCAGCCGCGCCTACATCGGCCGCTTCAACTTCAAGGGCGGCGACCAGCAGAAGAACGTCGGCAACCTCTCCGGCGGCGAGCGCGGCCGACTGCACCTGGCCAAGACCCTGATGACCGGCGGCAACCTGCTGCTGCTCGACGAACCGTCGAACGACCTCGACGTCGAAACGCTCCGCGCGCTGGAAGACGCCCTGCTCGAGTTCGCCGGCTGCGCCATGATCATCAGCCACGATCGCTGGTTCCTCGACCGCATCTGCACCCACATCCTGGCCTGCGAGGGCGAGTCGCAATGGAGCTTCTTCGCCGGCAACTACCACGAGTACGAAGAAGACAAAAAGAAGCGCCTCGGCGAAGAGGGCGCCAAGCCGAAGCGCATCCGCTACAAGCCGATCACGCGCTGAACGCGTCACGGCGGCAATGAGGTAGCCGCCGCTTCCCGCGTCGGGCGGATAGACGTATGCTTGCGCCAACACCCGCCACGAGGAGATGCCATGCACCAGTCCGGCTCTCGCGATATCGCGTCCAGGCTGGAGCGACGCGACCTCATCGGAATTTGGATCTTCGTATCCATTTGGTGCGCCGGCACGTTCGCATTCTTCTATGTGTTCGCGTTCCGGGCGAAAAGCGTTTTCGGCGGCTCCGTAACCGGATTCATGGCCCTGCTCGGGGTCTACATGCTCTGGCGGACGATCCGACTGACGCTGGATATGCAGAAGTTCGGCGTCATCTCACTCACGCCGCGGCAGGGTCTTCCGGTGCGGCCCGGCGGCCGGTATGTTGCCCAGTTGAAGTTTCATGACACATCCCCGGCGGCGCGGGAGATCGTCGCCGAGCTGCTTTGCCAGCATGTGACATGGAGCAAAGGCACACGGGGCAGTACGGCAGTGAGCGAGGAAACAGCCTGGACTACCCGCAAGGCCTTTCCACTGCGGCAGACCGGGCTGGGGGCGAACGCCGAACTCAGCTTCGACATTCCCGCCGACGCACGACCGACGGACCTTCCGGGGGAGCGCCCGGGCGAGTCGGGATGGACGCGATTCAGCCTCGAAGAAGGAAAGCCCCTGCATTTCCATCGTTGGGAGCTCGCCGTCACGGCGCAGGTGCCCGGGCTCGACCTGGAGCGCAGTTTTGCGGTCGTGATCGAGCCCGCCTTGACCGATGCCACCACCAACAAGCCGGCGGCCGCCGTCGCCACCGCAGCCGAGCCTCGCCGCGCATGGAAGAACTGGCTCGGTCCGGCCCTCATGCTGGGATTCGTCGTGACGTTCTTCGCGGATTTCCGTTCTATCGGAATACCCGGACTCGGCACATCGACTCCGGCCGCCCCGCAACCGGCGGCTCCGATGGCACCGCCAGTGGAGCTACCGCCACAGACTCCCTGGACCACCGATACCAGCACCTGGTCGATGCCCATGCCAATCTACGCGCCCTACCTCGGTATCGCCGCCAACGGAATACGCAGCACGAGGACAAACGGAAAGGAACACTTCAGCTTCGACGAGATCGTGATCGAAAAGAACCCCGCGCGAGCGGAGGTCGAGTACTTCGAACTGCGTTTCTCGGTCACCTATTACGACGAGAAATCGGGTGACACCGGCTCGGCCGGCGGCTTCGACACCCGGATCGAGAACATTCGCGGCAAGCTCACCGCCGAAAACCCCGTTCTGGTACTCAAGGGCCGCTCGATTGATGCCCCGGTTCCCCAGGGCATCATCACCAGGATGCGCTATCACCTTGCCGTCAATGCCGTGTCCTCGCGCCCGAAATCCGTTCACGAAAAGAGCCGGGAGATCACAGGTCGCTAGCGGCGCAGGAGTGCGGCCGCCGGATTCCCCGGCTTACTTCTTGCGCCCGTACTTGCCCGTCAGCGTTGCCTTGCCGATTGAATTGGCATTGACCATGAAGCCGGCCAGCGAGGCCGTGGCCCCGGGCGGCAGGTCGAGCTTGTCAACCTTCAGCGCATGCAGCGTGAAGTGGTAGCGGTGCGGCTTGTCGCCGACCGGCGGGCATGGGCCGCCCCAGCCGGGACCGCCGAAATCGGTATTGATCTGCGCTGCGCCCTTGGGCAGCGCCGAGCCGTCGCCCTTGCCGGCACCCTTGGGCAGTTCCGTCGCGTCGGCCGGAATGTTCGTCACCACCCAGTGCCACCAGCCGGCTCCGCCGGTCGGCGCATCGGGATCGTGCACCAGCAGGGCAAAGCTTTTGCTGCCCTTGGGTGCGCCGGACCATTTCAGTGCCGGCGAAATGTTCTTGCCGCTGCAGCCGAAGCCGGCGAACACCTGCTCCTCGGCGATGGTCGCGCCGGCCTTGATGTCGGCGCTGGAAAGCTTGAAGGAACCGGCGCTGGCGCTGCCGGCGAGGACGAGCCCGGCCGCGAACAGAAGGCTGGATCGAATCATGGGCGCTCCTTTTCTGTCAGGGTGAAGAAAGACATTCAAGGTTAGCAGAATCGCCTAGGCCTCGCCGATCACCACGCGGCTGTCGCCCTCGAGCCGGTACTCGGGAATCACCAGGTTGGCCGGCGCCGGCCCCATGCGGAACACGCGCCCGGCCAGGTCGAACTTCGACGTGTGGCAGGGGCAGAGAAACTCACCGCGACCACCCGCGCCGCTACGCAGTTGCGGCGGGCAGCCCTGGTGGGTGCATTGGCCGATGGCGACGAAGAGTTC
>Ga0082335_1006138_pt1 | contig 15774 bp, 17 predicted proteins | sample Subgrocontami58m_FD_72375 | JGI IMG/M metagenome (GOLD analysis project Ga0082335, IMG submission 72375) | Subsurface groundwater microbial communities from S. Glens Falls, New York, USA - GMW37 contaminated, 5.8 m (SPADES assembly) (version 2) ... | reverse complement strand
CTCTATGGCCTGCAATTCCATCCGGAAGTCGCGCATACGACGGCGGGGCGGAAGATGCTGGAAAACTTTCTCTTTGACATTTGCCAGTGCCGCAGGTCCTGGACGATGAAATCCTTCGTCAAGGAAACAACCCGGGAAATCCGGGAAACGGTAGGCGACCAACGGGTGATCCTCGGTTTGAGCGGCGGGGTGGATTCATCCGTTGCCGCATTGCTCATCCACTTGGCCATTGGCGATCAGCTTACTTGCGTCTTTGTCGATAACGGGGTGCTGCGTGAGGGAGAGGCCAAGCGTGTGCAGGAAGTTTTCCGGAAAAATTATCATATCAAGCTGCGCTTCGTCCGGGCGAAAAAACTCTTTCTGGACAAATTGAAAGGCGTTACCGACCCGGAAAAGAAGCGCAAGATTATCGGCCACACCTTCATTGAGGTTTTTGACCGGGAAGCGCACAAGATTAAAGGGGTGGCATATCTGGCTCAGGGAACTCTTTATCCGGATATGATCGAATCCCGTTCCGCCTTTGGCGGTCCCAGCGCCGTGATCAAGTCCCATCACAATGTCGGCGGCTTGCCGAAGAAAATGAAGCTGAAACTGCTGGAACCACTGAAGCACTTATTCAAGGATGAAGTGCGTCTCCTCGGCAAGGAACTGGATTTGCCCGAGGACATGACCTGGCGCCAACCCTTTCCCGGGCCGGGCCTGGCAATCCGCGTCATCGGCGAGGTTACGGAAAAGCGGCTCGCCATTCTGCGCCGGGCCGATACCATTCTTCAGGAAGAAATCAGGGCGCATAACCTCTACCGCAAGCTTTGGCAGTCCTTTGCCGTCCTGCTGCCGCTGAAGAGTGTCGGCATCATGGGTGACCAGCGGACCTACGAACACATCATTGCCCTCCGGGCGGTGACCAGCGACGATGCCATGACGGCAGACTGGGCCAGACTGCCGCACGAGCTCTTGGCCATTCTTTCCAACCGCCTCATCAACGAGGTGCGGGGCGTCAACCGGGTGGTTTACGATATCAGCTCCAAACCACCGAGCACGATTGAGTGGGAGTGATGGGAGAAGCAGAGGACACAATACCGATTTCACACTAAACGGTACTGTCCCCTGAATATTTCATATTTAAGGAGGCATACAATGAAACGTTTCATATCCCCGGTTTTCAGCATCATCGCAATATTCGCCTTTGTTTTTCCGGCCTTCGCCACAAAACTGACGATCCAGTTCAAAGATGGCCGAAGCGAATCATTTGACAGCTCCCAGATCAGCGTCGTCATTTTTTCGGAAGAAGCCATGCCCGGTTCCTTATCCGTGCCAGGCACGAGCATGATTGACGGTGTTTGGGCAACCACCGAGGCGGGTGAAGTTACCTTCCGTCAGACCGGCAATCAGCTAGCCGGACGATATGTTATGGACAACGGTGAAATTACCGGTAATTTCACCGGCAAAACCTTCGATGGCTTCTGGATCGAAGATATGGCGGGGGTAAAATGCGGCTATCCCCGCAACGGAAGGTTTTACTGGGGCAAGCTGCGCTTCGATGTTCAGGGAAACCATTTTACCGGCAAATGGGGCTATTGCGATGAAAACCCGTCCAAGAGTTGGGATGGGACGAAAAAATAAGAAAAATTTAAAAAGATCACAACATCATTAATTTGCCACATGTTTTTCTGAAGAAGGTGATGTATCTAAGCTATCCGCTTTGAGACCTTTGCACAACTTCCTTATTCGTCATTCCGGTGGAAACCGTAATCCAGAAAGTACTTGATAATGCTGGATACCGGCTTTCGCCGGTATGACATAATTGCTGGTTTTGTGTAGTTGTGCAAAGGTCTCCTGTTGCTTTCTGGCCGCCCCTTTGCTATGAAGGCGACAGTCAAGGGAATTGCTGGAGAAACAAAATGCCCGACCGGATAGAGATTGGGGTGAAAACAGGGATCATGGACGCCCTGGGAGAAAAGATCAGGCGCCGGATTATCGAACACCTGCACATCCCTGTGGACGTCTTGCAGACAATCGAGGTCTTCACTATCGAAGACGGTTTGACTGGAGACGAGCTTTCCGCGGCGGCGCACGGCCCCTTTTCTGATCCCATTATCCATGATTTTGCCGTCAACCAGCCTCTGGCTCGGCACTTCGACTGGCTGATCGAGGTAGGTTTTCGGCCCGGTGTCACCGACAACGTGGGGAAGACGGCCCGGGAGGCTTTGGCCCTGCTTTTGGGCAAAGAGCCGGGTGCGACGCCGCCCGTCTATACTTCCCGGCAATACGCGCTCACCGGTTCTCTCGGGAAGCCGGAGGCAATGAAGATCGCCACCAGTCTGCTTGCCAATGAGCTCATCGAACACTACGAAATTATCGACGGCCGTAGTTGGAACCATGAACAGGGGATGACCCCCTACGTGCCCCGCGTCGCCGGGAGCAACCACCCCCTAACGGCCACAATCGACCTGGATGTGGACGAGGAAACGCTATTGCAGATCAGCCGCACCGGGGTTCTGGCCTTGAATCTCCCGGAAATGCTCGCCATCCGCAACTACTTTGAGAGAGACGACATCCGGCAGGGCAGGGCTAAAGTCGGTCTGGCCGCGAAGATTACCGACGCGGAGCTGGAATGCCTGGCCCAAACCTGGTCCGAACACTGCAAGCACAAGATTTTCAGCAGCCTGATCACCTATGAGGACGGGGCAGGCAAAACACTCCAGATAGATTCCCTCTTTGCCACTTACATCAAGGGGGCCACGCGGGAGGTCCGGGCCGGCCTGGGGGAGCAGGACTGGTGTCTTTCCGTCTTCACCGACAATGCCGGCATCATTAAATTCGACGCGGAACATAATCTGGTTTTCAAGGTGGAAACCCACAATTCCCCTTCCGCTTTAGACCCTTATGGCGGCGCCCTGACGGGGATCGTGGGCGTCAACCGGGACCCCTTCGGCACGGGCCGGGGGGCGAGACTCATCTTTAACACCGATGTTTTCTGCTTTGCCCCGCCCGATTACGACCAGCCGCTGCCGCCGCGCCTGCTTCATCCCCGGCGGATTTACGAAGGGGTGCGGGAAGGCGTGGAGCACGGCGGCAACAAGAGCGGCGTCCCCACCGTCAATGGCTGCCTAGTTTTTGACGAACGTTACCTGGGCAAGCCGCTGGTTTATTGCGGCACGGGGGGTATCATGCCCGCCTGTCTCCATGGCGAGCCCACCCATACCAAGACCATTCTGCCCGGCGACCTCGTCGTCATGACGGGCGGTCGCATCGGCAAGGACGGCATCCACGGGGCCACCTTTTCGTCGGAAGAGCTGCATGCCGGCTCGCCGGTAACGGCCGTCCAGATAGGCGATCCCATCACCCAGAAGAAGATGACCGACTTTCTTCTCATCGCCCGGGATAAAGGACTTTACCGCACTCTGACGGATAACGGCGCGGGCGGTCTTTCCTCCTCCGTGGGCGAAACGGCCCTGCTGGCTGGTGGTTGTGAGATCGACCTGCAAAAAGCTCCCCTGAAATATCCCGGCCTGAATCCCTGGGAAATCCTCATCTCCGAATCCCAGGAGCGGATGACGGTGGCCGTGGACCCGGCCCTGGCGGAGGCCTTTTTCGCCCTGGCGGCAAAGATGGACGTGGAGGCCACGTCTTTGGGAAAATATACGGATTCCGGGATGTTCCACATACGTTATGGGGAAGAAACGGTGGCCTATCTGGCCATGGATTTTCTCCATGACGGTTGCCCCCAACTACAATTGCAAGCTCGCTGGTCGCCGCCGCAACATGCGGAACCGATTCTGCCGGAGGTCAAAGACCTGAGCAGGGCCTTAAAGCAACTGCTGGCAAGGCTGAATATTTGTAGCAAGGAGGCAATCATCCGCCAGTATGATCATGAGGTGCAGGGGGGAAGCGTGATTAAACCCCTGGTGGGCGCGGAAAACGATGGCCCTGCCGATGCGGCGGTGATCCGGCCGGTCCTGGAATCTATGGCCGGGGTGGTGATCGCCAACGGCATCTGTCCCCGCTACAGCGATATCGACACCTATCATATGACAGCCTGCGCCATTGATGAAGCCGTCCGCAACGCCGTGGCCGTGGGCTGCCCCCCCGACCGGATAGCCGGTTTGGACAACTTCTGCTGGTGCGATCCCGTGCAGTCGGAAAAAACGCCCGACGGCCATTACAAACTCGCCCAACTGGTCCGTGCCAACATGGCCCTCTACGATGTTGCCACAGCCTACGGCGTGCCCTGCATTTCCGGTAAGGACAGCATGAAAAACGATTACCAGATCGGCGAGAGGAAAATTTCCATTCCCCCCACGCTCCTTTTTTCCGTGATCGGCAAGATGGATGATGTAAGGAAGGCTGTGACCATGGACGCCAAAGCGGCCGGGCACCTCGTCTATGTGCTGGGCGAAACGGCGGCGGAGTTGGGCGGCTCCGAATGGTACGCTTTGCATGGCGCCATTGGCATGAACGTCCCCACAGTGCAGGTGAAAACAGCCAAGGCGCTTTATACGGCCCTCCACCGGGCCATTCAGGCCGGATATGTCGCCTCCTGCCATGATTGTTCCGATGGCGGGCTGGGCGTGGCGCTTGCCGAAGTCGCCTTTGCCGGCGGGCTGGGGCTGGAAATCGACCTTGCCCGCGTACCAGCGATGGGGATCGACCGCGATGATACCCTGCTCTTTTCCGAATCCCAGAGCCGCTTTGTCGTCACCGTTGCTCCGGAACACCAGGGTGGCTTTGAGGAAACCCTCGCCGGCTGTGCCACATCCCAGGTGGGAACAGTGCTTAGCGAAAGCAGGCTCCGGATAACTGGCCTTAAAGGCAATGTCATCATTGAAGAAGAAATAGGCGAATTGAAAGCCGCCTGGCAGCAACCGCTAAACTTTTGACGGCAATCTCTCTCTTCCCCTCCCCCCGCGGGAGGGGATTGAGGGGAAGGGTATATAAAGGGGTTTAACCATGTCAAAAAAAGTCCGGGCCATCGTCATTACGGGTAACGGCACCAACTGTGAGATGGAAATGGCCCATGCCTGCCGTCTGGCCGGGGCCGACGAGGTGGATGTCGTCCATCTCAGTGCCCTGCTCTACGGCGAGAAAAGCCTGGACACTTACCATTTTCTTAATCTTCCCGGCGGGTTCCTCGACGGGGACGATCTCGGGTCCGCCAAGGCGGGGGCCAACCGCATCCTCCATGCCGTCGTGCGCGACGGGGGCGCAAGGCTCTATGACCAGTTTGCCCGCTTCATCAGCCAGGGGAAACTGATTCTCGGCGTCTGCAACGGCTTTCAACTCCTGGTAAAGTTGGGAATGCTGCCCGGTTTGGCAGGCCGATACGACGAACAAACGGTGACACTGACGGTAAACGACTCAGGCCGCTTCGAAGATCGCTGGGTTTACCTGCGCGGTAACCCCGCTTCGCCCTGCATCTTCACCAAGGGCATCACAGGCACCTACCTGCCGGTGCGCCACGGCGAGGGGAAACTTGTCACTCGCGACGCTGCGACATTACAGGCTGTCACCGGAAAAGAACTGATCGCCCTCCAATACAGCCATGCCGGTTATCGGGACGTCGCGATGGATTACCCGGCCAACCCCAACGGTGCTGTAAGCGCTATCGCCGGTCTCTGCGATGAAACGGGCCGCATATTCGGCTTGATGCCCCACCCGGAGGCCTATCTGCACTACACAAATCATCCCCGCTGGACGCGGGAAAAGCTGCCCGCCGCCGGGCTGGGCCTCGCTATCTTCAAAAACGCCGTTGATTTTGTGCGGGAGTTCGTCTTGTAATTTTTTTGCTGTAGAAGTAGAATAGGCTCCGTACCGTCTCGCAGTCAATATGGGAAATGTCCCGGTTTTCCCCCGGTTTTCCCCCAAGGCAGAAGAATTGTTGGATTGCAAGACCTGGCCCCTATGTAAATCAAATTTTGAAAGGAGATTTCACAATGCCACAATATGGTTTTGAGGCGCTAAGAGGTAGCGGAGCTATCCTCATGGGCGTGACTATTACTCACGATCCGCAGCTTTGCCAACAACAGGGGATTAACTGCAACGACCCGATTAAGGTCATACATACAAACCCTACCAACTTGGCCACGATGTCCCTAATTGGCGATGGATGGCATTACTTTAACGCCACCTACCCTGGTCAGCCTGCGATTATGACCAATGACTTTACGACTGGAATGAACCAAGCCAGGTATGTGCAATTTGTATTTAACGGCTTATAGAAATTGGGAAATTGGGAAATAGGGAAACAGCTCCCTATTAAAAGCCTAATCACGGATAAGTACATCCCGTTAAATATAGGGGGATGCGTCAGGCCGCGTGTATTATCATTCCTAACATCTTGTGCCGCGCAGAAATCTGCCCTCACTCCTCATCCACCACCCACTGTTCATAAGGACGGTCCCGGTGGCGGCTACCGGCGGGCGATACTTCCCTGATGAAACGGGAGGGGCTCAAGGTCATGTTGCCCATGCCGCGGCCGTAGTCCACCAGGGGATAGCAGAGATAAAGCTCGTCTTTGGCCCTTGTTACGGCCACATAGAACAGGCGCCGCTCCTCTTCTTCGCCCTCCGGTTCGTTCAGGGCACGGGCCAGCGGCATCATCCCTTCGGCGCACCATAGCATGAAAACCACCGACCATTCCAAGCCCTTTGCCTGATGGATGGAGGTCAGAACAATCTTGTCGCTATTTTCCGGCGCTGCCGTTTCTCCACCTCCATCATCGGTATTCGTCATGAGCGCCAGTTCGCTTAAAAAATTTTCCAGGGAATAAAACTTCTCCGCGTAACCGGCGAGTTGCGCCAGATCATCTTCCCGTGTGGCCGTATCGGGATATTTCCCCTGGAGATATTCCTGGTAGCCGGAATCAAGCACAATCTGGATCAGTTCCGGAATATGCCCTTTGCTACCATCGGCGGCGATCAGCCGTTGCAGTGTCCCCTGGCACTTTGTCAGCCCCGGCATCGCTCCTTTTCCGGTGCACTTGATGAAAGCCTCGCCCGCTACCATCGTCAGCGCTTCCTTCTGTTTGGAGATGAACTGCCAGATTTTATCCGCCGTGACCTTGCCGATCTTGACGTAAAGTCCAAGGACTCTCTTCCAGGCCAGTTCGTCGTAGGGATTAGCCAGCAGGCGGAGATAACAGGTGACGTCCTTGATATGGGCCTGCTCAAAAAAACGGATGCCGGAGCGGATCTCGAAAGGGATGCCCCAGCGGGTCAATTCCATCTGCAGCTCCATGGAATGGTAATGGGCGCGGTAAAGCACCGCCATTTCCTGGTAAGGCAGACCGTTGCGGTGGAGTTCCCGGATTCGCTGGGCCACGAAACTTGCCTGCTGAAACACGTTCCGCGCGGGTATCAAAATAGGCTTAAGACCTCCGGCCCGCACCGCTTTCAGCGTTTTTTCGTATTGCCTTTCGTTGTTGGTGATGCTCAGGTTGGCAAGATGGAGAATCTCCGGTGTGCTGCGGTAATTCGTCTCCAATTTAAAAATCTTGCATTCGGGATAGCGCTTGGAAAAGAGCATGATATTGGCAAAGTTGGCCCCGCGAAAGGAATAGATGCTCTGGGAATCGTCGCCCACCACCATGAGGTTGCGGTGATGGGAAGCCAGCAGATCTACGATCTCCGCCTGCAACAGGTTCGTATCCTGATACTCGTCCACCAGGACATGGGAGAACCGTTCCGCGTAATAGCGCCGCGCCTCCGGAAACTCCATCAGCAGCTTCCTTAGGTTAAGCAGCAGGTCGTCAAAATCCATGAAATTTAGGGCCTGCTTGCGCCGTTCGTAAAGAGACGTTATGGCAATAATATCTTCCAGATAACGGATAAAATAGGGGTAACGGTCCTCGACGATTGCGGCAACATCAAGCATCCGGTTGTGGGCAAGGCTGATAATATCAGCCAGGACGTTGCCTTTGGGAAATTTGTCCCCGTCAACCTTGCTCCGCACCTCCGTAAGGCAGCCCGCCATCAGTTGTCTGGCATCTTCGCTGTCCATGATGGAAAAATTATTCTCATAACCCAGCAGATGAGCGTTGCGCCTCAGGATCAGGTGGGCGTTGTGATGAAAGGTGCCGCCGCACAGGGAGCTGATGTCATGGGTGACCAATGTTTTTACCCTGGCCAGCATGGCCCGGGCGGCCTTGTTGGTGAAGGTAGCCAGGAGGATATGCTCCGGCTTGACGCCGCTTTCCAGCAAACGGGCCACGCGATAGGTCAGGGCGCGGGTCTTGCCGCTGCCGGCGCCGGCGATGACCAAAAGCGGCCCGCCCTCTTCCATGACCACCTGCAACTGCTCGTTATTCAGATGTTCTTCGTAATTGATCAGTCGTCTTCTCCTCTTTTCTTCCTGAGCGAGTCATATCAGCCCCCGTAAACAGTGTCAATCATAACTCCGGTATCAAAAGATCAGGATGAGCACTTCTGCATGTCGTCCTCTGGGAAGTGAAGGCTTCATTGGGGAAATGGAGAACAAGCTTTGCCGTAAGATATTGTCCGGAAAGGCCGGTCACCCAAGAAAACCGAAGTAAATTTAATAAGTGAAGCCCCTATATCTTACATATTTTTTGTCCTTGACTATCTGTTTATTTGTAGTTACGATTAAACCATAAAAATCGACTTCGATCCGGCAAAGAGCGAACGGAATACCAAGTCGCGATCTCTGTCTTTTGATAAGGCGATTGATTTTGATTGGGAGACAGCTATCTATTCCGAGGATGAGCGCGTGGATTACCCGGAAACCAGGATCATCGCCTTGGGATTTCTGGGGGAGCGGTTGCATGTAATCTGCTTCACGCCCATTGACGGTGGTGCGAGGATTATCAGTTTTCGCAAGGCAAACAGAAGGGAAGTACGATATTATGAGGATGAAACCACTGACCGATAAATCCGGGGAAGTTCGGGAACTGACCAGGGAAGATATGGAGCATTTTCGGCCTGCTTCTGAGGTGTTACCGCAGGGGCTTTTGGCAGTATTGCCGAAACGAAAGCCTGGGCAGCGCGGGGCCCAGAAGAGGCCTACGAAGGAACCCGTCACAGTTCGTTACAGCCGCGATGTCTTGGATTATTTTCGCACTACCGGCCCCGGCTGGCAAGCGCGCATTGATGCCGCGCTGAAAGAGTGGGTTGCACAGCATCGCCAAAACAGCGAACGGTAGGCCTGAAGACTACCATTGGTCGAGTTGCCGGGTAAATATCGGTGGACAGGGCGGCGGAGTTGCTCCTTTTGAAACAACGCTTCGGCATGAGCCTGCAGGCTTTGATTTACCGGCTGCATGACCTCGGAATCATCTCGGCTTCCCACTACCGACAATGGTTCATGGACATCAACCGTCTCCACTGGAAAAAGCAGGAACCCTCGCCGTTGCCGCCTGAACAGCCGATGTGGCTGAGAAAAAGCGTGTTGCGCGGTGTGGCGGAAGGATTGCTTACTCAGGAGGATGGAATAAAGATGTTAGGCGAATCGCTGAAGGTGAAAGAACCCGTGTCGCTTGTCGAACGCCGTGCGTTTATGAAGCTCCCTCTGGTTGATAGGCGAAAGATTATGGCGCGACAAGCCAAAGAAATTGCGGCTCATTACGAAAAGGATGCGTCATGGAAAGACCTGGAGGTGGGGGGCATCGTTGACTATTAGGCGTGGCGGCAAAGCGGGGAATTGGCGACAGGGGAATGACGGTAATATTTTAGCTACATTGCAAATTTACCTTGCAATTTTGCAATAAGATTGATAGAAACACAACATGAACACGGTCAAACGCTCAATCATTGACATCATAACCGCACGGCTGCAACAGGAACAGATCGTGGCCCTGACCGGCGCTCGCCAGACCGGCAAGACCACGCTCTGCGAAGAACTACTCCCCGAGTTTCTTGATCTCCCCTTCACCTATATCTCCTTCGATGACCCAGACGAACGGCTCCGTTTTCAGCGTTCGACCGTATCGATCCTGGAACGTATTACAACACCGCTGGTGGTGCTCGACGAGGTACAGAAGATCCCGCAACTGTTCGACCCGCTGAAGCTGGTGGTGGACCGGGAACGTAGGAAGCCGATCGCCGAGCGCAAACGATTCGTGCTGACGGGATCGTCACAACTGCTGATGATGAAGGGCATCCGGGAAAGCCTAGCTGGCCGGGTGGCGCTCTGCCAGATGCATCCCTTCTCTCTGCATGAGCTGACCGGCAGTGGCGCTCCCCCGCTCCTCTCCCGGATATGGAGAGAACACGCTGTAACGGTTCAGGATGCGGAGCGCCTGCAGCTGGCCTCGCCGCAACAGTTGCGCACCTTGCGAGGGTTACGGGACGAGCATCGCCTCTGGGGAGGCTATCCGCCGGTATGGCAGCGCGCTGGCGATACGGAGCGGCTCAGTTGGCTCAAGGATTATCGCAAGACCTACCTGGAGCGGGATATCGCCGACGTGGGACAGGTGGCGAACATCGATGCCTTTGCCCTGGCGCAGAAACTTCTGTGCAGCCGTACCGCAAACCTGCTCTCCATCAGCGAGGTGGCGCGGGACTTGGGGGTGGCGGTCAATACCCTCAAGCGCTATCTGGGGTTGCTGATCATGTCGTTCCAGTGCTGTCTGCTCCCCCCCTGGCACGAGAACGTCGGCAAGCGGCTGGTCAAGAGTCCGAAGCTTTATTTCCCCGATGTGGGACTGAACAGAGCCATACTGGGAGAGCTTGCCGTCAGTCCCGGCGCATCCTACGAGACTTGGGTATTTGCCGAGCTCCTGAAGTGGAAACAGCTTCAGCCGCTGGAACCGGAGCTTTATTTCTACAGAACCGCCGCCGGGCTGGAGGTTGATTTCCTGCTGGCCGATGAACGGGGCATCATCCCCATCGAAACCAAGTCTTCCGAGCGGGTGACCAGCTCCGACGGCAGGAGCGTGGAGACGTTTATCGCCGAACATCCTCAAGCGGCACAAGTCGGGCTGGTGGTCTATCCGGGTGATGAGATCATCGAGTTGCGCAAGAACGTCTGGGGTATTCCTGACTGGTATCTGTTGGGGTCGTTGTAGCCGCAGGGCAATCTCTTATTTTTTCGGAAGGCAATCCCCAACTTAATTCATGAAGTCAATGACCGCTTCGATGCTTGAAGATCCCTCTTGCTTTTATGTATCCCAAAGATACAATCTATCCAATTTATGGGAGACTATCATGGCAAAGACTAAAACCCGCCCTTGGGATGCTGCAGAACATTTGGAAACCGCAGAGGATATGGCCGCTTATCTGGAAGCCGCACTCGAAGAAGGCGCCCCCGCGCTGGTGGCGGCGGCTATGGGAGATATCGCACGGGCGAAGGGAATAACGCAAATCGCTCGCGAAACAGGTCTCGGACGCGCGAGCCTTTACAAGGCGTTATCACCCGAAGGCAATCCGGAGTTCGCTACGGTACTTAAAGTCGTACGGGCGCTTGGATTACGGCTTCACGCAACCGCGGCCCAGTCATAGGCTTTATGCCGTTATCCGGTAAGCGTCTGACGAACCCGTCTTTTCTGCTGTTCCCCTTTGTAGTAAGCCTTCCCACGAAAAATATTCATCACCGGGAGGTAAGAGATGACCAGAGCAGAGCGACGTACCCATTGGCGCGCCACCATAGAGAGCCAGTCGACGAGCGGCATGTGCATTGCCGCCTATTGTCGGAACTCCCACATCAAGCCATCAAACTTCTATACCTGGCGGCGCAGGCTAAGAGACCAGCAACCCTCCACCGGCGGCTTTCTTGAGCTGGTTCCCTCTGGGTTGCCTGAAGCCACATCAGGTGTTCGCATTCATTTAGGCGGGAGGCTTTCCATCGAAGTTACGCGGGGCTTTGACCCCTTCACCCTGCTAATACGGGAAGTGTCCCCCGTTTATTCCCCGTTTATTTGATGCCTTATACTTCTCCACCACGGAGTAATTGTTTGATTGCAAGACCTGACCCCATGCCTTCCCCAGGTAGGCCGGAGTTATCTTGACAGTAGGAAAAATAAACAGTAATTATATTCACTTGGAATAATTATTGGAATAATTAAAGAACAAACCAGCTTGACAATACATCAAACATGATGTATCTGATACCTGCGTCGTGGAGGTGTGCTTGTATAATATAGTTTTTTACACGGCTGAACGGTGAAATATGAAGAAAAGCAAAGTTCGGACATTCAAAAGCAGGTTGCGGGAAGACATGAAAGATCCCGAGTTCAAAGCGCACTATGAAGAAGAGAAGCAAGCGCTCATGCTGGCAATAAAGATTGCGGAACTGCGCGAGAAGAAGGGATTATCGCAACAGCAGCTGGCAAAACTTATGGGAACCAGCCAACAGGCAATTTCAAGGATCGAGAGCGGTGAGTATGAGGGCTTTACGCTCAAGACTTTGGAGAAGATCGCCGGATCAACGGGGATGCGGGTTAAAATCGAGTTCGTCGCCGGAATATAGAGACACCTCCCGTATTGTACAATTCGTCAAGAATAAATACGGGAAGTGTTCCAATATTTGCCCAAAACCGTTAGGGCTCTAAGAACCTCCAAAACCAACCATACTCTTGTGGATGCAATCTCTCATAGCCATGATCATTATCAAAAAAGATGCGGCTTGACTTTATTCCCTCAATGAAGATAATGAAAATTAACAACAATATAGAATGATTATGATGGATTGGCGCGAAAAAAACGAAATCCATCGCTGGGAGGTGAATCATGAATGACTGGATTGTGGTAGATTCAACAATATGTGCAGGAAAACCGACCATTCGGGGGACCCGGATCATGGTAAAGAATATCTTAGGCATGATTGCAGGCGGTTACGCATTGGATAAGGTACTGGAAGCTTATCCTGAATTGACTCGTGAGATGGTTGAAGCCGCGCTTCAGTACGCCATGATGGTTATTGACGAAGAAAAGGTTCTGGCCCATGCCTGAAACGGCGCTTCACATTCTCCTGGACCAGAATGTGCCTTATGCCGTGACGGTATGGCTTCGTGCGCAACGGCCTTCATGGCTGGTTCGGCATGTCAAGGATCTCGGATTCGAAGGCCGCTCCGATGATTTCCTTTTTCGCTGGGCTCAACAGGAAAAAGCTATCGTAATCACCTTTGATGAGGATTTTGCCGACTCCCGCTTGTACCCTTTGGGGCGGCATCATGGCATCATCAGGCTCCGGGTATGGCCAACAACCATCGAAAACACAGAGGAAGCACTGGATCGCTTGCTGCATCAGCTTCCGGCAGAAGAGTGGGTTGGCAGCCTCATAATTATTGATAATCAGAAAATCAGGGTACGAAAATTATGAAATCCCGTCCACAAACAGTAAAGTATCCCCAAGTTATGGACGAGAAGCAGAATCGTCAAGAAAGCCGCTCAATTAATCTGGGAAGTGTCCCCGGTTTGCCCCGGCAAGCTATGCAGAGGACCAACATGACGAAACCTCTTCACCCCATTTACTTATCTTATCGGCATACCACCTCAAAAAGTGGCAATGCAGCAGTGCGTCAAAACCATAAAAAACAACTTAAAATACAGGACAATACAGACATATTTTTATGAATAATATCTCTCTTTTCAGGAATCAAATCGAAAATAACCTCTCGAATTGCCGATAGCTTTCCGATTTTCTCCCCTCACCCATCAAATCTTCGAACCTTTACCCTATATATAGGCCACCCCCGCGGCTTCTTGAACAAAGGATTGAATGCGACCTTGCAGGTCCCATCAATCCTTATTGGTTATGTGTTTGCTGCAATTTTGGGATCACCAAAAAGCGACCATTCATCACGATATTTTTCAACATCTTTCAGATTGATGGCCCACCACTCAGAGTTTATGTTCTTAGAGTACACCATTTTTTCAGAAATAAAATTGCTTGGTACTATATAATACTCAATTGTCTCTCCTGTCTTGGTCTTGCGTAGATTTACCAGCGCATAAATATGGGTTTTTGATACCTGTTCTTTTGCTTTCTTTGTGAGAAGCCAAAAATTAAACGTTCGAGCATTCGTCTTAACTTGAACTGAGAAAGTATTCTTACAGGATTGGTCTGTTGCCAAAATGTCGGCTCCAATCGCGCTTCTCGAAGTAGGAGATGCTATGAACCCTAATCTTGATAGTTCGGCTGCAACAAGATAGACACCACGCATTCCTGTCAACTGCTGTAAATATGACATTTCAGTTTATCCCCTTATCACATAACGCAACGGGTGAGGCGGCGGGCCTCAGCCTACAACAAAAACCACCGAGGTTATTCCCGCTCGCCTCGACCCATTTGTTAGGAGGTTTATAATGTCCTGGTATCGTTCATTTTTTTGGAACATTTGGCCTGACGTTATTATTATTTTGACTCCGATCCTTATAATTGTCTGTTTGATAGGGCTTGGTGCTTGTTTCCATAACCTTTATTTGCTTCACCGCGACAAATAATAGGGCTGCCGTGAAAATTACAAGAAAGACGGTCAGCCAAATCATAATGTTTGATTGCCTGGTGGTGGCTTTTGTTTGGGTCTGAATTGTTTCGTGTAGGATTTTTAGTGTCTCATCTACATTCTTTATTAAGTTTTGAGTGCCATCATCGAAGGCCATTTTTATTGTTCCTTTCTAACACCGGGGGAGCGTAGGTGCTAATTACTTCTCAGTTTGATGATTTGAGATGTGCAGTCCCCAGTCGAAACCGTACCCATGAAGGCATTCATATGCACAGTACATTTTTCAACCGTAAGACCATAATTGCCGTCACTCGATATGTTTGTGACATAAGGCCCAGCGGTAGTGCATGCCTGGAGAGCGCACGCAAACAACACAATAAAAAATATTCGCACGATTCATTCTCCTTTCTCCTTTTTGTTAGGGAGCTTTTATGTATGCCATTGTAGCAATAATAGCAGCCACGGTAGCGATAATAGCAGCGTACATGGCCCACCGTTCGTTTTTATTTGCTATTGCAAGGGCATCTTTGGCTATTGAATTAGCTTCCCTTGCAATCGAGAGGGTTTCTTCTTCCCGTGCATCGCGTATGGAAGATGAGGAAAGGGCGCGTTCTTCTTCCTTGCGTCGCAACCATTCTTCAACAACGGAGCGTTCATCATGAGAGAAACGTTTTCTTTCGATAAGTTGTTTTTTAATACTTTCTTCGCCATCTCTTTCACAAATGGCGATCAACTCGGTTGCTTTTCTCATTTTATATGTCCTAACGGCGAGTTGAGCGAACTCCCGGCGGGCTGGCATGCTTGCATGCCTTGGCCGACGAGAGTTGCGCTCGAACGATTTTGTTCGACCGCGCGAATCAGCGCGCGGTCGGACTAATCGGGCGAGTGCGGACGCGCAACTCGCCGTTCGGGCGCGCGCAGCGCGGCCGAACGTTAAAGCTGTGGGGCGCAAGCGCGATAGCGCGCAGCGTCCCACACGAGCGCCTTGTTAGGCATTATTTTGCTGGGCATGTATTGGTGCATACCACATACGATTCTCTACAGGCTCGCAGTGTTTCTGTTTTGAAACCAATTTGATTTCCTTGCGATACACATGAGGAATAACTCTGTGAGCACTGACGAACACAACTTGACTCAAGGCGACTAACGTCGATTTCAGAAATGCTATACGCGCACCCAAGTAAGCTGAACGATAAGAAGAGCAAGCCTAGTAATTTGTACATTGTTCAATTTTCCTTTTTCGTCTGATTTGATGCCTAACGGCGGCGGATGAGCCGCGAGACTCGCAGGTTTTGGTGGGAGCTTGCTCACGCCAAAACTGAGAATCGCAGACGGCTCTATTGCATTGATAGGCGGAGCGTGAGCGGAGCCTGTCA
>Ga0082335_1006136_pt1 | contig 15780 bp, 11 predicted proteins | sample Subgrocontami58m_FD_72375 | JGI IMG/M metagenome (GOLD analysis project Ga0082335, IMG submission 72375) | Subsurface groundwater microbial communities from S. Glens Falls, New York, USA - GMW37 contaminated, 5.8 m (SPADES assembly) (version 2) ... | reverse complement strand
GATCATCGCGTCGGTCGAACGGGGCGTGTACGCGGTGAACTTCGGCGGCGGCCAGGTCGACATCACCAACGGCAAGTTCGTGTTCGCGGCCACCGAGGCCTACCTGATCGAGAACGGGCGCGTTTCCTATCCTTTGAAGGGCGCGACGCTGATCGGCAACGGTCCCGACTGCCTCACGCGCGTCTCGATGGTCGGCAACGATCTCGCGCTCGATCCGGGCGTGGGGACCTGCGGCAAGGAAGGGCAGAGCGTGCCCGTCGGCGTGGGCCAGCCGACGCTGAAGATCGACGGCCTCACCGTCGGCGGGACGGGCTGACGCCGCCGGGCGCCGCGCGCGGATCGGTTGATCGCGCGCGCCGTGCTCGGTTTCCCCTAAGCCGGCAAAGCCGGAACCAAACGGGATGGCTTGATTTGCCATCCCAAATCTCCCGATTTTGCACCGTTGCAACTTCGCAACGGTGCAAAATCGGGAGACCCACATAATCCCATAATCTTCGCCAATTCTGTCACCATACGAGTGATAAGAGACTAATCGGGTGCGCGCTCGAAGGACACGAAGCGCAAGTCTCCCGTCATGCCGCGCATCGCGGCCATGTAGCGCCCCGCCTCCAGCCGGTCCCAATCCTCTTCGCTCAGCCGTTCCGCGGGTGCGTCCGCCGGCCGCATGATCGCGGGGATCATCAGCGGCGCGGGGCTGAGCGCGACTATGGCGGCGTCCGCGGTCCGTTCCGCAAATTCGGCAGCGCTTCGCAGCGGTCCCGGCAAGGCTTCTCCCAGGTCGGCCCAGCAGGCAGGCCTGGCCAGGCGATCGACCCACGCGAGTTCGCGCGTCGCTGCGAAGAATCGCGGGAACCGTTTGCGGAAATAGACCTGCCGGGTATCGTGCATCAGGGGAATCTTGAGCGCCTTGTGCCGATACGCGTGCACGGCTTCGAACTGCGGAGCGATGCCGAGTCGATACCCGGCGCGACGCAGCCGCACGCACAGATCCGAGTCCTCGTAGAACATGAAGTAATCCGGGTCGAACAGTCCTCCGGCCTTTGCCACCGCGTCCCGCCGCAGCATCAGCACGGCGCCCGCCAGAAAGCCCGTCGCGAACAACCGCGTTCCGGCCATCCTCCGCTGCGTGCGCCGCAGGTATCGGCGAAAGACCGCGTGCATCAGGCGCGGAGTGCGGGTGCCCAGCGCGAGGGCCGTCATCGCGGCAGGCGTCTGCGAAGTCGCTTCCGGGAGCACGAAGCGCCGGCGCATGTCCCAGAAGGTCTTGGGCGACACTGCGCCCCAGGCCGCGTCGCTCGCCAGAGCCTCGGCAAGGCCGACCGCGTGCGCGGCCTCGATGCGCGCGTCCGGGTTGAGCAGCAGGACGTGCGGTGCGCGGGAGTGTTCGAATGCGCGGTTGCAGCCTCTTCCGAAGCCGAGATTCTCGCCGGCGATCAGCAGCCGGACATCGCTGCGTTCCTGTGTGCCGGCGCGAAGCGCCTGCGCCTCTGCGGCATCGACGCTGTTGTCGACGACCCAGACGACGCCGTGGCGCCAGGGCCCGAGGACTGCCAGTGCGCCGAGCGTGTCGGCAGCGCTGCGATAGTTGACGACGACGACGTCAATCTCGGCGAGCGAGGACATGAAAGCTCTCGATCGCGAGGCTGTCGCGATCGATCGCGAAGCTCCGGGGGCAGGCATCGAGCAACGCGGTGAATTCCGCGGGCGGCGGCGAGGACACGTCCTGCCAGCGTTCCACGCCGAGGCGCGCATCCCCGATCAGGCGCTCCAGTCCGCGCCGCGTATAGAATCGCAGGTGCGTGTTGCAGAGTATTCCGACAGGCTGGTAATCGAACTCGCCTTGCAGCAGGTCCCATACGACCGACCAGTGGCCGACGTTGGGCACCGACAGCAGCACGCGCCCGCCCGGCGCGATCACACGACGCGCCTTCGCGAGGGCGGCGAGCGGATCCGCCAGGTGTTCGAGGACGTCAAGGAACGCAACGCAGTCGTAGCGCGCCGTCAGCGCCACCGACTCGAAATCGCCCTCGAGCACATCCACTCCCCGCGACCGGGCCGCCTCGGCCGCGCGCGGGTCCCGCTCGAGCAGCGTCGCCTTGCCGCCTCGCTGCGCCATGAAAGTCCGGGCGAAGTTGCCTTCGCCTCCCCCCACGTCGAGAAGCGTGCGCGCGTCCGCGGGGACAAGTCGAAGCATTTCGGCGCGGGCGTTGAGGCGGTAATCCGCGTAGGAATGGACATAGGCGTGCTGCGCGGTCACGGTCCGCTCGCCGAGCAGGCGGGGAACGTCGGCCCAGGACATGTCCGCATGTTCCTTCGCGAGATGCTCGAGCGCTTCCCTCGCGACGAGGAACACCCACGGTTGCCTGCCGTCGTAGTCCGCCCAGCGGGCCGTGCGCTCGAGGCGTGCGACGAATCGATCGAACCCGGGGCGGGTCGCATAGTCCGGTGTCGAACCCGCGGGCAGGGCGCGCGGATCGGCAGGAAGGACACAGGCCGCGTTGCGCTCGAGCGCCGAAATGCACGCGGCCAGTTCCGCGACCAGGTTGTCCGACACGATGATCGCCGGGTTCAGGATAACCAGCACGAGATCGGCATCGCTCCAGGCAGGGAAATGCGCAGCGGCCGGGGCGGAATTCCCGGCGCCAAACCCGTACCATCGCCGCGCGGCGGACAGGCGCTTGCGCAGCTCTCGCGCGCCCAGCACGAATTCCTCCGAGCCGCACAGCGCCTCGTCGGCGAACGCCACGACATCCAGCACCGCGGTTCCGTCGGCCTTGTATCGTTCCTGCTGCAAGCCGCCTCCAGCGTTCATGCGAGCTTCGGGTCGATCAGGAATTCTCGACCGGCGTCATCGCAGGCAGCAAGTCCGCCGCCCACCATCGACCGGGAGATTCCAGTATCGCCCCGGAAAGAAATCCGTAGACCGCATCCGGTGCCGCCGGGTCCTCGGCCCTGAGGATCGGACCGCCTTCGAGCCGATAGCGTCCCGGCCCGGCGTAGCGGCAAACGAATGCGCCGATGTCGCTCCCCGTGCGCTGCGCCATGCGCATGCCCCCGCCCGCCAGCAAACGGCGCGCGCCGAGAAAATGCGGCGCCACCGTGGCGTTGCGCGAGACGGCCGGCGCGTCTGCCAGGATCACCACGCTCTCCTTTCGTTCCAGCATCCGATAGAAGGGCCGCAGTCCGGCCTCCTGGTCCAGCACCCGTCCTCCGTTCATGAAGCGCTCCATTCCCCGGTACTTCCGGAAGAAATGCCGGCGCACCGACGGAGTGACTCTCGAATCGTTCGTGATGGCCGACGACATCAGGTTGACCTTCACTCCGGCCAGTCCGAGAAACGCGACGCCGAGCGTGAAACTGTCGAAGTGCGGCGTCAGCAACAGCAGTCCCCGTTCGCGCGCAAGGCAGGCGCGCAGGAAATTCTCCGGGCCGACGGAGCGGCGCAGTTCCCCCGCCCGTCCGGCGGCCATCAGCCGTCCTTCGAACTCCTCCCGGCTTTCGGCAGCGAAGCGCGCCCGCACCCAGGCGCGCACCGTTTCTTCGTCTGCCTTCGGATTCAGCATTCGATAACCTGCTGCCGACTGCCTGGCCACGTGCCGCGATCCCAGCGCCACGGATCGCCAATCCCGTCCCGCCCGGCCGTTCAGCCAGCCGCGCCAGGCCGACATCGCGTAGCCCGCGGCAAGCGGCAGGCGGGCCAGCAGCGGTAACAGCACGCCGTAATCGGCTGCGTGGATCAACTGCGCCAAGCCGCCGAACGCCCGGTCGCCATCGCTGCCCTGACTCATGCGGCGCCCGTTCCTCCGAGCCCGCATTGGAGCGCCACGTCGCCGACCTTGTCGATGGAGAAGCACGACGTGCTGACCGGCAGACGATGGCGCCATTTTCGCTCGAATATCTCGCCGCTGCGGGCCACGCGCGCCGCCAGCGACGGCGCTGCGATCTCGCGCGGCGTATTGGACCAGTGTTCGCAGCATGCGTCCACCACCGCCGCATCGAGGCCGCTCTGCTGCGCGGAAAGAACCACGTCGGTGCCGTAGAAATCGAAGCCCAGCGCCGGATCGAGCAACAGGCCCGCATCGACCCTGACCGCGAACAGCATCTCGTCGATACTGTCGGCGCGACAGGGCAACGGCGTCGCTTCGCGCAAGAGCGTTCCGCGGTCCAGTACGTGGCCGGCGCGGCGCGCCGCCGCGCCGGCGCCGGCGACGCCATACACGCCGACCACCGCGAGCTTCGGGAACCGTGTCTCGGCTGCGCGAATCGCCGCGATGAACGTGTGGTCCCAATCCGGCGGCAAGTGGACGTCCTGATGCACCCACACCAGCCACTCCGCCGCCGGCGGCCGCGCCATTTCGGCGTTGAAGGCCGCAGCCGCCGAGGACGCGTTCGCGTGGACTGCCTGCTCGTATTCGCGGCCCGCGAGGCACGCCGACGCGAGCAGACGCCGACTCAGCACCTCGGGATCGTTGGCGCAAGTCACGAAGCTCAGCAATCGGTTCTTCGCAGCCATCACAGGAAATCGGTATCGCCGCCCATGAACCACCAGCGCGCCGCGGCGATGGCCTGCGGCGTCAAGAGCGAGCACTTCGCCACTGCGAGCCGTGCGGCGGTGGCCACCTTCTCCGCGCGCGTGCCGTCGAGCGCCTGCGCGACGGCAGGACTGGCCCAGGCCGACAAGGCCGCCACTCCGGCGCGGCCCGCCTCCAGCGCGAGCGCGCGCGCCGCGACAGGCATCGCCCGCGGCGGACCGATCCAGTCCAGCCATTCCGCCGAGCCGTTCTCGATGCGCAGCACGGCGATGCCTGCCGGCCAGGGCGACCAGCGGCGCCGCAGGCGAAACAGGCGGTAGCGGCGATCGGGCCGGTCGATGAAGCGCCAGCGAATGTATCGGCACGACCTGTCACCGATCACGGCATCGCGCATGTCCGCCGCCATTGCCGCCCACGCCGAATCGACTTCGGCATCCGTGCGCGCATCCGCAACGTCGAGCTCCGACCAGTGCCACGAGGGCGGCACGGTCCGGGTGTGCGTCGCCCAGCGCAGGGCGTGGATCGGCCCCGCATCCACATACAGGTCAAGCGCCACGCCGAGCCGCAGGTGCCGTTCGTTGGGAAAGCCGAACGCCAACTCCTGCGCCCGGCCCGCGCCGACGTGGCTTCCGAAGAAGCGGTGGCACGCCTGGAAGAACGGCCCTCTGCGAGTGAGCACACCGCGCAATTCGGGCGCGACCATCACGTCACCGATCTGGATCGCGCGCACCGATCTGCCCGTCCACAGCAGCGAGCGCGGAAATCCGGCGTAGTGCGCGATGAGGCGGCGCGCGTCGTCGCGCACGTCGACCGCCGCGCCGCCGCCGCGCCCGTATTTCCACGCGAACCAGTCCGGCCCGGGCGTCTGGCCGAACACCCGGCAAAACAGCGTCAGCACCTCGTCCATGTCCTGCGCGCGCATGTCGCGGATCTCGAAACGGCGTCCGCCTATGGCGCAGACATCCGTCTCGCACGCATCGGTCCCCGGGACGCTCATGGACCGGCCCGCCAGGCGTGCGGCAGCGCCGCGACGCCTTGCATCGTCCCTTCCTGGGTCACGTGCAGCGCCAGGACCCGCTCGGCGAAGTCATAGACGTGGATGGCGTTCTCGCAGGCGAGGAACGCCGTCACCGAATAATCGCCCTTCAGCAGAGGCAGCCGGGGGAAGGACACGGTCACCATGCCCCGTCCCGCCGCGTCCACGGGCACGCTGAAATTGTCGTTCGCCGTGGTTGCGCTGGCGATCGTGATGCCCGCCGCGTTCGCGATGCCCAACGCGACGCTCGGCGGCGGCAGGGTCGGATCGATCTCGAAGGCCACCGTGATGTTCACGGTGCTCTCCTCGGAGCGCGCCACGAGCACCGTGCCGCTGGTGCCGTCGGACCGGCCCTCGACTCTGAGCAGCCGCCCGCCCTTCGCGCGGGGCAGCGCTGCGGTTCCCTGATCCTGGATCCCGGCCAGGTGCGCCTTGCTGATGCTGGCATCGTAGGCGCTCATCACGCGCGGCGCCTCGTCGAACATCGCCACCCGGCCCTGATCGAGCCACAGTGCGCGGGAGCACAGCGTCTCCACGAGATACAGGGAATGCGAGCAGAACAGGATGGTCGCGCCGCGCTCCTTCAGCGCCATGATCCGCTCGAAGGACTTGCGCGCGAATTCCCCGTCGCCGACCGAAAGCGCCTCGTCGATCACCAGGATGTCCGGGTCGACGCTGGTCGCCACGGAAAACGCGAGGCGCACGTACATGCCGCTCGAGTAGGTCTTCACCGGCTGATCGATGAAATCGCGGATGCCCGAGAACTCCACGATCTGGTCGAAGCGCGCCTCGATTTCCGCCGTCCTGAGCCCCAGCACCGAGGCGGCGAGAAACACGTTCTCCCGGCCCGTGAATTCCGGATTGAATCCCGCGCCGAGCTCCAGCAGCGCAGCGACCCGCCCGTTGACCGTGATCGTGCCGCTGCTCGGACTGAGCGTGCCGCACACCAGCTGCAGCAGCGTGGACTTGCCCGCGCCGTTGCGGCCGACGATTCCGAGCGCTTCTCCGCGCGATACCTCGAAGGTCGCGTCGCGCAGCGCCCAGAATTCACGGTAATAGCGGCGTCCGCCCGACCACAGCAGTTGTCGCAGCCGGTCCGCGGGCCGGTCGTAGAGGTGATAGCACTTGGACAGCGACTCGGCGCGAATCGCCGGGAGCGCGCTAGATGACATCGGCGAAACCCTTGCGCGTCTCGGCGAACCAGCGCGCCCCGGCCCAGGCGATTGCGCTCGCGATCGCCAGGTGCAGAGCCAGTTGCGTCCAGTCCGGCCACAGGCCCTCGAGCGCGACCCGCCGCAACTGCTCCATCACCGGCGTCAGCGGATTGGCCCGCAGCAACGGCTGCCAGCGTTCCGGGAGGCTGCTGACCGGATAGAACACCGGCGACAGGAACATCAGCAGGCTGACCACGAGCGACACGACTTGTCCCATGTCGCGCACGTACACCCCCAGCGAGGCGAGGAACCATCCCAGCCCGAGCAGCAGCGGCAGGATCGGCGCGAGCACCAGCGGCAACGCCAGTACGCTGGGCGCAAGGCCGTTGCGCGCGACGGCCGCCACGACCAGCAGGGCCGCGAGATTCAATACCAGGTGAAACAGCCCGGCAAGGACCGCGACCCATGGCAGGATCTCGAGCGGAAACACCACCCTGGTCACAAGGTTCGGCTGCTCCAGTATCAGGCGTGGCGCGCGGTTCATGACCTCGGCGAACAGGCTGAATACGATCAGCCCCGCATACACCTGCAGCGCGAACTCGAAATCGCCCGTGCCCGTCGTCGTCCAGCGGGCGTTGAATACGGCCCGGAAGACGAACGTGTAGACCGCCAGCATCAGCAGCGGCGTCAGGAACGTCCAGCCGAGGCCCAGCACGGAACCCCGGTACCGCGCAAGCACATCCCGGCGCGCGAACTGCCAGATCAGCGTGCGATGGTGCAGCGGAAGGAAGTAGGGGTGGCTGATCACGTTACGGCGCTTTCGGCGGTTCAGCGCGCCCCTCGGCGACGTCATTGAGGTAACGCGGGTTCTCCACGTGGAACTGGTTGCCCTCGCGCCTCAGGACGCCGCGTGTCTGCAGCACCTGGAAAACGCGGGTCACCGTCTCGCGACTGGTATTGATCATAATCGCGATTTCCTGATGGGTCGGGGCATGGGCGATCACGACTCCGCCGCCGGTCGTCTTGACCGAAAGCCGTATCAACTGGGCGCAAATCCGCTGTGCCGGATTCGGCAGGCCAAGCAGCGTGCGTTGGGCCGACTCCGTGCGCAGGCGCAGCGCGAGCCGGGTCGTGACGCGTTCCGCCACGCCAGGGGTCGAGAACATCAGCGCGCGGGCATCATTGCGCGGCAGGCTTGCGACGCGCGAGCGTGCCACGGAGATCACGAACTCGGGCCGCGGCAGGCCGTCGATCACCGACAGTTCGCCGAAATAGTCGCACGGATCGACGAAGTACAGGCCCACCTCGCGACCGTCGACCGTGAAATCGACCCCCTGCAGTCGCCCTTCGATCAGGAAGCACAGCGCATGCCCGGGCTCGTCCTTCTTGATGACGACCTCGCGCCGGGCGAACGTCCTCTCGGTCATGCGCTCGCCCAGTCGCGCGAGTGCATCTGCCGGCAGGCCGTGCAGCAGGCTGAAGTTTTGCAGGACGGGGACGGGAACGGGCATTGGCGGGCATCAACTGGCTGCAGGCGAGGCTCCGCCCTCTGGCGCGCTGTCGCCGGGCGCAGCTTGGCGCCCGTGGGACGGCGGCGTATGTGACGGTGGACACAAATCGTCCGCGCATCTTGGGCGACAATTTAGTGCTAAATTCAGCGGAAGTGGCTTTCTCGTTCGGACTGAAGGGCTTGCATGATACCGCGAAAACATCGTTCAAAGCTGCTCGAAGGCGCGCGCGCGGTCATCGTCTTTCTTGCGCTCGCCGCGGCCGGCGCGGCGTGGGCGAGCGCCGAGGTCGTCGGGGAGGTGTCGCTCGCCATCGGAGTGAGCCGCCTGATCGACGCGAGCGGGCATTCCAGCGCGATTGCGCGCGGCGCGCAGGTTCACGCGGGCGACCGGATCGAGACCGAGAAGGGAGGCCACGTCCACCTGCGCTTTGTGGACGGAGCGTTCGTGAGTGTCCGGCCCGGGAGCCGGCTCACGATCGACAGCTATCACTATGACGCGGTTCGTCCGAAGGAAACCGCGATACGCTTCAGGCTCGAGGAGGGAGTGGCCCGCGCCATCAGCGGCAAGGGCGCCGAAGCCGCGCCCGAGCGGTTTCGTCTGAACACCCCGATCGCGGCGATCGGCGTTCGCGGCACGGACTTCGTCGTGCTCGCCGAACGCGACCGCGTGCGCGTGGCGATCAATAGCGGCGCGATCGTACTGACGCCGCTGGGCAACGGCTGCTCGGCAGATTCCCTCGGGCCCTGCGCCACCGCGGCCAGCCGCGGGCTGTCGGCGGACATGGGCAACGTCATGCTCGAATTCCGGCGGAAGCAGGCCACTCCCAGGCTCGTCCCGATCAACGGCTCGCCGCCCGACCGCGTGAACCAGCCGGCGCCGGAGGAGCCCCGCGGCGATGCTCGCGGCAGCAAGTCCGCGACGGAGATGAACTCCGAGGTGTTGTCGTCGCAGGCTACGGCGGCGGCGCAGCAGCAGCAGCAGCAGGTGGTGGTCGCGCACCCGCCCGAGCCGCCGCCTCCTGCAACGCTCGTGTGGGGACGCTGGGCGTCGCAACCCTGGCCCGGCGACACGATGAGCCAGCCTCTTGCCGACGCGCGCGCCGGCCGCAAGGTGACGGTGGGCAACGACGCGTATGCGCTGTTCCGGCCGGAACCGCCCTATCCCGTGCTGGCCAACAACCTGGGACGCGTCGATTTCACTCTGCGCGATGCCCAGGTGCATCTGGTGCGCGGCGATGTCACGAGTCTTGGCAGCGTCGGCAACGCCTGGCTGTCGGTGGACTTCGGCGCGCGCCAATTCGCCACCGGCATCTCGATGAGTCACGCGGACGTCGGTACCAATTCGCTGCAGGCCGCAGGCGGCATTCGAGACGATGGAATCTTCGCCGTTCGCACCACGGACGGTCGGGTGGCCGGGGCGCTCACCGTGGACGGCAAGGAAGCGGGCTATTTCTTCGAGAAAGGTGTGCCGGGAGGCACCTTCTTTGGAATAACCCGCTGGCTCCGGTAACTTGGGCCGGCCCCCTTGCGAATCGGACTCTCTCCTGCGCTCCTGGCTGCCTCGCCGGCATGGCTGAGGTCGGCTGCCGTTATTCTGGCGGCATTGTTCGTGTTCATCGTCGTCGCCGCGGCGCCCGGCTTCCTGCGCGGCGTCGACGAACGATCGGGTGACCTGCTGTGGCGCGCCGCGTCGGTCTCCGCTCCGGCGAGCGAGGTCGAGCGGCGTTTCGTCGTCGTCGACATCGACGAGGCGAGTCTGGCCAGGCTGGGGCCCTGGCCGTGGCCGAGGGCGAAACTGTCCGAGTTGTCGCGGCGGCTCGCCGAGCTGGGCGCCGGCACGCAGGTCTACGACGTCGTATTTCCCGAATCGCAGCCGGGGGATGCGGAGTTGGCGGCCGAGTTCGGACGTCATCCCGTCGTGCTCGCGGAGATCTTTTCGCTCGATCCGAATGCGCCGGCCGCAGCGGGCCGGCTCCAGGGCGCGCTCAGTCTTGGCAAGCCGGCCTGCGGTGCACCGATACCCCAGGCCACCGGCTTCATCGCCATTGCACCCGGACTGGCTTCCACCCCCGGGCTGACCGCGGGTCACATTACGCCGCGGATCGAAGGCGACGGTGCAGTGCGCCGCCTGCCCGCGTTGATCTGCTTCGACGGGCGAGTCTACCCGGCGCTTGGGCTCGCGGCCCTGCTCAAATCCGGCGGCGCCGAGCCGGCGTGGACGCTTACGGCCGGCAGCGGCCTGCTCGAACCCGCGTGGCGCCTCACGAACGCGGCACTCCCCGGCATCGTCGTTCCGCTCGACGACAACGGCGACGTGCGCCTGTCCTACCGGTTGCCGCGCCGGGCGTTCGCGTCGGTATCCGCGGCGGACGTGCTCGCCGGCAAGGCGCCCGCGGAACTGTTCAGAGGGGCCTGGGTTCTGGTCGGCGCGACCGCTTTCGGCGTCGGCGACGCCGTGCCCACGCCGCAGGGGGGCGCGGTCGGAGGGGTCGAAGTGCATGCGCAGTTTGTTTCCGCCCTCCTCGACGGTCGATTGCCGTACGCGCCGCGGGCTGCGCCCGCGTTTCTGTACGCCCTGGCTCTGTCAGGCGGCCTCGCGCTCGTTCTCATGGCCGTGTGGTGGCGGCGATCCCCGGTCCTCGGCCTGCCCCTTGCCGGTGTGCTGCTTGCCGCCTTGTTCTTCGCGCTCCACGCCTATCTTCTGATCGGATGCAATGTCTGGCTCGGCTGGGCCCTTCCATCCGCCTTCTGCCTGCTGGCGGGCGTGCTTCTGGCCGCGGCCGAACATGCCCGTGCCCGCTATGAGCGCGAGCGGGTTTATGTGAACCTCGCCAGCTACCTTCCGGCGCCGGTGGCCGCGGAGATCGCCTTCCGTGAGCCTTCCGGAGTCATCGAGGCACAGCGTCGCGAGGTCACCGTGCTGTTCGCCGATATCCGGAATTTCTCTGCGTATTGCGAGGGCCGTCCTCCCGAAGAGGCGGCTGCCTTGCTGCACGCGTTCTTCACCGCGGCCACGCGCATCGTCGAGGCCCACGGCGGCCTGGTCGAGGAATTCACGGGCGATGCGGTGATGGCGGTGTGGAACGCACCGAACGACTGCCCCGACCATACGGCGCGGGCGCTCGACGCGGCGCGCGAGCTGCAGATGCATGCCGGCCAATTGTTCAACCAGCCGCCGCCGCCGGGACTGGAACCGCTCGCGCTCGGCATCGGCATCGAGACCGGCAATGCGCTCGTGGGTTCGTTCGGGCCGGCACGCCGCCGCACGCACTCTGCGCTCGGCGAAAGCGTCACGATCGCATCCCGCCTGCAGTCGCTGACGGCAGACCTGGCCCAGCCCATCCTGCTCGGCGAAGGCGCGGCGGCCCATCTGGCGGCGGATGCCGTGATATCGCTGGGTTCCTTCCTTCTCGAAGGCCTGCGCAGTTCGCACCTGGTGTATGCGCCGCCGCCCGGCAACGCCTGATCCGTGCCGGGTCGAGAAGTGAGGCCGAAGACCGGCTGGGCGTCGGCTCTTGTTGCCGCGCTTCTGATGCATTGCAGTGCGCTCATGGCGGCCTGCCCGGGCGATGAAGGCGAGCCCCTGCCTCCGCCCGAGAAGCTGCGTGCCCTCGATGAAGAATTGATTCGACAGGCGGACGAATGCGGCGCTCAGCCCGGCTACCTCGCTTATCGCGGCGCGGTGCTCAATGCCCTTGGCCGCCCGGCCGAGGCGGCGGTGGTCCTGGAGGAAGCACTCCTGCTCGATCCGCGGCGCGCCGGCGCGCAGATCGACTATGCGGAGGCGCTTGCCGCCCTGGGCGACCGCACCTCTGCGGTGGCCCTGATTCGCGACGTGCTGGCGCGGCCCGACCTGCCGCCGGGACTCCGCCCTCGAATGGAGCGACGCGTGAGCGAAATCGAGGCAGTCAGCCGCTTCGATGCGTTGAGCGCATGGTCGCGACTGAGCAGCTGGGCGGGAAGCGGGTGGCAGGGCCAGGGCACTCTGACTCTGAAGCTGGGTCATGACACCAACCTCAACAGCGCGCCGACGCATGGCTCGCTCACGCTCACGCTCCCCGGGGGCGACAGTGTTCTGGCGCTGGCGGACCGGTTCCGGCCGCGCGCAGGTTCGGCCGCGTTGTTCGAGGCCAGCGGCCAACTGGTCCGGCCCGCGGAAGGAGGCGCCGCGGTCCAGGTCTACGGCGATGCGCGGGTGCGTGCCGTTCCCTCGGCATCCGATACCGACTATGTGCAGTTGCAGGCCGGAGGGGCGAGGAGCCAGCCGCTCTCGAACGGCTTCGCGCTGTTCAATGTCGGCGCCAGCCAGCTGAGCTACGGCGGCAGTGACCTTTACCATGGGCTGCGCGTCGCGGCGAGCCGTGACTGGCAGGCGGGCGCCTGCCGGCCGAGCCTCGGAATGGAAGGCGAATCGCGCAGCTTCCCGACCGCGCCTGAGCTCGAAGGGCGGTTCCTCGGCCTCAGGGTGGGGCTTGCCTGCGACATCGGTCCCGGCCGGCTGAACCTCCAGGCACGCAGCGGCCAGGACGCGGCTCGCACGAACCGTCCAGGCGGCAACCAGCGGCAGACCGAACTGCGCCTGCTCTGGAGTCGTCCCGTAGGTGCCGGCCGGCTCGCGACCGACCTTGGCCTGTACGGACAGCAGGACTCCAGTGGCTACAGCCCGTTGCTTGCGAATGGTGCAACGCGCCATGTGCAACGCGCCACGCTGTACGTCGAATACGCCTATCCGATTTCGACGAATTTGTCCGTGCTGGCCAGTCTGGAGGGCCTCGGCCAGCACAGCAACGTGGAGCTTTTCGATGTTTCCGGCCGGGCGCTCTACGTGGGGCTGCGCTGGGGGTCCGGCCGCTAGGGTCATCGCGGCCGCCGGGCCCATGCCGACAGATCGAGGTTAGGCGGCTTTATTAATGTAAGTTCTCAAGATTTGGCCGGCGCTATCCATGCGCGCGCAGAGGCACGCTAAAGTCCCGCTGCAAGAGACAAATGGAATGGTTGTTGCGTTTTTACAACAGCATATTGAACCCTGTGATGACCGTCACATGCATTTGAAATTTCATTTCGGTTATACTGCGTCCGTTACTGCGCCCGTCAAGCCCGTCCAGGTAGAGCGTGCGGAGTACACGCTTTAGCACGCTTGAGAGTCGATTTTTGTTCTTGATTAGTTTTTAACAAGGAGAACGTTTCTATGGCTATTACATCAGCGCAGCAGCAACAGCTACTGCAATTGTCGGTCGGTATCTTCGGCATATCGCCGGGAACCGTCTACATGAACGAACTCGCGAACTACATCAACGGCGGCGGTTCAGTGCAGGGTCTGGCGGGCGCGCTGTTCGCGACTTCGGCGGGACAGAGCGCGTCGTTTTACCCGACCTTCCTCACCACCGATCAGTTCGCTGCGAAGCTGGTCGACAACGTGATCGGCACCGAGGCCACCGAATCGGCCAAGACCGATCTGAAGGCGGCGGTGGTCTCCTTCATGAACGCGGACACCTCGACCAACGACTCGGTGAAGCGCGGCAACGCGGCCTATGCGCTCATCACCGCCATCGCGGCGGTCGACCATGCCGATGCCACCTGGGGTAACGCGGCATTCATGTTCGACAACAAGGTCGAAGTGGCCGAGTACTACACGATCACCAAGGCCGGCAACTCGACCGACGTCGCAGTGCTGCAGGCCACGATCTCCGGTGTGACGCACGACCACGCTACAGTGGTTACGGCCCAGTCCAATATCGATACAGGCGGATCGGACCAGGGCGGATCGGGAATGACGATCGCGCTGACGACCGGCACCGACGCGATTACAGCGGGAACCGGAGCCGACGTCATCAACGCGGCGATCGGCACGCTGCAGGGCGGCGATTCGATCAACGGCCGGGACGGCGTGGATTCGCTGACGGTGCGCGATGCCGGCGCCGCCGCGGGACTGGCGACGATCCGGAACGTCGAGCAGATCCACCTGATCAACCTGGATTCGGCCGTATTGAACCTGGCCGACGCGAGCGGCTACACGTCTCTCGACGTGTGGGGCAACGGCGGGGGCAGCGCGGTCATCAGCAACATCGGCTCGGGTCTGAACCTGACCATCGGCGTGCTGAGCGGCTACGGCGGCCAACTGACGATCGGCTACCAGGACGAAGGCAACACCAACGACACGCTCAACCTGCGGGTCAACAACGCGAGCGCCTTCGGACTGATGGAGACCGCGCACTCGTTCGAGACCATCAATGTACAGGCAGAGGGCAGCGGCGTCGCGATCACGGCCAATGCGAGCAGCAGCCTGTCCACCTTCGCGGTTACAGGCACTGCGAACGTCACCCTGGAGCTGGAGCGCGCGGCCTCGACCGCGTCGATGACGGTGAACGCCAGCGCGCTGGCGGGCAACCTGACGCTGACGATCCACTCGACACTCGGCGCGGATGTCTTCAGCGCGGGTGAATTCGCCATCAACGCCGGCACGGGTGATGACGTCGTCAATATCTCGCCCGCCTACAGCAGCATGAATACGCTCGACTCCGCCTTGAAGATCGACGGCGGTGCGGGCACCGATACGCTTCGGGTTGGCGCCGAGTCCGGCGTGCAGCTCATCCCGACGGCGATCAATTTCGAAAACCTGCAATTCATCGCATTCACCGGTGCGGGCGGCGAGACGGCGGGACTCAACTTCACCTCGCTGACGGGCAGCCTTGCCAGCATTGCGATGTGGGGCGACGCGACCTCCGTCGAAATGGTCGGCATGACCGCCGGCGCGACCGTTGAAGTCAAGAGCGGCTTCGGCGGCGACCTGAAGGTCGGCTTGGCCAATGAGGTCGGCACCGCCGACTCGATCACCATCATCGCCAACCAGGCGAGCGGGTTCGAGTTCCACGAGACCGCGCACGGTATCGAGACCATCAACTTCCAGGTCACGAACTCCGGCTACGTCGGCTCGGCCTCCGAGTTCGGCACCGCGACCACGACCTTCAACGTCTCGGGCAGCCAGAGCGCGACGATGCGCCTGAATGTCAACTCGGCGAACACCGCGCTGGTGATCTCGAGCACCGGCCTGACCGCCGGCGGCCTGAACCTGACGATCGACGCGGCCAGCGGCAACCAGCAACTGACGGTGACCTTCGGCACGGGCGCCGACACCCTGACGCTCGCCAGCGGCGTGTTCCACAGCAACCTGACCGCCACGGTGGACGGCGGCGAGGGCGCAGACACGTTCAAGATGATGATCGAGACTGCGGGAACGCTCGCGCCGAGCATCTCCAACGTCGAGACTCTCACGCTGACCTTCGACAACTCCGGTGGCACCTTCGATGCGAGCGGCGTGAGCGGCGCGACGACCCTCAACGTGCTGATGGGCTCGGCCCTGGCTTCGGCAAGCTTCATGACCAAGCTGCCCAGCTCGATCACCACGATGACGCTGGCCTCGATGACCTCGAGCTCCGGCTCGACCGCAGCGGTGAGCTACTCGTTCGCGGCGAACCCGGGGGCGGTGCAACTGTCGATCAACGGCAGCAGCCAGTCCGCGGTAACGGCCGCATTCGGCACCGTGACCCT
>Ga0082335_1006135_pt1 | contig 15787 bp, 16 predicted proteins | sample Subgrocontami58m_FD_72375 | JGI IMG/M metagenome (GOLD analysis project Ga0082335, IMG submission 72375) | Subsurface groundwater microbial communities from S. Glens Falls, New York, USA - GMW37 contaminated, 5.8 m (SPADES assembly) (version 2) ... | reverse complement strand
AACCGAAGAAGGATATCTCGCTTGACGGCATAGCCGGCATGTACGCATGGCATGGCAAGCATCATCTCGCGCATATTCAGAATTTGAAAGAGAGAATGAACTGGTGACAGACAATTCAGGGAAAGAGGAGACCATTATGACAAAACAGGCTCTGATTCAAAAAACAGTGGAGACCCTAGAAAAACTTCCGGACGAAAAGGTTTCCGAGATTGCGACTTTTGCGGAGTTTCTCTTGAAGACGTATGACGAGTACATTCTCCGAAAAGGGGTGAGTGAACTCAATAGTTTGTCAAAGAGTTTCGATTTCCTTAACGACGAGGATGAGTTGTACACTGTGGATGATTTAAAGGAGCGCTACAAGTGAAGAAGGGCGACATTATTGTGCTTCCATTTCCGTACACTGATTTGAGCAGAAGCAAAAACCGGCCGGCATTCGTTCTTATCGACCGCGAACTCGATGTGACTGTTGCCTTTATTTCTACGCAACTGAAATGGCGCGAAGCCACTGATGTGCTATTGCAGCCAACTCTTGCAAACGGCTTGAAGAGAGAATCGCTCCTCTGCCTCAGCAAATTTGCGACCATCGAAAAAGATCTTGTTCTTGGTCTAGTCGGCAGAATCGAGCCGGAACTATTTCGTGAAGTAGACGAAAAGCTTGTTCAAGTTCTGCAAATCGACCTCAAATCATAGTCTCAATCCGGAATTACCATTCCACAATTCGCAATCAAAAACATGTCATATCCTTTTCAGCAAATAGAACCAAAGTGGCAGCAGTATTGGGACGATAACAAAACGTTTTACACCGAAGATCTTGTTGCGAAGCCCAAAGCGTATATCCTCGATATGTATCCTTATCCTTCAGGTGCAGGACTTCATGTCGGTCACCCCGAAGGCTACACGGCGACGGACATTCTTTGTCGCTACAAACGGATGAAGGGCTTCAATGTTCTGCATCCGATCGGGTGGGATGCGTTTGGCTTGCCTGCGGAACGTTACGCGATGCAGACGAATATCCATCCGCGCATTACAACGGAGCAGAACATCAACACATTCCGTCGTCAAATTAAAATGCTCGGCTTGAGCTACGATTGGGACCGTGAAGTTGATACGACCGACCCGAATTATTACAGATGGACGCAGTGGATCTTTCTGAAGATTTACGGCTCGTGGTATGACAAGCGAGCGAACAAAGCCCGGCACATTCAAACACTCGATCAAGAACTGGAACAGCAGGGATCGAAAGAACTTCAAGTCGAGCAACAATTCTCTGCAGATGAGTGGAAGAAGAAGAGCAAGAAAGAGAAGCACGACTTCCTTGCGCGATTCCGTCTCTGTTACATTGCGGAGATTCCCGTGAATTGGTGCGAAGCCCTCGGTACTGTTCTTGCCAACGAGGAAGTTGCTGAGTGGACGGAGAAAGGCTACACCGTTGAGCGTCGTCCGATGAAGCAATGGATGATGCGGATTACGGCCTATGCAGAACGCTTGCTTGAAGACAGCAAAGAGCTGGATTGGCCCGCGTCGACTGTTGAGCAGCAAACGAATTGGATTGGACGCTCCGAAGGCGCAGAGATTGATTTTGCAGTAAAGGGTTTCGAGGAGAAGATTCGCGTTTTCACAACTCGACCAGATACGCTCTTCGGTGCAACGTACATGGTGCTTGCGCCTGAACATCCGCTTGTTGCGAAGATAACGACCGACAATCGGCGGAATGCGATTGAAGACTATCGCAATCAAGCAAAGTTGAAGAGTGAGTTTGAACGAGGCATCGAAGTAGAAAAGACAGGCGTCTTCACAGGCGGCTACGCCATCAATCCTGCGACGAAGAAAGAAATTCCGATTTGGATTGCTGACTATGTGTTAATGGGCTACGGCACAGGTGCTATCATGGCCGTGCCGGGTCACGACGAACGAGACCACGAGTTTGCAAAGAAGTTCAATCTTCCGATTGTTGAAGTTGTTGCCGGTGGCAATGTGCAAAACGCAGCGTACATTGATCACGTGAACGGTCTCGCAGTCAACTCGGCAAATGATGAGGTGTCTCTTAACGGACTGAAGATCGATGTAGCAATAAAGAGAATTATCGAGTGGCTTTCGTCAAAGGGGATTGGCAAAGGAACAATCCAATTCAAGCTGCGTGATTGGCTTTTCTCTCGCCAGCGTTATTGGGGCGAGCCAATTCCGATAATTCATCTTGAAGATGGAACGCTCAAAGCGTCACGTGAAGATGAGCTTCCGCTTCGCCTGCCCGACTTGCAAAAGTTTCAGCCAAGCGGAACCACCGAATCACCACTCGCTCTCGCAACGGAGTGGGTGAATGTTGTTGACAAAGAGACAGGATTAAAAGGTCGTCGAGAAACTAACACAATGCCGCAATGGGCTGGCTCATGCTGGTACTATCTCCGCTATCTCGATCCGAAAAATAACTCCGAGATCTTCTCTCCCGAGAAGGAAAAGTATTGGATGCCAGTTGACTTGTATGTGGGCGGCGCGGAACATGCGGTGCTCCACTTGATGTACGCGAGATTCTGGCACAAAGTGCTCTACGACCTCGGTTACGTCAGCACGAAAGAGCCATTCATGAAGCTGCGGCATCAAGGAATTATTCTCGGCGAGAATTCCAAGAAGATGTCGAAGTCACTCGGTAACGTCGTGAATCCCGATGACGTGGTGAAGGAATACGGCGCGGATGCGATGCGCCTTTTTGAAATGTTCATGGGTCCGCTCGAAGAAATGAAGCCATGGAGTACGCGTGGCGTTGAAGGTGTGTTTCGCTTCCTGAATCGTGTGTGGCGCTTGTATGTTGATGACTCAGGTAATCTTGATCCGTCAATCAAAGATGTTGCGCCCTCACCTGACGTCGAGCGTGTGTATCATGCAACGGTGAAGAAGGCTGGCGAAGATATTGAACGACTGAGCTTTAACACGGCAATTGCGCAGATGATGATCTTCGTGAATGAAGTAATGAAGAGCGAAACGACCTACGGTCTCGTAGAGAAACCGCGCCATGTGTTGGAACCATTTGTAAAGGTGCTGTCGCCATTTGCTCCACACATTGCTGAAGAGCTTTGGCGAAAGCTTGGTCACACAACGTCCATATCGTACGAGCCATGGCCGTCATTTGATCCGGCAAAGCTGCAAGAGACAACTGTCGAAGTTGTGCTGCAGGTGAATGGAAAGATTCGCTCGAAGATCTCCGTTGAGAAGGATACGGCTGAAGCTGAACTTGAGAAATTGTGTCTCGCTGACGAAAACGTTCGGAAGTATCTCGACAGCAAACAGATTGTGAAGAAGATTATTGTGAAGAATAAGCTCGTCAACTTAGTTGTGAAGTAATAGGCTCAACCCTGAGTCCGCCGTAGGCGGACGAAGGGTCTCATATTCTCAAGATTAGGACATAGAGTGTATTTAAGATTCAGACCCTTCGCCAAAAAAGCGGCTCAAGGTTAAGAAATGAAGATTTTCCTTCGCATTGTCCGCTATATTCGTCCCTACTTCGGCACGCTGGCAATTGCCAACCTGTCCATGCTGTTCTTCATCATCTTCAACCTGCTCTCCATTGGATTGATTATGCCGTTGGTGGATGTAGTGTTCAACCCACCGAAGCTCGATGCAAATTCTGAGCAGCCATTCAGCGTTCTCAATCTCGGCAAATATCTTTCCCACATTCTTGCCCGTCTGGTGGCACAGTATGACCGTCTTGATGTGCTGATGTTTCTCACCATCGGCATCGTCGTAGCGTTCTTGCTGAAAAATGTTTTCTCCATTCTGAACCAGTATTTCATGGCGCATGTGGAGCAAAGCATCATGCACAAGCTGCGCTGCGACGTGTACAGCCATTTACAAAACCTCTCGCTCTCATACTTCACGGAAGAACGAAAGGGGAATTTGATTGCGACAGTCGTCAACGATGTTCGCATCATCAACGATTCAGCAATGGCGGTTGTGAACAGTGCGTTTCGGGATCCGCCGCAGATTATTCTCTATGCTGTTCTCTTATTTTTGTTTGATTGGAAACTCACTCTTTTCGTTACACTGCTGTTGCCTGTTGCCGGTTTTGCGATCAGCCGTGTTGCCGACAGGTTGAAAAAGAAATCCATGCAGTCGCAAGAGAAGATGGCGGACATGATTTCGATTCTTGATGAAACGCTGGCGAACGTCCGCATTGTCAAAGCATTCAGCATGGAGGAGTTTGAAGTCGGACGCTTCACGGATGAATCGTCCCGCTTTGCGAAATTGATTAAATCAATTCAGCGGCGAAGAAATCTTGCGACGCCAATCTCCGAAATGTTCGGGGTGATTGCGATTGCAGCAATTCTCTGGCTCATGGGGCGCAGCGTAATTGAAGGAACCGGCTCCATGACGCCCGGCGGATTGATTGTGTACATCACGATTATCTCTCAAATGATGCAGCCGTTGAAACTGTTTGGACAAGTATTCAACAGCATTCAAGAGGGCATCGGTGCGGGTGAGCGTGTCTTCAAAATCCTTGATACGCGACCGAAAATCGCCGATAGAGCTGACGCGAAGCCATTTCAAAAATTTGGGCGAACCATTCGCTACGAAAATGTGTCCTTCAAGTACGAGACCGGCGATATGGTGCTCAAGGGTGTTTCCTTCGAGATTAAGCAAGGAGAGCGCATCGCCATCGTCGGTCCGAGCGGTGGAGGCAAATCAACTCTTGTTGATCTCCTGCCGAGATTTTATGATCCATTAGAGGGTAATATATCAATCGATGGCGTCGATCTTCGTGATATTTCTATTGACTCACTGCGAAGTCTGATGGGCATCGTTACGCAAGAAACAATTCTCTTCAACGATAGCGTGCGGAACAACATTGCGTACGGACGGAGCGACACGCCGCTTGAAAAGATCATCGAAGCGGCAAAGATTGCAAATGCTCATGAATTCATTTCGAAGTTGCCCAACGGGTACGGCACAAAAATTGGTGACAGAGGAACAAAACTTTCCGGCGGCGAGCGGCAGCGCATTTCGCTCGCTCGTGCTATCTTGAAAAATCCTCCTATTCTGATTTTTGATGAAGCAACTTCAGCGCTTGATACGGAATCTGAGATACTTGTTCAAGAAGCAGTCGAGCGAACGCTTGCAGGAAGAACGTCTGTTGTCATCGCGCATCGTCTTTCCACGATTCAGCATTCAGACAGAATAATCGTGATCGAAAAAGGAAGAATTGTTGAGGAAGGCAAGCATTCGGAACTTCTCGGCAACAACAACGGCACGTATAAGCGAATATACGAACTTCAATTCCAGGTGTGAGCGTGAAGGTCAGCGGCTTCTCGATTATCAGAAATGGCATGAAGTATGGCTACCCGGTTGTTGAAGCGGTGTCGTCGGTTTTGCCCTTGTGTGATGAGTTTGTTTTGAACGTTGGAAAGTCTGAAGACGAGACACTCGAACTTGTAAAGACAATCTCATCTCCCAAACTCAAGATACTTGAGCGTGAATGGGATATGAGCTTGCGGCAAGGCGGTCAGTTGATTTCCGTCGAGACGAATCATGCGCTTGATAAATGCACCGGCGATTGGTGCTTCTACATTCAGGCGGATGAAGTTCTCCATGAAAAATATTTCCCTGTTGTTCGCTCAGCAATGGAACATCATCTGAACGACGAGCGGGTGGAGGCTTTGCAGTTTTGTTACCGACATTTTTACGGCAGTTACGATTTCTATCAAGATAATTTTAGAAATTGGTATGTGAAGGAATGTCGCGTCGTCAAGCGCCATCCGAACATCGTTTCCTGGGGAGATGGGATGGATTTCCGTCATCGAGACGGTTCTCTGTTAAGAAAAAAAAGAATTGATGCGGAGATTTATCATTATGGCTGGGTTCGTCCGCCGCAGGTGATGTACACGAAGAATGTCGGCTTTCATCAACTGTATTACAGTGATGAAGAAGTAAAGAAGATTGTTCCTGTGGCAGAGCAAACGTACAACGAGCTCGGCCATCTGAGACGATTCACTGACACGCATCCGGAAGTAATGAAGGAACGCATCGCTGCATCAAACTGGGAATTCGATTCAAGGATCGAGGAACAACCTCCTGATTGGTGGAGATATGTGGTGTTATTCTTGCAACCGCTGACGAAGCGATTGAAACGATGGTTGCGATAATAAAGTCCAGCATCTACGCGAGGCATGGCATTGACCGCGCAATCTGGATTGCGCTGCTCTGTGTTGTTGGGACGGCGATCTTCTCGATTGCTCTTCTGCAACTAGCCATAGGAGTGCTTGCCGCGTTGTGGCTTGTTGCTTTTGTGAGAAGTTCATCGGTCGGCTTTCGCTCGACCGTGCTGGACTTGCCCATGCTTGCATTCATCAGTGGGCGTGCGCTCTCAGTTCCATTCTCTGTTCATCCGGAGATTAGCGCTCACGCACTGTACATCGAGATAATTTTCTATGCTGCCTTTTTCGTCTTTACGAACACGTTGCGCGTTGATCGTGAAAACGAGATGATCATTCTCATTCAGATGTTGGTATTGACGGCGGTGCTCGCTGCTGCTGTTGGGATTGGCAAATATGCTTTCGGCATATCTCAACGGGCAAGTTCTACAACCTCCGGCCCGTACACTCTATCATTGTATTTGGTAGCTGCCCTCCCATTTGCACTGTTCTTCGCCGGCGATAGTCGGTTTTTCAAGAACCGGCAATATGCTTTTGCTGCGATTGCGGTGCTTGTGTTGGGTGTTATCTTCTCGTTAGATAGGATGCATTGGATCGTCATGGCAGCGACACTTGTTGTCGTTGCAATCATCACCAAAGACAGACGGCCCTTGATAGCCTTTGTGTTGGTTATGACTGCCGCCGTTCTCGTTGTTCCGGAGGTAGCGCTGCGTTTTCAACTCACGCTTACGTTCCTTTCGCATTCGACCGGAAGAGACGTGTTGTGGCGCGGCGCAGCAATGCTCTATGCAGATCATCCACTGGTTGGATTTGGACCCCGCACGTTTAGAGAAATCTTTCCTCTGATGTCCGAATTGTCGGACAAAGGAGCGGGAAGCTGGCACAATGATTTCTTGCAGGTGTATATGGAATCCGGGCTTGTTGGTCTTGTTCCCTTACTCTGGCTGATTACAGCGGCGTTCTCTTCCGTGATTAAAGCGTTTCGCTCAACGAAGCTTTCTCTTTTGCACCGACAGATTCTCTTTCCGCTACTGGTTTCGGCCTCAGTTTTTTTCATCGCGGGAGGAATGCTTGACACGATCGTGGGCATGGTCTTTCGCTTTAACCTTGCAGCAATAGCGTTGATGACAACAGGACTCGGCAACAAAAGTGTATGGGAACCGAACTTGCGTCAAGAGGTTTGCTAGATGTCTGTCGAGATAAGTTATTCGTGGTGTGCCCCTGAAGCGTCGGTTTGGAACTAACTGAAAGTAATTGATGAATCAAGAAAATGCTACACACTCGTCTTCGGACGAAGGGATCAAAGGATTCCTCTTTGGCGATCTGTCGAATTCGGTAACGAACTACGATGTTGCCATCATACTTTTGTTGATGGTGTTCCTGTTCAGCACGACGCTTTCGATTGCTGTCATGAATATCGCATACGGTGCAGCGGCGTTTCTTTGGGTGGGAAGGATGGTATATAGGAAGAGGAATGAAATTTCGAAGACTCCGATCGACAAGTTTCTTATCGCGTTCGTTGCAGCACTGGGGCTTTCTCTCATCTTCTCATATAACAAACCTCAATCGTTGTTGTACATGTATCGCCGCGTAACGCTTCTACCGATTATTTTTGTCATGTTCGGAAACATTCGCTCGACACGCATGTTGAAGATCCTTTTCGGCACGTTGATGGCAGCAATGATCTTTGTTGCGCTGTGGAGCTTGCGGGATGTGTTCTTCCATCTTCACGAATATGTTTTGTTCCAGCGACGTTTGCGCGAGTTCCAAATGTACATGACTGCCGGCGGGATGATGATGTTCGGTTTGTTGCTGCTGCTTCCTTTTGTTCTCCACCCTAAAACCCCTTCCAAGCTCCGGTGGTTTGCACTTGCCTCGCTTGTGCCTGTGGGTACGAATCTTCTCTTTACGTTCACCCGAAGCTCATGGCTTGGGTTTCTCATGGGTGCGATTGTCATCGGGGCGTATCGAGCGAAGAGGATTTTTCTGCCGCTCGCTCTCGTTGTCATCACGGTCGTAACGGTGTCCTCTCCTGAAATGAAAGAGCGCATGTCGAGTATCTTCAATCCGTATCATCCAAACAACATCACTCGCTTGCACATGTGGGAGACCGGCATCAAAATTTTCAAAGACCATCCGATTGTCGGTGTTGGCGATATTGGCATCGAGCATGTGTGGGACTTCTATGCACCGCCGGAAAATGAATTTGTAGGACATCTGCACAACAATCTCCTGATGTGGTTGGTAACACTTGGAAGCATAGGCTTTGTCGTCCTTGTCGCATTATTTGTAAAGCTGTGGATTGTCATCAGTCGTATTGAACAGAAGTTGCATGACAATTGGTTTCTTGGCTCCCTTGCGCTTGGCTGCCTTGCGGTGATGACGGGCTTTCACATAAATGGTTTGTTCGAGTGGAATTTTGGCGACGTAGAGATTATTATTGTGGTGTGGACGATTGTTGGAATGACACTCGCCGCAGAAAAAGTCGCAGCCCTTGAGGGAAAAGTTGCCTAAGCTGTCCGTCATAACGCTGGCATTGAATGAAGAGCACAACATCGTTGACTGCCTGGAGAGTGTAAAGTGGGCAGATGAAATCATCGTCGTGGATTCCGGCAGCACAGACAAGACGGTCGAGCTTGCGAGGCGATATACGAGCACCGTGTTGAATGTTGAATGGAAAGGCTATGGCGCAACGAAAAACTTCGCGCTTCAACAGACAACCGGCGAGTGGATTTTCTGGCTCGATGCGGATGAGCGTGTGCCGAAAGAATTAGCGGAAGAGATCCAAGCCGTCGTTCGCGAAAACAATTCGGGATTCGCCGGATACGATGTTGCCCGACGAGCATATTTTCTCGGCAAATGGATAAGGCATTGCGGTTGGTATCCGGGCAGAGTGACGAGAGTGTTTCGCAAAGCGAAGTCGCGTTTTACCGAAAGCAATGTTCACGAACAGATTGTTGTCGATGGCAAGATTGGCGCGTTGAAGAATGACCTTTTGCATTTCACGGACCCAAATCTTGAACACTACTTTCAAAAGTTTAATCGCTACACATCACTTGCTGCGCAGGATTTAAGAGCAGCAGGGAAGAGGTTTTCACTCTACGATGTGCTGGCTCGTCCGCCATTTCTCTTTTTCAAGATGTATATTTTGAAAAGAGGTTTTCTCGACGGGATACACGGCTTCATTTTGTGCGTTGCCTCGGCAACATACGTGTTCACGAAGTATGCGAAGCTCTGGGAGATGGAACATAATTCGCAGCGAGAATGAAACGTATGTGATCTTTTGTAGGGACGGGGCATGCCCCGTCCCTACAGGCTAACGTGCTACATTGTAAAGAACGCGAGCTTCGAGTCTTTATGCCAAGAAAAGGAGGCAACATGGAATTCAAAGACAAAAACAGCCAGCTCTTTCTTCAACTCGCCTTCATGTATCACGCGGCATGCATGGAGCAATTGGGGAAAGTGAAGAGTACAATTACAGGGAAGATTGAGCGAGACCTCGTTGCAGCGCAAGGCACGATTGACTTGCTCGACATGTTGAAGGAAAAGACGAAGGGGAATCTTTCGAAAGAAGAAGATCGATTTCTCACGGAGCTGATTCGAGAATTGAAACTGAATTATGTTGATGAGAAAGCGAAAGACGAAAAAGCTGCATCCACTTCACAACCAGAACCGACAAAACAAAACTGATGAAGTTCGGGATAATCGGTAACCTCTCAAAGCACGAGCTGCCTACTGTTGTTAAGCTGCTTGTCGATACGCTCAACCAATCCAAAGCTGAATTTGTGATCGATAAGGAGATTGTTGAGTTGCTCGCGGCAAAGGGCGTTCATCTCGGAGTTGTGGAAACAAGCGACCATGACGCGTGCGTTCACGGCGTGGATATGCTTATCGCGCTCGGCGGTGATGGAACGATTCTTTCCGCTGCGAAAACGGTTGGGACGGACGGAACGCCAATCTTTGGCGTAAATCTCGGCAAGCTCGGTTTTCTCGCTGAGTTTGCTCCAGATGAATTGAAAGCTGCAATCGAGAATGTCATAGCGAGAAACTATCACGTCGAAGAGCGTTTATTGTTGGAAGCGACGACGCCATCGCTGCCGGGGCAAACACTCTATGCGGTAAACGATATTGTTGTCGATAAATCCCGTTCCGCTCGCGTCATCGACATCGAAACATTCATCAATGGAATCTTTGCAGTAACGTATCGAGGAGATGGACTTATCATCTCAACGCCAACAGGCTCGACCGCATACGCCTTATCCAACGGCGGACCCATCGTAACGCCGACAGCAAATGTCATTGGCATTACACCAATTGCACCCCATACGCTGAGTGGCAGACCTTTGGTTATTCCCGACACTGATACGATTCGAGTTGTTGCGTATGCAACTACAAATGAAGTGTTGCTTTCCGCTGACGGGCAGGAGACTGGTGTGATTGAGCCGCCGATTGAAATCTTCATCAAGAAGGCGGCGCACAAACTTAGACTTGTGAAGCGTGTCGATAGGTCGTACTACGAAGTGTTGCGTGCAAAATTGTTGTGGGGAAGAGATGCAAGGTCACTCAACCCTGAGCGGAACGAAGGGTCTGCATAAACGTCGGCTCTACAACGTGTAACCAATTGCGAGCCTGACCTCTTTGTGACACGCATATCAACGTATTGCTAATTCCTTTTTGCGCCCTCCGCAATCCACGCACGAATTCCATTTATCTGATTTTGATTCAGAGGGTTGCGATTTAACGGCATCCGCTGTCCTGTTCTGCCTTCTATCCTAAAAACCAACTCGCTCGTTTCTGGTGAGCCTGCAACCACAACAGGCAACCCACGAACGCCAAAACGTAAATTCTCGTAAGTGTCAAGTTTTAATCGGTCTGCAGATTCACCTTGACTGTGGCAGCCAACTAGCGCACATGTTTGGCCGAAAAGCGGTTGCACGTGTTGAGAGTAGCTGATGTTTGAAGACGGGAAGACAACGTCCGACGGGCTTCCATCGGGGCCTATTGGTCCATCATCCTTCTTACAGCTCCCTGTAGTTAGCGCCAACGAAAACGCAATCGTTCCGAAGACAACCTGAGCAAGCGTATTCTTGAATTGAACCATGACTGAATTCTATTTGTTAAAAGACTGACTTTGTATTCTTAAACATTTGATCCAACACGAGGATTCCTCGTACAAAAGAAAAAGGGAAGCAGGCTTCCCTTTGATAGTGGAGCTGAGGGGGATCGAACCCCTGACCTCGTGAATGCCATTCACGCGCTCTCCCAGCTGAGCTACAGCCCCATAATTATTCTTATTCAATATATGGAGTTCAGTTTCTAAAATCAACGAATTGCCTTTGAGTATTTTAGCCCGCAATTTTCTATCTTGAATCATCACGAACAACCAGTTCATTCTCAATGAAACTTCTTCTTACGTATCTCAAGCAATATTGGAAACTTGTCCTTCTCGCGCTCGTCCTTGCAGCAATCAACCAGACATTTTCGCTTCTCGATCCGCTCATCTTCCGCCACATCATTGATGAATATGTTACTCGATTCAAAGAATACACTCGCGTAGATTTTCTCAAAGGGGTCGGCATGTTGTTGCTCGCTGCGATGGGTGTTGCGTTTGTCTCACGTGTGGCAAAGAATTTTCAGGACTACTTCATCAACGTCATCACACAACGGTTGGGTGCACAAATTTATTCTGATGGATTGAGCCATTCGCTCGAGCTTCCGTATCAGATGTTTGAAGACCAGCGGAGCGGGGAAACGCTCGGCAAACTGCAAAAAGTGAGAACAGATGTTGAGAGAATGATCTCGGTTTTCATCAACATTCTCTTTCAATCGCTCGTCGGCGTTATCTTCGTGATGATTTATGCGTTCAGTGTCCATTGGCTGATTGCTGTTGTGTATCTCTCGACTGTACCGATTCTTGCTTTGATTAGCTCGAAACTCAGCAAGAAGATCAAAACGATTCAGAAGACTATTGTTGCTGAAACAACCGCTCTTGCCGGCTCAACAACCGAGTCGCTACGCAATATTGAACTGGTAAAAAGCTTAGGGCTTGCCCAGCAAGAAATCGGTCGTTTGAACAATACAACTGTAAAGATTCTGAAGTTAGAGTTGAAGAAAGTCCGTTACTTGCGCAGTTTGAGCTTTATTCAGGGAACGTCGGTGAACTTCTTGCGGACGACGATTCTTGGTTTGATGTTGTTTATGATTTTTGATCAGCGGATTACATTCGGCCAATTCTTCTCGTTATGGATTTATTCGTTCTTTATCTTCGGACCATTGCAAGAACTCGGCAACGTCATCAGCATTTATCGTGAAACCGAAGTATCGTTGAAGAACTTTGAGGATATCCTCAATGCGCCGAAGGAGCCGAAACCGCTCGCTCCCGTAAAGGTGCCGAATATCGAAACGCTTGCATTTGATAACGTCAGCTTCAAGCATCAGTCAGCAACAACGCATGCGTTGAATGATATTTCCTTTGACGCCACACTTGGAGAAACAATTGCTTTTGTTGGTCCATCGGGTTCGGGGAAGTCGACACTGGTAAAGTTGTTGATAGGACTCTATATGCCGCAATCCGGGAGAATTCTTTATAACGGACACTCACGCGACACAGTTGATTTGGAAGGATTGCGAGAGCGAATTGGTTTCGTTACGCAAGATACGCAGCTCTTCTCTGGCACGATACGAGAAAATCTTCTCTTCGTCAATCCAACAGCGACTGATGCAGAATGTTTGGAAGTGTTGGAGAAAGCTGCTTGCCAAACTTTGCTTGCCCGAGCCGATAACGGATTGGACACAATGATTGGCGAGGCTGGCGTGAAAGTCTCCGGCGGTGAGAAGCAACGACTCTCCATTGCCCGTGCATTGTTGCGCCGCCCGAATCTGCTGGTGTTTGATGAAGCCACGTCGTCGCTCGATTCGCTCACGGAAGAAGAAATCAGCGAAACGATTCGTGGTGTTTCCATGCGCAGAGATCTGATTACGATTCTCATCGCTCATCGACTCTCAACAGTCATGCACGCTGATAAGATTTTTGTGCTTGAACGTGGACGAATAGTTGAGGACGGAGAACATCAAGAGTTGCTTGAGCAGAAGGGTTTGTATTACGCGATGTGGAGACAGCAGATTGGGGAGGGAGACGATGCAACGTTGCGAGCCGCTCTGACAGCGACAAAACAAATGGTCAAGAACTGATTCTCGAATCAGCAAACAACTGTTGTGTATATGGATGCTTTTGTGCTGTCAGCAAATTGTCCACCGACTCGTCTTCAACAATTCCACCATCATGCAGAATTGCTATTCGGTCGCAAAACATGAGGGCAGTCTGAATATCGTGGGTGATGAAGAGGAGAGAGAATCTTCGCTCTGATTGTAATCGCTTCAGCAGCGACAGAACTTGAATTTGTGTGATTGCGTCGAGCGCCGAAGTCGGCTCGTCGAGGATCAAGAGCCTTGGTTGAACTGCAAGCGCACGTGCGATTGCAACCCGTTGACGCTGACCGCCGCTAAGTTGTGAGGGATACCGCTCAAGTAATTCTTCGGACAACCCAACAGAGGCAATTAATGTCTCGGCTACACTGGAGTTGTCATGTTTGTCGTCAAATGATTTTTTCGCCTCAATTCCTTCCTGCAAACATTCTCGAACCGTCATCATTGGATTGAGCGAAGCACTGCTTGCTTGAAATAGCATTTGTATTTCCAATGAAACGTTTTTCCGGTTTTCATTCTTCGGAAAGAGATTTATTCCCTTGTAATTGATTTCCCCTTCGTAAGGAACTTGCAGCCCTGCAATACATCGAGCGAGTGTTGACTTGCCACTCCCGCTCTCGCCGAGCAGCCCGACACTTGTTCCTTCATCAATCGAAAGAGAAATGCCTTTGAACACTTGCTTCTTCTTTGTTCTGAAGCGTAAGTGCGAACTAGACTCGACAGAACAGCAAAGGCATTTTACTTCTAACAAGCTCATGTTATTCACCGGCTGTTCCATTGTTGGCTCTAATTACTCTCTTACTCAGGCTTGGTATTGCGTCCAACAATTTCTGTGAATATGGATGCTGTGGCTTTTCAAAGAACTCATTTGTTGTTGCGTACTCGATGATTCTTCCATTCTGTATCACAGCAACATGGTCAGCATATCTTCTCGCAACACATAGATCGTGAGTCACGAGAATCATTGCCATGCGATCTTGTTGTTGAAACGATTTCAATAAATCAAGCACCCGATAGCGAAGGGAAGCATCGACGGCACTTGTTGGCTCATCTGCAATGAGAAGTGAAGGTTTCGGCATGAGAGTCATTGCAATCATTACTCGTTGTGCCATCCCAATGCTGAGTTGATGTGGATAGGAATTCGATACTCCAACGGCATCGCCCAGTCCAACTGAATTCAGTATCGGAATGAGTTCATCCTGCGAAATGGATTGCTTTCCAGAAGCAAACTCCATCTGCCTGCGAATTGTAAGAACAGGATTCAATGCTTGTTGCGGCTCTTGAAAAATGTAGCGGATTTGCGTTTGCCGAATATGTCTTAGCATCTCATCAGTACAATGGAGCAGATCTGAAGAATTGAATTGAACGACTCCTCTTACCTTCAGGCGAGATGATTGCGAGAACAAACGCGTCAACGCACGGCACAGAGTAGTTTTGCCGCTACCGCTTTCCCCAACAATTGCGAGTACGGTTGCCGTGTTTACTGAGAAGCTGACATCCTCGATAATCCTTCTGGATATCGCGGTGTCGGTGTATGTTACGTTGAGATTGCTAACGTTGAGTAGTGGGTTCACGTTTAGTCAAAAATCCGCTTAGATGATATTCAAATCAAATGATATCTCAAACTCAAAACCATTTGTCCTGCCCCCTCTAATAAACTGCTTAATACATGAAAATCCAACTTCCTCTCTGGAGCCAGCCGTCCTCATCTACGTGATATTGCGTAGTTGTTTCGTCACAAATCGTGATAATATGCAAAATTTTACGAATTAATGATTGACATTCTTCGGTGTTTTTCCTATGTTTTATTGCGAAAGGAGGGAGAAGTGGCTAAAGTGTTTTCTGTAATACCTAATTCACTGAAGTTCCATTAGTGAAGGAAGTCCCCCATGATGAAAACAAAACTCATCACGGCTTTCCTAGCAGTTCTGGTATTCGCTGGGATTGCCATATGTCAGGAGAATGTCGAGCAAGCAGTCCGCGTTCGACTGACACAAACTACCGCAAGCGTCACTCAAGGTGGGACATCATCTACGAGTGACGAAATCACTAAACAATCAATTCAACAGTTCACACTAAAATCTAACTCACAAATCGAAGCACTGGGCAGCCAATATGCATTCGGCCGCTCGGCTTCACAAGTTGAAGCACTGGGCAGTCAATATGCATTTGGCCGCTCGGCTTCACAAGTCGAAGCTCTGGGTAGTCAATACGCATTTGGCCGTTCGGCTTCACAGGTTGAAGCTCTGGGTAGTCAATACGCATTTGGCCGTTCGGCTTCACAGGTTGAAGCACTGGGTAGTCAATACGCATTTGGCCGCTCGGCTTCACAGGTTGAAGCACTGGGTAGTCAATATGCATTCGGTCGCTCGGCTTCACAAGTCGAAGCACTCGGAAGCCAATACGCTTTCGGAAGATAACAAGTATTCAATCACGTTACA
>Ga0082335_1006134_pt1 | contig 15792 bp, 7 predicted proteins | sample Subgrocontami58m_FD_72375 | JGI IMG/M metagenome (GOLD analysis project Ga0082335, IMG submission 72375) | Subsurface groundwater microbial communities from S. Glens Falls, New York, USA - GMW37 contaminated, 5.8 m (SPADES assembly) (version 2) ... | reverse complement strand
CAAGCCCCAATCCCCCGCAAAAGCGCCGACACCGCGCGCTCAGACGCCGCTCGCCCCGACGCGGCTCGCGCAGCGGCGGAGAGGATCGCGCGCGAGATGGCGCGCCGCCGGACCTTCGGCATCATCGCCCACCCCGACGCGGGCAAAACCACCTTGACCGAAAAGCTGCTGCTGTTCTCCGGCGCGATCCAGCTCGCCGGCACGGTGAAGGCGCGCAAGAGCCGCCGCCACGCGACCTCGGACTGGATGGAGATCGAAAAACAGCGCGGCATTTCGGTGGCGAGTTCGGTGATGCAGTTCGACTATCGCGGCCGCGTGGTCAACCTGCTCGACACCCCGGGGCACCAGGATTTTTCCGAGGACACCTACCGCGTGCTCACGGCCGTCGACTCGGCACTGATGGTGATCGACGCGGCCAAGGGCGTGGAGGAGCAAACGATCAAGCTGCTGAATGTGTGCCGCATGCGCAGCACGCCGATCCTCACCTTCATGAACAAGATGGACCGCGAGACGCGCGATCCGGTGGCGCTGCTGGAAGAAGTCGAATCCGTGCTCAAGATCCAGTGCGCGCCGGTGACCTGGCCGATCGGCGTGGGCAAGTCGTTCCGCGGCGTGTACCACCTGCTGCGCGACGAGATCCTGCTGTTCACCGCGGGCGAGGACCGCGCCGACCAGGAGTTCGAAACCGTCAAAGGCATCGACAATCCGCGTCTGGCCGGGATGTTTCCGCGAGAGATCGAGCAGCTCAAGGCCGAAGTCGCGCTGGTGCGCAGCGCCTTGCATCCGTTCGACCTTGCCGCCTTCCTCGACGGCACCCAGACGCCGGTGTTCTTCGGCTCCGCCGTCAACAATTTCGGCGTGCGCGAGATCCTGAACGCGCTGATCGAGTGGGCGCCCGCGCCGCGCGCGCGCGACGCGACGCTGCGCGGCGTGGTCCCGGGCGAGCCCCAGTTCTCCGGTTTCGTGTTCAAGATCCAGGCGAACATGGACCCGGCCCACCGCGACCGCATCGCTTTCCTGCGCGTGTGCTCGGGGCGCTTCGAGCGCGGCATGAAAATCAGGCACCTGCGCATCGGCCGCGAGATCAAGGTGAACAACGTGGTCACCTTCATGGCTTCGAGCCGCGAACAGATCGAGGAAGCCTACGCCGGCGACATCATCGGCCTGCCGAACCACGGCAACATGCAGATCGGCGACAGCTTCTCCGAGGGCGAAGCGCTGCAGTTCACCGGCATCCCGTATTTCGCCCCGGATTTTTTCCGCTCGGTGCGCATCCGCAACCCGATCAAGGTGAAGCAACTGCACAAGGGCCTGCAGCAACTGGGCGAGGAAGGCGCGGTGCAGGTATACAACCCTGCGCTGGGGGGGGATCTGATCCTGGGCGCGGTGGGCGTGCTGCAGTTCGAGGTGGTTGCGAGTCGCCTTGCGAACGAATACGGCGTCGACGCGGTGTTCGAAGGCACCCCCATTAGCTGCGCGCGCTGGGTGACGGGCGAGGACAAGCGCATGCTCACCGAGTTCGAGAACACGCTGGCCCACAACATCGCCCACGATGCCGCCGGCAACCTGGCCTATCTCGCGCCCAACGGCGTCAATCTACAGCTCACGCGGGAGCGCTGGCCCAAGCTCAGCTTCCACGAGACGCGCGAGCACGCGGTAAATCCGGTCTGAACGCGAAACCGAGCCGAGGCGAGGGCGAAGCGGCGAGGGTGAAGCGGCGAGTCAGAAGAGGAAGCCCCGCTTGACGCGGGGCTTGTGGCACCCATATTAGAAGTGCCAATGCCGTAGTTACGGCGTGTACGGGGCTCGACCCCGTTGATAAATGAACCTAAAAGTCATGTATCAGTCGATCTGCCTCCTTTGTTACCACGATTTATTTATAGATGCGGCGGGAGCGCAAGTCAAGGCCGACGCGTAGCCGCAGCCGCGGACCGTAGCTTAGCCACGGATCGGCGCCATCTTCTGCTGCGGTGCCCCACGCTCCTTCATGCGCTTGTCGCGCTTGCACTGGTTCCGGCATCGATCTTGTCGCATCTTGGGGCTACGCTGAACTCAGACCAAATGCACGGCAGTCGGCCAGAAAAAACCGATCAGCGAAAACGCCACGCCGAGGACGCCGAGCGCGGCGGCGATCCACACAAGCACGGCGAGCCCGGTAATGATGGAAGCCGATGCCAGCACGATGGCGATCTGCACCGCGCCGGAGGCGATTTCATAGTTGTGGTACGCGGCGAGCGCGCGGTCGCGCTTCTGCTCGGTGGCCTTGGCGCGCGCGGCGAGTTCCTTGCGGCCTTCCTTGGTCTCGGGCTCGGAGTCGTAGCGCTCCGCGGTCTTGCGCCAGCCGGTAATCTGCTTGTCGATCAGATCCTTCGCCTTCGGATCGGTGGTTTGCACCAGTTCCAGCGCGGCGGTCTCGGCCGCGGTTTTCATCATGGTGAGGCGCACCGTCTTCGCCTGGAAGAACGTCCACAAGTTCGACGCCTCGATGTTCAGGCTCAAGGCCTGCGTCTGCGCGCCCTTGCCGAGCGTTTCCGCGAACGCCAGCACCAGTGCCAGAATGGCGATGAGCAAGCCGATCCTCTTGCTGCCCTCGTCGTGATGGGCGGGGCCATGCCCGTGTCCTGCCGACATGTGAAAGTCCTCCCTGCGTAATCGAAGGCGCCTATTGTCCTGATTTTGCGTGACCTGACAATAGGAGATTGCGGGCCGGCGGCGGAGCTGGGGGGAAAGACGGCGCCGCGCCCGACGCGCATGCCGGCGCGAATCGTTCGTGCTATGGACCCATCCGCGGGCGCGCAATGAGCTTCGCGCCGGGTTCCTGGCGCGCTGCGGCCTGGGGAGAACGAATTTCGGCCCGGGGCCCGCTCGCTTTCGGTACGTAATGGCGGGCGGCCGGTTCATGCCGCGCCACGGCCATGGTGGCGGTTTCCCGGCGCGCTGCGCTCTGTGCCGGGCGGAACTCCATGCGCGGCTGGGGTGCCCGCGGCGCTTCATGGCGTGCGCTCGGCGCGTGTTGCGCAACTGGTGCGGTTTGCATGACGGCTGCGCGCTGCGAGGCCGGCGCCGGTTGCACCTTGGCGCGCGTCTCGGCGGCAGGCGGCGCAGCGGGCCGGTGGTCATCGGATCGCGCTTCGGAGCGTGTCTCAGGCCGAGCGGTGGGGCGCAGGTCCATGCGCTCGTCCGAACGGCGCGGCTCGGCTGGCTCGGCGCGATTGCCCTGGCCCTGCGGTACGCTCGCCGCGCCGAAGCGCTGCTGCGCCCCGACGCTTCGATAGGCCATGCTCCTGCGGCGCTCCGCTTCGTGGCGCCATGCGCCGGGCGCGCGATTTGCGATCACCGCGCGGTTCATGCCTACGCTACGACTGTAATAGTAGTTGTTGACCTGCGCCACCTTGACCTGGCGCTGGCGCCAGTCGATGATACCGAAGAAAAACCCCGCTGAAATGCCGACCGGCGGACCCCAATAGAAGCCCCTCGCGTAGCCCGGCCGCGCGTAATAGCCGGGCCAGGGCCGCCAGTACACCGGCGGATAGGCCGGCCACCACCATGATCCGTATACCACCAGCGGATCATAGTAGGGCACATAGACGACTCGGGGGTCGAACGGTTGCACCAGCAAGCTCGGCCCGCTCTCGACCACGCTCACGCGATCATCCGAGCGCAGGTTGCCCTCGGCCTTCGCCTTGCGCCGCAGGGCCTGGACCGTATCCATCACTTGAGATTGCTGCTCGAGGAACGCGTCGCCCAGCGCTTGCGTCCATTGCGGGTTTTCGTCCATGCGCGCGAGCACTTGCGGGAATGCAACCAGGGATTTCACGCTAGGGTCCCAGTCCTCGGTTTCAGCCGCGCGCACCGCCGCGTCGCCCGAGAGACCGGGGCGGTCCCTGGACCAGCGCGCGGCTTCGACCACCTCGAGCGGGTAGGTCGCCGCCATCAGTATCTGCGACAGCAGCGCATCGGGGTAGAGCGCGATCGGCGCGAGCATCTGGTCGAGCTCCTGCTGCGAGAACGAATAGGCGGGCTGGGCCTGCGCGCCACTCTGCGCAAACGCCAGCACGAACACGGCGAGCAGCGCCAAAAGTCGGGAGGTCATGTTTCGAAAGAACGTTGTCATGTGCACCACCTGTTTTGGCTGGGGGCACCAGCGCAGGAATCCGCAATCCCTGCGCGCCTGCCCCGATACTCATGAAAACGCCTCACCGGCGCCCCGGTTCACGGCGAAAGTGCAAGAAAATGTAACAAGCGCGGGAAAAGTGTCGCCGCGGCGCGAGTCTGGTGCGGCACACGCTAGCTGGTTCGTCCGGCATTGCGCGCGCGACAGACGCGCGCGCCGGGTGACTGCGCCGCTGGAGGCGATGCTAGAATCCTCTTCTCTTTCTCTTGCCGTGCATGGCAAGAGCAAATGGAGGCAGGACCATGCCGGCCTGCGCCGGCAACGACAAGGGGAGCGGCGGATCGTGAAAACCGATGCGTTGATCGACAAAGTGCGCGCCTGGGTCGGAGAGGCCGAGCGCGTAGTGGTCCTCACCGGCGCGGGCATTTCCACCGAGTCCGGCATTCCGGATTTCCGCGGGCCGCAGGGCGTGTGGACGCGGGATCCGGAGGCGGAGAAACTCTCCGACATCCGCTACTACATGGCCGATGCCGAGATCCGCAAGAAAGCGTGGCAGGAGCGGCTGGTGCATCCGGCGTGGGAGGCCCAGCCGAATGCGGGTCACGCGGCCATCGCCGGACTCGAGCGGCGCGGCAAGCTCTATGCGCTCATCACCCAGAACATCGACGGCTTGCACCAGAAGGCGGGCAACTCGCCCGAGCGCGTGATCGAGGTGCATGGCACGGTGCTGAAAGTGGTGTGCATGAGCTGCGGCTGGAAAGGACCGATGCAGGAGACGCTGGTACGCCTCTTGACCGGCGAGGACGATCCGCCGTGCACGCTCTGCGGCGGCATCCTGAAAAGCGACACCATCTCTTTCGGCCAGAACCTGGTGCCCGAGGTGATCGAGCGCGCGCTGCGTTCCGCGGCCGAAGCCGACTGCTTCATCGCGGTCGGCACCAGCCTGCAGGTCTATCCGATCGCCGGCGCGGTGTCAGAGGCCAAGGCGGCCGGCGCGCGCGTGGTGATCGTCAACGCCGAGCCGACGCCGTTCGACAACATCGCCGACGCGGTGCTGCGCGAACCCATCGGCAAGACGCTGCCGCGGATTTTCTAGTTCGTGGGGCGCACCGGCACGGCCTGCGCAGCTCAGTTTCGCTGCGGCCCCAAAAAGCTTGCTGCATGCCCTGAAATTAGAGTATTTGATATAGGTCATGTAAGAGCCGGAAAAAGTTGCCATTCCGAAAAAGTACACTAATCTTAGGCCAGACGCGACGCGCAGCGCCTGACTTAGCCCCGCGAAGCCGCGCGTGCTTGGGTTATGCGCGACAACCGTCGCGTTTGCCTTTCATCCATCCATTTTGATGGGCGACCGGACAAGGGGAGACATGAAAAGACATCTTGCTTCGCTTCTCTTTGCAGTGACCGCGGCGACCGGCGGCACCGCGCTCGCGCAGCTAGCCGATGCCGCGCTGGTCAATCTGGTTTCCGGCGACGTGAGCTATGTGCCGCAGGCGGGAACACCCGGCAAGGTGCGGCCGTTCATGAAGCTGCGGGAGGGCGACCGCATCAACGTTGCGGCTGGAGGACAAGTGCGATTTGTGTTCTTTGAAAGCGCGCGCCAGGAGCTTTGGACCGGTCCGGCCAGCTTTCGAGCGGGGAAGGCGGTGGCCGAACCGATCTCAGGCAAGGCGGCGGATACAACGAATTTACCGGCGGGTGTGTGGCAACGCACGGCTCGGATTCCCGAGCTCATCCAATACGCGAAGCTCGGTGGCGGCCAACTGCGCGGGGGGGTGGCGCGCCAACGGAAGGTGAGCCTTGACCAGCAGGCAACGCTGGCTCAGGCGCGAGCCGGCTACGAAAAGATGCGGCGAGACATGCCCGCAAATGACATTACCCCTGAGCTCTATCTCTACGCCGCGCTGTACGAGTTCCTCGTGTATGACGAGATGAAAATAGTCGTCGCAGAGATGCGGCGCAAGCGACCCGACGATGAGGACGCCAAGGCGCTTGATGCCTGGTTGGCGAGCCGGATGTCGCGCTGAATGCCTGGCCAGGGGAATTTGTTGTGGTGCTGCTCGGACTGGATGTCGCTGGGCAAATTTGTTTTTTGGAATCTCAGGCGCGCGAATAAGACAGGGTTTAATTTTCTGCCGTCCGGGGGAAACGCAGTGCCGCGTATAACGGTGTTGCTGACTGCGAGTGCCGTGCTTATCAGTGGCTGGGCCGCCGCTGCAGAATACGGAGCGTTGCTTGCGCAGGCAACGCCTGGGACCGAGGCCGCGAACCGGCCGAGTGCGCAACCGCTGGGGCCGCCGGTATTCCTGCCGCAGAAGCCCGCAGAGGTCTTCACCCTGCCGCCGCTTCGCCTCGAATCGCCTGAGACCGACGTTGTTGCCGGGCCGCGCCTGGAGATCAAGTCTTACCTGTTCGAAGGCAACAAGGTCGTCCCGAGTGAAGAGCTGCAACGCATCGCCGCGCCCTACGCTGGCCGGATTGTCAGCGCCTCCGAGCTGGAAGAGCTGCGCCACGGGCTCACGCGACTATACATCGGGCGCGGCTATATCAACTCCGGGGCGGTAATTCCGGAAGGTGCGTTGACGAACGGGGTCCTGCGTATCCTGATCGTAGAAGGGCGGCTGCAGGAGATACGGCTCAAGGGGATGGAGCGCCTGCGCGAGGAGTACGTGCGCGAACGGCTCGCCAGGGGCGGTGCGCCGCTCAACGTGAACGTCTTGCAGGAGAATTTCCAACTGCTGCTCGCCGATCCGCTGTTCTCGAAGATGGATGCGCGGCTATTGCCGGGCAGCGAGCCCGGGAGCGCAATACTGGATGTCAATGTCATCCGCGCGCGGCCGTACCAATTCACAGTCTTCGCCAACAACTACCGCCCGCCCTCGATCGGCGCGCAAGCGCTGGGCGCGAGCGGCTGGGTGCACAACCTCACCGGACTGGGCGATGTCCTGGATGCAAATTTCCAGGACAGCGCTCAAGCAAAAGGCGGGGCGCGGTACGGACTGGGATGGAGTCTGCCGGTGACCAGCCGCGGCACCCAGTTGCAATTGCGCCTAGACCATGGCCGCTCGGCGGTGGTCGAGGAGCCGCTCAAGGCCGCGGACATCAAGAGCACGCTCGACAGCCGCGAGATCGGGATCAGCCATCCCGTCGTAGAGGACCTGCGGCGCAAGCTGTCCCTGGGTTTGACCTACGCCCGCCGGGAGAACCGCACCACGCTCTTGGGCGAGCCTTTCTCGTTCATACCGGGCGAGCCCTCCGGGTATACCCGGCTCAACGTCTGGCGCTTTTGGCAGGATTATGTGCAGCGCCTGGAGCAGCAGGTACTCGCGCTGCGCTCCACGTTCAGCTTCGGCCGCAACAACATCGAACAGAGTTCTGCTGCGCCAAGCGCGCAGCCGGCGCCGGATTTTTTTGTGTGGCTGGGCCAGGCCCAGTATGCCCGCCGCGTTCTCGATTCCGGTGCGCAGTTCCTGCTGCGCGCCGACGTGCAATGGGCGCACGACCGGCTCCTGCCTCTGGAGCGCATGGCCGTGGGTGGCGTAAATACGGTGCGCGGTTACCGCGAGAACTACATGGTGCGCGACAGCGGTTACCGGGCAAGCATCGAGTACCAGCATCCCTTGCTGGGCACGGCAGACGAGCGCCACGCTCTGACGCTGGCGCCGTTCATCGATTACGGCTCCGCCCGGAATATCGGTGAGGCGCGTGACCGGATCTACTCTGCAGGCGTGGGACTGCTGTGGCGCTGGCAGCGGGTTGCCGCAAATCTCTATGCCGCCAAGCGCTTTGTGACACCACCCACGCCGACGCAGACGACGCTGCAGGACCGCGGCATTCACCTCGAGATTCGCTATGACGTTTTCTAGGACGGACACCATGCGAGCTCTTTCATTCGGTCTTGCGCTTGCCCTGCTGGCGTCGGGGGTTGCGGCCCAGAGCGATTTGGTCTCGCCGCTGCACCAGGGCGCAGCGTACAGGCAGCAGGGCGACCTGAACCTGGCAATCGAGACTCTGGCGGGCGCGATGCGGCAGGCGAGCGATCCGAAACTCAAGGCCCGCATCGCGGGCGAACTCGGGCTAGCGTACTACCAGGCGCATCGCTATGAGCAGGCCGAGCCGCTGCTCAAGCAGGCCTACCAGAGCGCCGCCGAACCAGCCGAGCGCTTGCGCTACGCGGTCGATCTGGGAAATTTTTACGCCGCGCGCAGGCAGACACGGGAAGCGTTGCGCCATTACAGCGAAGCGCGTGAGCAAGCCGGGGCGGACACCGGCGCCGCCGTGAGCGCCGGGCTCAATCTGGCGCGTCTGGCCGCGGAGACGGAAAGGCTGCCCAGGCTCGCCGCGATTGCCCTGGAGATAGCGCAGGTGAGCGACAGTCGCGAGCGCGCCCGCTATTACCTGAACCTGGCGCATCAGGCGCGTGTTCTCGGTGCACCGGCTCTGCGGCTCGCTTACGAGAGCGTGGAGCAGGCAAGACGATTGACGAGCGGCGGCCGCGATCGGCTTGCCGCCGAAGCGCTTGATGGGCTGGCGCAGCTCTATGAAGAACAGCATCGCGACGCCGACGCCCTGGAACTCACCGAGCGCGCCATCGCCGGCATGCGCGGCGCCGAGGCGCGCGACCTTATGATAAACCTGGAATGGCGCCGCGGCCGCGTGTTGCGCCGGCTCGGGCAGGGCAGCTTTGCGCTTCGGGCATACCAACGCGCGGTGGACCATATCGAGGCCATCCGGCAGGACATTCCGGTGGAATACACCGACGGCCGTTCCTCGTTCCGCGAAACCCTCGAGCCGGTGTATCTGGGGCTGGCCGATCTGTTGCTGCTGCAGGCCGATGGTGCGGCGCCGGAGCAGCAGGCGCAATTCATGCGGCAAGCCAGGGACACGGTCGAACTGATCAAGCAGACCGAACTCGAGGACTTCCTCGGCGATCGCTGCGTAACCGAAGCGGTTAGCGCGGCAACGAGGACGATTCCCGCCGGAACCGCAGTGCTGTATCCCATCATTCTGCCGGAGCGCTTGGAGCTGCTGGTCGAGACCGCAGACGGCCTGCAGCGCAGAACGGTTAAGGTCGCCGCGGACGAAGTCCGCGCGGCCAGCCAGCGGCTGGCCAGAGCCATGCGCAACCTGGGTGCGTACGAGCAGGGATCGCAGCAGATCCACAGTTGGCTGATCGCGCCGATTGAATCGCTGCTGGCCGATCAGCGCATCGACACCGTGGTGGTTGTGCCCGACGGCGTGCTGCGGCTGCTGCCGTTCGCTGCGCTTCACGACGGCAAACAATTCATGGCTGAAAAATATGCCGTCGCCGTGGTGCCGGGGCTCACGCTCACCCGCGTGGCGAGCCCCGACAGCCGCGAACGCAAGACCTTGCTCGCGGGCCTGAGCGAACCCGGACCCGTGGTCGACAAGTTGCCCGAGGGGATCGCAGATGCGGTCCTGGAAAGCGCATCGACCCGAGCGGCAGCGGGCGATTCCGCCTCGCGCGCGCTGGTGTTGCGCTCCACCCGAGCTTTCGCGCTGCGCGGGGACGCGGGCGCGGCTGCTCCTTCAGGCGCTCCTCCCGCCGACCCAGAGCAACGCAAGGCGGGGCCTGTGGGAGACGCGGCCGGCGCCGCCGCGCGACCCGCCGGTAGCGGCGCGCGCCTGCGCCAACTGCTTGCGCTTCCCGGAGTGAAGGGGGAGATCGATGCCCTGGGACAGCTTACGCGCAACCAGACGTTGTTCAATCAGGAATTCACCTTGGCCGCGCTGAAACGCGCGCTGACCATGGAGAACCACGGCATCGTGCACATCGCCTCCCATGGATTCTTCGGCGGCACCGCGGATACCAGCTTCATCATGGCGTTCGACGACGTGCTGACGATGGATGGCCTGCAGGGCTTGCTGCGCTCAGAGATTTTGCGCAAGAACCCGATCGATCTGCTCGCGCTTTCGGCGTGCGAAACGGCCGAGGGCGACGATCGCTCGCCGCTGGGCATGAGCGGGGCCGCGCTCAAGGCGCGCGCGGGCAGCGTGCTCGGCAGCCTGTGGCCGGTGTCCGACGAGGCTGCTAAGACGATGATGCGAACCTTCTACCAGGGACTCGCGAGCGAGCGCGGCACCAAGATCAAGGCGCTGCAGAAGGCGCAGCGCCAATTGATCGAGAGTACCGATATGTGGCATCCGTTCTTTTGGGCACCCTTCATTCTGATCGGCAACTGGCTCTGACGCCCGGAACCGGAATCGGGGCACATCGATGGTACCGAGCCTTTCGCACCGCACACTGCCTCAGCCGCGAAGCCGGTATTGGCCCTTTGTGTTTGCTTGCGCTTGCGCCGTGCCGCTCGCGCTGGCATCCACCGGCGCCACCGCCCAGGGCATCAAGACCGACGCGAGTTGGGGCAGAACGGCGCAGACGCTCAGCGGGCCCAGTTACGCCATCCCGCAGACCCTGGGCAAGCTCGCCGGCAACAATCTGTTTCACAGCTTCGAGACGTTCAACATCAAGACCGGCGAAGCCGCCGTGTTCAGCACCACCACCGCGACGCTGCAGAACGTCATCAGCCGGGTGAGCGGCGGCAGCGCGTCGAGCATCAACGGGTTGCTGCAGCTAAAAGCCGCTGCGGGCAGCGCACCCAGTTTCTTCTTCATCAATCCTGCAGGGGTGACCTTTGGGGCCGGGTCGTGGGTGGATGTGCCGGGGGCGTTTCACGTGAGTACGGCGAACCAGTTGAAGTTCTCCGACGGCACGGTGTTCCGGGCGGGCAATGGACCGGACAGCAGCTTCAGCATCGCACCCCCCGAGGCGTTCGGGTATCTGGGCACGACACGGGCCACGATCGGAGTTGTCGGTGGCGGCGCGATCAGTTCGTCGGGTGCTCAGTTGCAAGTCATAGCCGGGGATGTCGGCATTAACGGAGGATTTGTCGCAAACGCGAGCGGAAGCATTCGTCTGGCCGCGATCGGCGCGCAGCCGGCGGAAATCTCGCTGGTCGGCAACGTCTCTTCGGCCAACGGTGAGCCAGTTCTCCCCGCTGGCAGCTTGACGATTACCGGCGGTGGGGTTGTCCTCACCGGTTCTACATCCGCGGTTTCCGCCGGCAACATCGAAGTGCGATCAGGGAACCTTGCGATCGACGGGGCAGGTGCGGCCGGTTCGACCGGGATTACGAGTCTCGCTTTTTCGGGCACCGGGTCGGCGGGCAATATTGACCTGGCGGTCGGCGGCGCGGCCTCCATCTTGAATGGCGGGCGGATAAGCTCGAGTACGCTGTCACAGGGAAAGGCGGGCACGGTCAAGCTCATTGCGGACACTCTGACCATTGATCGACAGCGTTCGGCCGGAAGGACTGGGATTGCCAGTAACGCTGAATCGGGTTCCGCGGGGGCGGCCGGCAATGTCGAAGTGGTCGTTAGCGGCGCGGCCTCCATCGTGAACGGAGGGGGTATCGGCTCCAGTACGTTCTCATCCGGCAATGCAGGCACGGTCAAGGTAATGGCGGGGAGCCTGACCATTGACGGACAGGGTTCGAATCTGCTGACTGGGATTTCCAATCTGGCCGCCTTTGGCAGTTCGGGATCGGCGGGCAGCATCGAGGTGGCGGTCGGCGGTGCCGCCTCTGTCGTGAAAGGCGCGGAGATAGGAGTGAGTACGTTTTCATCGCGCGACAGCGGCACGGTCCGGCTTAGCGCGGGGAGCCTGATCGTTGACGGGCAGGGCGCGAATCCGTTCACTGGAATCTACAATCAGGCAGCCCCCGGTGGTACTGGATCTGCTGGAAATATTGACGCGACTGTCAACGGCGCGACTTCCATCTTGGGCGGCGCGCAGATAAGTACCAGTACGTTTTCCCGAGGTAGGGCGGGGACGGTCAAGCTCAGCACGGACACCCTGAACATTGATCGTCAGGGTTCGGCCAGACGGACCGGGATTGTCAGTAACGCTGAATTTGGTTCGGCAGGGGCCGCTGGCGATGTCGAAGTCGCCGTCAGCCGCGCGGCATCGATAGTGAACGGCGGGCTGATTAGTTCCAGCACGTTTTCATCCGGCAACGCCGGCGCGATCAAACTCACGGCGGAAAGTCTGACTGTTGACCGGCGTGGTTTTGCCGATGTCGCCGGGATTGTTACCCAGGCAGTCGCTGGAAGTTCCGGGTCGGCGGGCAACATCGAGGTGACTGTAGGCGACGCGGTATCCGTGGTGAACGGGGGGTTCATCGGCTCGGATACGTTTTCGTCCGGCAACGCAGGCAATGTCAAGCTTACTGCAGGGAGTTTAACCATAGACGGACAGGGCTCGATCGGCGGTTCCAGGATTTCGAGTGCGGTAGTCGCCGGTTCGGGGTCGGCCGGCGAAATTGAGATAACAGTCAGCGGCGCGGCCTCCATCGTGAACGGGGGGGCTATCGGTTCGGGCACGTATGCATCCGGCAACGCGGGCACGATCAGGCTCAGCGCCGGGAATCTGACCATTGACCGGCGGGGCTCGATCGATATCACCGGGATCTTCAATCAGGCAGCCACTGGCAGTACCGGGTCGGCGGGCAACATTAATGTGGCCGTCAGCGGCGACGCTTCCATAGTGAATGGCGGCGGAATTGGCTCGGATACGTATTCATCCGGCAACGCAGGCCTTGTCCGGCTCGCCGCGGGGAGCCTGAGCATTGATGGACAGGGTTCGAATGTGTTCACTGGAATTTCCAGCTTCGCAGTCCCCGGCAGTTCGGGCTCGGCCGGCAACATCGAGTTGATGGTCGGCCGCGCGGCCTCCATCGTGAACGGGGGGCAGATAAGCTCGAGTACGTTTTCATCCGGCAAGGCGGGCACCGTCACGCTCGCTGCGGGGAGCCTGACCATTGATCGACGGGGTTCAACCATTAACACCGGGATTTTCGAACTGGCAAATCTCGGTAGCACGGGATCGGCGGGCAATATTGAATTGGTGGTCAGCGACGCAGCCGCCATCGTGAATGGGGGGGAAATAAACTCCAGCACGTATTCATCCGGCAACGCAGGCACAGTTCGACTGACCGCCGGGAGCCTGAGCATTGATAGACGTGGTTCGATCAATGGCACTGGAATCGCCAATCAGGCGGCCGCTGGCAGTTCCGGATCGGCGGGAAACATTGACGTGGCCGTCAACGGCGCGGCCTCCATCGTGAATGGGGGACTGATAAGTTCGAACACGTATTCGTCCGGAAGCGCGGGCAATGTCAAGCTCAGTGCAGGAACTTTGGCAATCGACGGTGGCCCGAACACGGTTGGAACCGGGATCACAGCGGAAGCAGCAGCGGGTTCGTCCGGGCAGACCGGCGGCGTCCGTGCCGCGGCGACAGAAGGCATCGTGTTTTCAAACGGCGGTGGCGTTTCGATAGTGAACGGCGCAGTGGTTGAGGATCCGGGACGCGTTGCGCCGACGGCCGTAAGCGTGAATGCACCCAACATCGTGTTCCGCGACAAGGGCGTGATTACCGCGTCCTCGGCCGGGAATGTTGCCGCCAGCAACATTCTGATGACTTTTTCCGATCGGTTGCTGCTGGATGACAGTGCCATTGGCACCATCGCAATTGCGGGCAATGGCGGCGCGATCCGCATTCAGGGAGGCAAACTGATGGTCTTGGACAACTCCTGGATCACCACCTCGGTGTTGGGGCCAAGCGGCAACGGCGGGGACATCGCGGTGAAGGCCGACGTGCTGGTGATGAACACCGGTTTCATCCAGGCCAACACCGCCGCCCTGGCGGCCTCTGGGGGCAATGTATCCATTGACGTTGGCGCCCTGATTCCCAGCGGCAATACGCTGACGCTGGGCAGCCGCAGCGGCCACACATTCGCGCAGGGGGTGTTCGGCTACAACGTGATCGAGGCGGCGGCCCCGGACGGAATATCCGGCAATGTCCAGGTGAGCAGCCCGGCGCTCGACCTGGCCGGGGCGCTGGGCGGCCTGTCCACGGCAGTGATCGATTTCGGCGCGCTGGGCAAGGATCCGTGCCGCGTCGGTGCGGGCAGTTCGCTCACCCCTGTGGGACGCGGTGGTTTGCCGCCGACTGCCGCCGGTCTGATCCGTCCGGAGCTAAAGCTGATGGAAATACCAGCCAGGGCAGGCGAGTTCCCCCACGATATGCGTCTTGCGCAAGCCCCGCTGCTTGCGCAAGTTCTCGTGGGCGGGGGATGCCGCTAACCGGCTGATTACGGGCCGCGCGCGGGCGCGGTACAAAGACTTTTCCCGTCCCTCAGTTTCGCCGCGGCCCCGGCCTGCCGTCCTCGACGACGAAGCGCGCCAGTACGCTTGCTTTGGACTCCGGCCGCTTTACCGTGTCCAGCGCGATCAGCTCGGCGCTGAACTTGCCGCCGCCGACGCTGGCGCGCACGTAACCGCGGTGCTCGCTGCGCGCGAGTTTGATATGTGGATTCTCCGGCAGCCACGCGTCCACGCTTTTTTGCGACGGGCCCTGCGAAGTGATCGAGGTGCCGCAGAATTCGCTCGCCACCACGGGCGATTTTTCGTCGTCGAAATCCGGCTTTAGATCGGCGACGTAATGCATATGCACGTCGCCGCCGATCACCACCGGATTGGCGAGTTTACGCGCCGCCATCGATTCGAGCAGTCGTCTGCGCGCCGCCGGGTAGCCGTCCCAGCCGTCGGTCCATAAGCGCTGCCCTTCGCCGGCCTTCCGGTCGAGCTGCGCCATCAGCGTTTGCTGCGCGAGGATGTTCCACCGCGCGCGCGACGCGGCGAAGCCGCGCGCTAGCCAAGCCTCCTGCTCGGCGCCGAGCAGCGAACGCGACGCGTCGCGGATTTCCCTGCAGACTTCCGGATCGACCACGGTCGAGCCTCCCGGCTTCGTCGCGCATACCTGGTGGTCGCGGTACTGCCGGCCATCGACGATGTGAAATTGCGCGAGCCTGCCCCATGTGAGGCTTGTGTGAAGGCGCATGTTCGGGCCGTCGGGCCGCATGCCAGAAGGCAGCGGCATGTGCTCGTAGTACGCTTTGTATGCGGCCGCGCGGCGCGCGAGGAACTGCGCCGCCGGCATGCCGTCCTCGGGGCGGTCGTTGGCGTAATCGTTGTCCACCTCGTGATCGTCCCAGGTGACGATCCACGGAAACACCTGATGCGCGGCCTGCAGCTCCGCATCGCTCTTGTATAACGCATAGCGCGCGCGGTAGTCGGCTAGCGTATAGGGCTCGGGGCGGTCGTGCTTGCGCACGTGCTCGCGCCCCCAGGACGCTTCGTAGATGTAATCGCCGAGAAACACCACCAAGTCGAGGTCGTCGCGCTGCATGTGCCGGTAGGCGCTGTACCAACCCTGCTCGTATTGCTGGCATGAAGCGAAGGCGAAGCGCAGGCGCGCGGGGCCGGCGTCGGCGGCGGGCGCGGTGCGCATGCGCCCGACCGGGCTCGCCGCGCCGCCGGCGATGAAACGGAACCAGTACCAGCGGTTCGGTTCGAGCCCGGCCGGCTCGGCGTGCACCGCGTGCGCCCATTCTGGCGCCGCTTCGAGACTCCCGGAGGCCGCGATAGCGGCGAATTTCTCGTCGCGCGCGACTTCCCAGCGCACCTGGATCGGTACCGGATCGAGTCCGCCATTTGCATGGGCAATGTCGGGCACGAGCCGCGTCCAGATTACCGCGCCGTCTGGCCGCGGATAGCCCGAGGCTATGCCCAGTCTGAATGGATCATCGGCAAAGCGCAC
>Ga0082335_1006133_pt1 | contig 15793 bp, 20 predicted proteins | sample Subgrocontami58m_FD_72375 | JGI IMG/M metagenome (GOLD analysis project Ga0082335, IMG submission 72375) | Subsurface groundwater microbial communities from S. Glens Falls, New York, USA - GMW37 contaminated, 5.8 m (SPADES assembly) (version 2) ... | reverse complement strand
CGCGCAATTTGTCGCCCGGTTTGACATGTTCGAGAGGAATGTCCTCTTCGCGGCCGTCGGCGCGCACGATGCGGGCCGTCTTCGGGGCGAGGCCGAGCAGCATCTTGATGGCAGCGCTGGTGCGGCTGCGCGCGCGCAATTCGAGCACCTGTCCGAGCAGCACCAGCGCGGTGATCACCGCGGCGGCTTCGAAATAGACCGCGACGATGCCGCCCTCCATCAGCACCGTCTTGGGAAAGAATCCCGGCACAAACGTTCCGACCACGCTGTAAATCCAGGCCACCCCAACGCCCAGTGCGATCAGCGTGAACATGTTGGGCGAGCGGTTGACGACTGACTGCCAGCCGCGCACGAACAACGGCCAGCCTGCCCACACCACGACAGGCGTGGCGAGCAGGAACTCGACCCACTGCAGCGCGCGGGCGGAAATGAATCGACCGGCCAGATCGGGCCAAAGATCGGCCACTGTGGCCATCACGAACACCGGCGCGGCCAGCGCCGTGCTCGCCCAGAAGCGGCGGCTCATGTTCTCGAGCTCGGCGTTCTCTTCCTCCGCGCCGCCGACCGTGCGCGGCTCGAGCGCCATGCCGCAGATCGGGCAATTGCCGGGCTGTTCGCGCACCACCTCGGGATGCATCGGACAGGTGTACTCGGTGCGTGCCGCAGACACCGACGGGGTTTCAGGTTCGAGCGCCATGCCGCATTTCGGGCAGGCGCCCGGACCGACCTGCCGCACCTCGGGGTCCATTGGGCAGATATACAGGCTCGAGCCGCTCGACGCCGTCACCGCCGGCTCCGGCTTCACGTGTTCTGCATGCCCCGTGTGTACGGTCTCGCCTCGTTTAACGTACTTCGCAGGATCGCGTTCGAACGCGCTCTTGCAATACGCCGAGCAGAAGTAGTAGGGCGTGCCTTCGTGGGTCGCCGTTCCGGCGGCGCTTCCGGGCTCGACGGTCATGCCGCACACAGGATCGGTCGCCATCATGCCTCCCTTCGTATCGGTTCAGTTGCGCCGCCGTCGTATGCCTCCGGCATCACGCACTTGAGCGCCACCATCCGTCGCAGCGACTCTTCCTCGGCGTGAAAAGCCTCGACGGCAACGGGATCGAACTGCGTTGCGCGCATGCGCCCGATCTCGGCGCACGCCGCGTCGAACGACATCGCGCGCCGATAGGGCCGGTCCGAGGTCATCGCATCCAGCGTGTCGATCACGGCGAACAGGCGCGCGCCGAGCGGGATGTCCCCGCCCGCGAGTCCGCGCGGGTAGCCGCTGCCGTCGAAGCGTTCTTCGTGACTCAGGACGATTTTGGCGGCATCCCTCAGGCCCGGCACCTGCGAGAGGATCCGGTGGCCCGCCTCGGGGTGCGCGCGCATCTGCGCCCATTCGTCGTCGCTCAGCGTCCCTTGCTTGAGCAGGACCGCATCGGCGATGCCGATCTTGCCGATGTCGTGCAGCAGGGAACCCCAATACACCTGCTGCAACTGCCCGGGATCGTCGATCACGCGCCGCGCGAGGACCAGCGTGTGGCAGGCAACGCGCCTCGAATGCAGCCCCGTCTCGTGCTCGCGCAGGTCGAGCGCCTCGACCAGCGCCTCCGCGAGGGTCGCCGCGGCCTCGCTGACGGGCACCAGTTCCTGCCGCGTGCGGTGGCGTTGCAGGTAGCACGCCTCGCAGAGGGACTGTCCCTCCGCCTCGATCCACAAGCCGCCCGCGACCGCCCGGGCGCAGCAGGCGCAGCGATCTCGCGCGTCTTGCGTGCGCATCAGCGGAGCTTCCATGCGAACACCCGCGCTTCCGGGGTGCCGAGGCCCTTGATCCTGAGCTCGAGGGACTTCGGATTGCCGGGCACGGGGGCGAACTGCAGCACGCCCTTGCGATGGTGTCCGCCCGCCGGGTCGCCTTTCCACGCCGACGGCGTGTACTCCCGCGCGGAGTCCACGACCACGACCGAGATCCGGATCAGGTCCTGGTCCAGTGGCTGCGTGTGCGTGTCCATGGTGATCTCGAAATCCCAGGTCTTCGCGTTCGGGGCGAGGCCGAGCGGCTTGACCGCGACGCGGACCCCGCCGGCGTTGCTGGTGCGCGCATCGAGGGGTTCGGCGGCCGCGGCTGCGGCCAATCCAAGGGCTAGGACCAGAGCGGCCAAGGCAAGTTTCAAGCGCAATACACTCATGCGTGCCTCCGTGCGAGAACGACCTTGCGGCCGATGTAAACGATGCCGGCGGCGTTGAACGCGAGCCCCAGCCAGAACAGCTCCGCCTGGTATTGCGCGATCAGCGCCACCGCCCCGGTCGCGCCGAGCACCGGCGCGACGTTGGTCAGGTAATGCGCGCAGCAGGAAACCATCGCGGCGGTGGAGGTGGTGCCGGTCGCGGCCACCACGCCGCCTCCGGCGTGATGCCGGCTGAGCACCTGCTTGAGGTAGCTGAACAAGCCGACCTGGATTCCGAATCCCGCGCCCAGCGGGACGATGAAGTACCAGAAGTCGGAGAACTGCTCGAGCGTGAAGTTCCAGCCCGAAACGAGCGTGAGGATGCCGAAGTACGCACCCATCAGCCCCAGGAAGGCGAGCATCCCGAAGCTCAGCGGCCGAGTTGCAATGGCGGTTGCAGTCATGATTCACCTGTTCGATATTGTGAAGGCGGTCGATGCAGGCCGACGCGATGTCCGCGTGGACCGTATCGGAGCGGATGCCGTCCGGCGGCGCCGGCCGTGAACCAGACTACAGGCGGAGATTCCCGTACAGGATCAGGATAGGCGGCGCGAGCGCGAAAAATCGATATGCGGCTGCAGCCGGACGGTCAACCGTTGACGCGAAAGTCACCGGTGGGAAGACATGGATTGCGGGCGGCGTCCCGAAGAGCAGCGGGTCCGGCTCGCTCGGCACCGATTCATCGCTCGCCATCCATGCGCCCGGACACCGGTCGGTGTCCTCGTGATGCGAGGCGGCGGCGGGCGCGGCGGGCGATTTCGCGGAATGCGCCAGGTGCGCGGACGCCCAGCAGACCTGCGCGGCGACCAGGGCCTGCGAAGCGACCAGCGACGTCGCCACAAGTAGCGCGACCCTTGCCCACATGCGCCGCAAACGATTCACTCCTTCCACCCAACATTCCGATCGCTGATCAATGGTGATGCCGGTACTCGAACCGGACCTCGTTCACCCTGGCCGCTCCCGGCCTGTTCACCCGCACCAAAACAAGCTGGGGGCCGCTCGCCGACATCGGGATCACGCCGCCGTACGGGGGCATGCCGCCAACCACCGCCGGATCGAGGACGCTTTCCGCACCCTCGAAACCAGCCTCCGCAACATACGCCCTTGCGTCGGCGTCGGCAATCCTCCCGCTCGTGTCCGGCCGCGAATCCTTTCACGCGTGCCTCGATAAGGCGCCGAGGCGCGGGAAGAACGCCGGCGTTCGATCCGTGTAGCGGCGATACGCTTCACCGAACTCCGCAAGCGCGTCCCGCTCCTCGCGCCGCGCCAGTCGCAGATACATGAACACCAGTACCGGAAACATGGCCAGCGTCAACAGCGTCGGCCACTGCAACAGGAAGCCGAACATGATCAGGACGAAGCCTGCGTATTGCGGGTGCCGCATTCGCGCATAGGGACCGGAGGTCGCCAGTCGGTGCGAGCGCTGCGCGAGGTAGAGGATCCTCCAGGCTGCCGCCAGCAGGGCAAAGCCGCCGAAGATGAAGATCGCGCTCAACAGGTGGAACGGCCCTAAATGGGGATTGGACTTCCAGCCGAAGATCATCTCCAGCAAGTGTCCGGAATCGTGGGCGAGCCAGTCGATATCGGGAAAGCGCGAAGACAACCATCCCGAAAGCAGGTAGATGGTGAGCGGAAATCCGTACATCTCGGTGAAAAGCGCGACCAGGAAAGCGGAGAACGCGCCGAACGAGCGCCAGTCCCTGGCGGTTCTGGGTTTGGCGAAACTGAAGGCGAATATGATGAAGATCAGCGAGTTGATCATCACCAGCGACCACAGTCCGTAGCCCGGCGGCGCCTGATTCACGATTCGCCTCGCTTCGTATCGTGGTGCCGGTGGGTTTCGCGCCCGGGCATTTCATCCTCCGGCGCTTCGTCGGGAGCTCCGCCTCGCCGGCCCGAGTGACCGCCGTGCCCTCCATGCATGAACAGGTGCATCAGCGGGCAGGCGAGCAGCAGCAAAAACGGGAGCCAGCCCCAGAGATGCGCTTGATGTTCGGTGATCACGAAGAATGCGGCAATCGCACCGAATACGAGCAGCGCAATTCCCGCTCTCGACCGCAGAAAGCTACCGCCGGATTGGTCATCTCCGGACATGACCATCTTCCTTTCTCACCAGGCGCGGCCCGTCTCGGGCCGCGCCATTTCCGATGCGGCGGGTCTCGCTGCCGTCCTGCTCGGTGCCCGGACCACCATGTTCACGCTCCCTTCAGGCCGGCGCCTATCAGCAGGCGCGCATCCGACAGGTACGCGTGTTCCATGATTTCGAGATTGCGCGGAGCGGGCACGTTCTTCGCCACGCGCCCGGCCGTGTCGAACCTCGATCCGTGGCACGGACAATAGAATCCGGCATGCGCCTCTCCCAGGCGCACGCCCCCGCCATCGGGCCGATACAAGGGAATGCAGCCCAAGTGGGTGCACAGCGCACTCGTTACGAAGAATTCGGGTTTGATCGAGCGCGTGGCATTCAGGCAGTACTCGGGCTGGTTCGACTGCTGCGATCGCGGATCGAGCAGCAGGTCGTCGTGATCGCCGAGCTCCCTGATCATCTCCTCCGTGCGATGCAGGATCCATACCGGCCTGCCGCGCCACTCGACCGCGGCGAGCGCGCCGGGCTCCAGCGTCGAAAAGTCCACCTCGACCGGGGCAGTGCCGGCGCGAGCGCGCTCGCTCGGATTCATGCTGGCGACGAACGGAACCGCCGTTGCGACGAGCGCGATTCCCGCCGTCACGCCGCTGGCCACAACGAGCGCCCTGCGCCGGGAATCGGGTTGTTCGAGAGTCGCTGTGTCCATGGGCCAATTTCCTCTTTCACTCAGTGGCCGCCGCGGCCGCTCCTGGTCGCTCACCTCTAGCCGCGGAGCTGGTGTCCTGCCCCGTGTCCGGCGGCCGGCGACGCCGCACGAACGTATTTCCCGGGATCGGCCTTGAACTTCGCGAGGCAGTGCTGGCTGCAAAAAAAGTACTTCGCGCCCTGGTGCTCGAGCGCGCCCGCCGCTGAACCGGGATCGACTTGCATGCCGCATACTGGATCGGTTTGCATCACTGATCTCCTTCGCAAGAACATTTCTGAGTTCAAAAGAACCGCCGCCGGCGCACCGCTCAACAGCACCCGTGCCGGCGACGCGCCTGAGGCGCGCCTTGTGGCGGTGCCGCCCTTGCTCCGATGTCGGTGCCCGCGTCGTCCGTCACCGCGGCAGTCCCTGCGCGCCCGGCGTCACTCGCAAGCGCCACCGGACTCCCACCGTCTTCACCACTCCCCTGCCCGCCCGCCCTGCCGCGATCGTGCGCATGATGTCCCGCTCCGCGACAACCCAGACCGCCCTGGCGCACCAGGAAAATTGCGCCGATGCCGAGCGCCAGCCAAATCCAGTCTTGCGATAGCCATTGCATGATTTTTCTCCTGCACGGTCATTTGGGCGTCTCAAGCGGCGGATTCGACCGGGGCGCCCATGCGCGCAACCCGCGCTCCAATCGCGGGACCGCTTCAGCCCACTCCAAAACGCAGTCTATACCCCGTTCGGGTATATGTCAAGTACCCCCAAGGGGTATCTCTTGGCGCACGGCCACTTTGCACGGAAGCAGCGCGCCGATCCGCGGTTCGGCCTCAAAATCTGCGGACGAGGGCGCGCCATGCACGTTCGTTCACGACGACCTGCCGCCCCGGTGCTTCGCATGCACGATCCCCGGCCACCTCGAGGCGGGGATGGTGGGGAAGGTGGTTGTGGAAGCGCGATGAGCGCTGGCGCGATCGCCTGTGGCCGGAGCATCCGGGAGGCGGCAATGCGCAAGGCCTCCCCGGAAAACGTCTCATCGACACGGATCGGAAGACCCGATCACCACGTTTGAAAGGAGCAGCATATGGTTTCGAACATTGTGCGAATCGCGATATCTTCCCTGCTGATGGGTATCGCCGCCGCTGTCAGCGCCCAAAGCATGGGCGGCCATGGCACGATGGGCGGCCAGGGCGCGATGGGCGGCCGGACAGGGTCGAGCGGCTCGATGATGGAAGCGCAGCCGTCCGCCGCGGCCCGGATGGACGGGCAGCCAACGACGGGCGAGAGCGCCGGCTCGCTCGTCGAAGGCGAAATCCGCAGGGTGGATAAGGAGGCGAAGAAGGTCACCATCCGGCACGGCGCGATCCCGAAGATGGACATGCCGCCGATGACGATGGTCTACTTGGTCAAGGATCCGGCGATCCTCGACCAACTGAAGGCAGGCGACAGGGTACGGTTCGCAGTCGACAACATCGACGGCGCTCATGCCGTCACGAAGATCGAAGCGACGATATAGAGTCGTGGCAGCGCGATGAAGACGCGTCGCGCTGGCTCTTGCCCGCCGGCTGCACCTGGCACTGCATCGCGCTTTCGTCTGATTCCGGCCTGCGGGCCGGATCCGGGCCGCCTTCCCCCACAGCCGAGGCATTGCGTCTTTCTGCCGTCCTGTGATGTCCCATGAGTTTCATGTCCCCCAGCAAACCGATCCCGAATCCTGCGACGGGCGCGATATATGTCCACGGCCCGCCCAAGGACTGACCCACGGCCAGTCCCCCTATCAGCCCTGCGCAACAAAGCATGCCTGTTCCTTTCGCTGACGCTTGGTCAAGCATCGAAGAGTCTCGACTGCACGGACTCGTTCGGTCATGCCGTCGGCCTGAACGCCGCGCACGCCGGCTTCGCATCCGAGGGATAACGCGCAGTCAATGTGCTCTGCTCGTCTTCAAGCAACCGTTCCGCGCGCTGCAGCGCTTCAGAGACGCCGCCGAGGGCGCGTGTTGTATTGCCGCCGGCTTCCAAGACCTGCTTCAGGAACCGTATGCAGTCCGACTCGGTCCGGAGCGCCACCTGCAGGGCCTCCCGTAAATCGTCCTGGCGGCTCGCGTCCCCGTCGCCGTCGCACGCACGATGCTGGGCGGAGCGCTCGCGGGCTCGGGGCGCCGCATCCAGCCACTCCAGATAAGCCGAAATGAACCCGTCGTGGGCAGCCCCCGCCACCTCCAGGCCACTGCAACCAAGGCGTCCTTCGGCGCCGGCAGCGGTTTCCGGATCCATCCATTCCAGATAGGCGCTGATCCAGTCGGCCTTGCCCGTCCTTTCATTCATCGCCCAAGTCTCCTTTGATCCGGGCCACCCGCTCTCGGTCATCCGTGATGCGCCCGATGCCGCCAATATGCGCGCCACTCTCCGACGGGAATCTGACGCAGGAATTACGTTTCCGAAACCAGGCATCGTTCGGGACACTGGGCCCGGAACGGGTAGGCCGCCAAGCCGAACGGTGCTGCCGGAATCGGGCGCCCATTCTGCGGGTCGCCGATTGACCCGGAGCCTACCCGATAATTGCAGTACTGGAATCTTTCGTACAGATCAGCGCGATTGGGGCGCGCCGAAGCGGAGTGAAGCAAGGTCCGTTGTTTTCATTGATCGCCCAAAATTCATCCGCGGTCCGCATCCCCGACTGCTTTCAAGTCGATCCCGTGAGGTGTCTCGCCGATCCGGCGCAGTTCGTCCAGATGGGTGCGGATCAGCTCACGGCGCAGTGCGGGTTCGGGGGTGTCGGTCTCGCGTTGGCTATGCCCGTCCAGGGCGTCGTCCTGCTCCGAAACGGAAAGCAACGTGATGCCCGCCAGCAAGGCCAAGACGAACAAAATGGCCGCGCCCAGTCCGAGACTGGAGCCGAAACGCGGGAAGAAAGCGGGCGTGCGGTCTCTGTAACGTCCATATTCCACCCCGAATCCGGCTAGCGCCTCTCCTTCCTCGCGCTTCGCCAGCCGCGCGTACATGAATACCAGGATCGGAAACATCACCACCGTCAGCAGGGTCGGCCACTGCAGCAAGAAGCCGAACATGATGGAAACGAACGCCGCGTACTGGGGATGTCGCACAAGGGCGTAGGGGCCGGTCATCGCCACCGTGTGCCCTCGCTGTGCGCGGTAGAGCACTCTCCAGGCCGACGCGAGCAGGACGAAGCCGCCGAATATGAAGATTGCGCTCAACAGGTGGAACGGTCCGAAATGGGGATTGGACTTCGAGCCGAACATCATCTCCAGCAGGTGCCCGGAATCGTGGGCGAGCCAGTCGACCTCCGGAAACCGCGACGACAGCCATCCCGATAGCAGGTAGATCGTGAGCGGAAACCCGTACATCTCGGTGAAAAGCGCGACGAGGAAGCCGGAAAACGCGCCGAACGAACGCCAGTCCCTGGCGGTCCTGGGCCTGGCGAAGCTGAATGCGAATACGATAAAGATCAGCGAATTGATGATCACCAGCGGCCACAGTCCGTAGGCCGGTGCTTGCTCGTTCATCAACGGTCCCCCGCCTCGCCCTGCCGCGCCTTGCCCGCACCCGGATCGTCCTGGGCCGCCCCGTCATGGGGTCCGCCGCGCCGATGCCCGTGACCGCCGTGCCCTCCATGCATGAACAGATGCATCAACGGGCAGGCGAGCAGAAGCAGGTACGGGAGCCAGGCCCAGAGGTGCGCCCGATGTTCGGTGATCGCGTACAACGCGGCGATGGCGCTGAACACGAGCAGCGCAATTCCCGCCTTGGACTTCAGGAAACCACAGCCGGGCCTATCGTCTGCATCCATGGGAATCCTCCGCTGCCGACATTCCGGGAAGAGCGCCTGTCGTGCCGCGCTCAGGGTTGTCCGTGGTGACGATGCAGATTCGACTCGGCAGCGTCCGGCGTGTCCGGCGCATCCGACTTGCCCTGATCGTGGCCCCCACAGCAGCCTCCTCCTCGGGCGCCCCGGGTCATCATGAAGACGGCGCCGATGCCGAGCGCCACCCAAATCCAGTTCTGCGATAGCCATTCCATGGTTTCTCCTGACACGGTCAAGCAGACGTCTCAAGCCGCAATCTCACGCAGGGCGCGCATGCCTCCGGCCTCGCCGCCATCGTCGGGCCCGATCAGGCACGCCCCACACCTGCAATATATACCCCTGATGGGTATATGTCAAGTACCCCAGAGGGGTATGAACCGGCACTTGCCGGGCCCCTTTTCATGTGCGCTTGGCGGCCCCCGCCCCCGCGCGCACTCCCGCCGGATAGGACTCCGGCAGCACGAGCACGGGCGCGCGCTCAGGCGCCTCGTACACGATCCTCCAGTGCCCGCTCTCGCGCGCCCAGTACTGGCGCTTGCGCGTGCGCTGCGACAGGTTGCTCGAACGGTAGTCCTGGTCGAACGTCACGCTGACGAGATCGCTCGCTCCGGGATCGCGGAATACGCTCACGTTCTCCACCGCGACCTTGATCCACGACTTGCCTGCGCTCACCCGTCGCTTGTGCGCCTTCCATCCCCCGAGATCCTTGTCGCTGGTGCGGAAGTCCTTCGCGTAGTGCGCGAGGTAGCGCTCGAGGTCGTTGCTCTCCCAGTCGCGCCGCCACGCCTCGAGCGCCGCCTGAAAGGCTTCGCGCTCGGCGCGCAAAGCCTCTAACGCCACCCATTCCACCTGACGGGCGATGACGACCGGCGTCGAGCCCGGGCGCACGTAGGCGGCGAGCGCCTCGAGATCCGGGTTGGCGAGCGCGACGCAGCCGTCGCTCGCGCGCGGCGCGCGCGCGTAAGTGTCCGCGGGAACGCCGTGGATCCAGATCCCGTAGCCCGTGCGCCCCAGCAGCCGGTCGCGCGGATTGGGATAGTCGATCGGGTATGCCCCCTTGCCGTACAGGTCGGGGAGCTTTGCCCCGGGAATCCAGGAGGTGACGTGGTAGACGCCGATCGGCGTCTTCTTGTCGCTCTCGCGCTCCTTGCCGATGCCGAGCTTGCCGATCGTGGTGTAGAAGTCGCGCGCCAGCCGCGGCGTACCGCCCCGCAGATCGTACACGTAGACGCGCGAGCGCTCGGCGTCGACGACGACGGCGCTCGTCTGCCTCGCATCGGGCTGGAGCAGGTAGCGGGGAACGCGGTCCGCCGGCGGCGCCTCGCGGCCCGCCCGCGCCCTCGCCCGCGCTTCCGAACGCAGATCCTCCAGCCGATCCCGCGCGGTGTGTGCGGAATCGCCCAGACCGGCGATCGGCCGCACGCGCGCGAGCAGCAGATCGCCCCGGACAAGGTGCGCAAGGCGGAAATTGGGATAGCGCTCGATGAGGCTGTCGATTTCGCCGAGCGCGCTCGCGAGCGCGCCTTGGCGCACTTCGGCGATCGCGCGCTCGAGTTGCGCGTCGGCGCTCATCGGTTTCGTCGCGGCCACCACGCCGCCTGCGACCGCAGTGGTCCAGGCGACCGACGCGACGACCGCGACGACGACTCGTTCGGCCGCGCGCCGAGACCGAAGCGTTGACTGCGCAGAACGGTGGAACGTGTGCGTCCCCGGCATGCGGTTGAAGCTCCCTGCGGATGGTGACGGCATTGAAGAACAAATCACGGTAGCTCCATTCTCTTTGTCGCGGCCGAAGGATGATTGTCCGGAACCGCTGCCCCAAGCTTGCGCGCTTTGAGCCGAAGGCCGTCGAACGCCACCACGACGGCCTTTTCTCCCGAGGCAACCGGCTCGCCCTCGAATTCCGTGGACCAAAGCTCGCCTTGTACCTGCAAGACGGCCTGCCGCCCCTCCCGGCGCACGACCAGTCCAGTAGCGCCGAGCATGGCTTCGAATCCGTTGCGGGCCGGCAACCTCGCCGCAACGATCGCCATCGCGTAGACCGCGATCGAGATCCCGACCGTAACCGCATACACGGGAACCGCGATCCCGAGCGGAAACAACCACAGAAGGGGAAGCGCGATCACGGGCAGAGCAAGTACGAGATGGCACATCGGCACGTCCCGTCATTTCTTGACTTCGACCTGCATGACCGTGTACGCGCCGCCGACCTTGTCGGCGACGAACTCGATCCGGTCGCCCGCCTTGAGCCGGTCCAGCATGGCGGGATCCGCGACCCGGAACACCATGGTCATCGCCGGCATGTCGAGGTTCCTGATGGGACCGTGCCTGATGGTCACCTTCTTCGCCTCCTTGTCCACCTTGCGTATTTCGCCCTGGGTGAGGCTGCCTGCGCCGGAGGATTCCGTTCCGGCGCCGTCGTGGTGCCCCGCGTGCCCCTGCTGCGCGAGCGCATCCGCGCTAGGGGCCAATCCGAAGGCGAATGCGAGAACGATTGCGGCTGTGCGTATCATGAAAGATCCTCCGCCTCTACTTCGCGGCCTTGATGATCCTGCCGACCATTCCGGCCTCGTTGTTGTCCTCCCACCGTGCGGTCCTGCGACCTCACCCAGCGCGGCCGTCGATGAGGCGGCCGTCGCGAAGACCGGCCGGATAATGAAGGTTTTCATGCTTATCCTCATGTCGAAGTCAATGCCCCGATTCCGGGCCCGTCCATTCGCGGGAAACCGAGCCGGGCGGATGGCTGTACCAGCCGGGATCCCCGTAGTCGCCCCGCGCCAGTCCTTCCCGCACCTTGACCGCGGTGAACATGCCGCCCATCTCGAGCGCCCCGAAGGGGCCCTGACCGGTCATCATCGGCAGGGTATTGTCGGGCAGCGGCATCTCCATTTCGCCCATTTCGGCCATGCCGTGCTCGCCCATCGCCATGTAGTCCGGAACGAGCCGGGCGATCTTCCTGGCGACTTCACCGTGCTTGACGCCGATCATGGTCGGAACGCCGTGACCCATCGCGTTCATGGTGTGATGCGACTTGTGGCAGTGGAACGCCCAGTCGCCGGGCTCATCCGCAGTAAACTCCATCGCGCGCATGGCCCCTACCGGAAGATCCACGGTGACTTCGGGCCACCGGGCCGCCTTCGGCACCCATCCCCCGTCGGTTCCGGTGACCGTGAAGTTGTAGCCGTGCAGATGGATCGGGTGGTTGGTCATGGTGAGATTGCCCATGCGTATGCGTACCCGGTCGCCCTTGCGGACAACGAGGGGGTCGATCCCCGGAAACACGCGGCTGTTCCAGCACCACAGGTTGAAATCGAGCATGGTGTTGATCTTCGGCGTATAGCTGCCCGGGTCGATGTCGAAAGCGTTGACGAGGAAGACGAAGTCCCTGTCTACGCGATGCAGGTTGGGGTTCTTCGGGTGCACGACGATGAAGCCGTGCATGCCCATCGCCATCTGCACCATTTCATCGGCGTGCGGGTGATACATGAACGTGCCCGAGTGCCTCATGACGAATTCATAGACAAAGGTCTTGCCGGCGGGAATCTGCGGCTGCGTGAGCCCTCCGACGCCGTCCATGCCGTTTGGCAGCAGCACGCCGTGCCAGTGGACGGTCGTGTGCTCTGGCAGTTTGTTGGTGACGAAAATGCGCAGCTTGTCGCCCTCGACGCACTCGATCGTCGGGCCGGGGCTCTGACCGTTGTAGCCCCACAGGCTCGCCTTCATGCCCGGCGCGATCTCGCGCACCACGGGCTCGGCGACGAGGTGCAATTCCTTCCATCCGTCCCTCATGCGCCACGGCAGCGTCCATCCGTTCAACGTCACCACGGGGTTGTAGGGCCGGCCCTCCGGCGGCGCGAGCGGCGGCTGGGTGACGGGCTTCGCCTGAACGGGCGCCTCGGGCAGCGCGGCCGCCTGCGCGCGGGTCACGATCGCGGCGCCGAGCAGCGCTGCGCCCGATCCCCTCAGAAATTGACGACGGTCGATCATGCTTGCATCCTCCTGGCGCCTAGTGGCCGCCCGCTTGGGCGCGGACCACGCCGCGAGCGGCATTGAAGGGGTCTGTGCGCCGCGCCGGCGAGGGCCCGTTCACGGCGGCCCGAAGATCGGTCTCCGCGAGCCAGAAGTCGCGCAGCGCCTCGATGTACCCGGTGACGGCCGCGATCTGCTCGCGCGCGTCGGCGAGCAGATCGAACACGCTCACCAGCATGCCGTTGTAGCGGAGCAGGTTCTCCTCGGAGATCTTCTTTCGCAGCGGCACGACCTCGTCGCGGTAGAGCATTGCGGCCTCGCGTGCCGCACGGTAGGCGGAATGCGCTTCGCGCAGTTCCGAATGCGCGTTCACGGCGGACTCGGCGAGGCGACGCGCCGACTGCATGTACGTCGTCTCGGCGCGTGCGACCCGGGCCTCGCCCCAGTCGAAGATCGGAACCTGGAGGCTCACCTCGAAGCCGCGCTTCCACGGCTCCGGATCCTCCTTGGTCCCGGCGGGCCCCAGCTCGAAGACGTTGACGAACCGTGTCGCTTTGGTCAGGCCGAGCGATTCGGCGAGGCTTTCGGTTTCGCGCTTCGCCATCTGTATGTCCAGGCGCTGCGCCATGGCTTTCGCCTCGAGATCCTTGTACTCGGGATCGCCCGCCGGCAGTTCGGGCAGCCTTGCCGCCAGCGTGAAACGCGCGTCCCCTTGGGCGAGTCCCATGAGCCTGACCAGCCGCTCGCGCTCGCCGAGCGCCGCATGCCGCGCCCGTGCGAGCCGGGCGACGACCTCGGCATGAAACGCCTGTTCGCGCATTTCGCTCAGGCGGCTCCAGTTTCCGGCGCGCGCCATGCCCCGGGCGAGTTCTGCGCTCGCCTCGGAGGCCGTCTTCACCTGCTCGACGTATCGCACCAACTCCTCCGCGGCGACCGCCCGGAAATACGCCCGCCTCGATTCGGCCGCCACCTCCACCACGCGGGCGGCGACGCCGAGCTTGGCCGCCTCGAAGCGACGCCCTTCGATCTTCCGGCGCAGCGGCAAGGTCAGCAGGTCGATGATCGGGAACGTGAGCGCCCATTCGAATTTGCGCTCTCCACCGTCGCGCGTGCGAAGGTAGGAGAGGTGCGGGTTCGACATGCGGCCGGCCTGGACGAGGTCGGCTTCGGCGATCCCGAGTTCCGCATAGGCGGCCTGCAGCCCCGGGTTGTTCAAGAGCGCGATCTGCACTGCATCGTCGACGGAGAGTTCCGTCCGGAGCAGGTCCATGACTGCCGTGCGCACGTTCGTCGCGTCCGCCTCACTCCGGATCCAGTTGATCTTCTTGTCGAGGCGCTCTCTTGCGACCGATTCCACGTCGCCGAAACCGGCGTCCCGCGAAAACGTCGCGCAGCCGCCCAACAACACTGTCCCCGCGGCGGCCGCCAGAATCGCAGCAGCCGCAGCAGGGGTACGTCGATAGGTGTTCACTGTGATTCCTCTCCCGATGAGACTTGCAGGCGCGCCGGCAGGGCGCCTGACCGCACAGCGGTACGGGCACCGTCACGGCGGCGGCCGCTCGCTGGCGACGCACGCGGCGCGTGCCGCTTCTAGAAGGCCGGGGAGAGAGGAGGCCGATCGAGGGTTCCCGGAACAGCGCTGGAAACCGCGAGCGGCGGGAAGGGAATGACGGTCAAGCCTTCGGGTGCCGCGACCGTCCGGGAATTCGGCGGCGGCATCAGCGCGCCGGAGCAGCAGGCAGCACAGGCATTGCAGTGGGAGTCGGAAGAACCGCTGCCCTCGATCACGTTCGATTCATGCGTGTCCGCGATCCCCGCATCCGCATGCGCGTAGTCCCCGAGGACGGCGCTTCCGGCAAACGCCATGACGGCGTCACCGTGGTGCGAGTGCCCGCAGAACAGCGTCGCGGTGGCGGCGAGGACCTGCATCGGCAGCGTCAGGCACAACCACATGACAATCAGGGTCTTGAAGAGGTATTTCATTGCGTGCATAGACTACGACGGATTGCCCCGTGCAGCAAGGACGGGCCCGCGAAGCGTCCGCCGGGAACCCGCCCGGATCAGGCCCGGCCGCCGCCGTTGCCCGAGGATTGCGCCGGCAGGATGGCGGCCTCGATCTCGGCGACGAGCGACTTCAGGAGCTGCGATTCCTTTGTGGAGAGCTGCGTGGTCTCCCCCGCGGTCCAGTCGGCGTACAGCAGCGCGACCGCGCGGCCCTTCACCACGACCGGGAGCAGCATCAGCGAGCGGGCGTTGTCGAGCGAGTTGCGGTGCCACGCGGGGATGCGCGGCCGGATCTTGACGTCCGCCGTGTTCTCGATGTGGACCGGGCTCTTCGAGGACAGCGTGAGGTGGAACACGTCGGGCGCGAATCCGCCCTCGAAGGAGAGCGAGGTGAGCTCGCCGAACTGGGGCGTGCCGAATCCCGCGCGCGCGCTGTAGCGCCCGGTGGCGGGCTCGAGCACGAAGGCAATCGTGCGCGCGCAGCCGAGGCAGCTCTTCAGGACTTCCAGCGCCATGTGCAGCAGCACCGAGAACTGGCACTCCTTGGCCGAGCGTGCGATCTCGGCCACGCCGGCGGCAAGCCTTTCCTCCGAGTCGGCCGGCTTTCCCGACGTTTCCTTGCCGGGCTTGACGAGGTAGACGTCGGCGAGCCCTTCCCAGCCGCCTTCGGTCTTCGCCTCCGCGGACAGCGCCTCGAGCGTGGCGTGCGCGGTATCCAGGTCCAGGGCAACGAGCGGCGCGAACCGGTCGGCCGCGGCCTTGGCGAGGGCGGGGGTGCCGCTCGCCATCGCGCGCGCGAGTTCGCCGGACAGCGAGGACATCGCCTGGAGCCAGCCGATGTGCGACAGCGGCTGGTCCGTATCGCCCGGCACGAAGGGCTTGAGCGCTTCGCGCAGCCGGCCGGGCAGCCCCCAGCGTTCGGCGATCTCCTGGCCGAGCTCCGAGAGACTCACTCCCAGCACCGCGTTGGCGGCGGCGTCCTGGGACAATCCTTCCGCCGCAGCCTTTTC
>Ga0082335_1006132_pt1 | contig 15800 bp, 12 predicted proteins | sample Subgrocontami58m_FD_72375 | JGI IMG/M metagenome (GOLD analysis project Ga0082335, IMG submission 72375) | Subsurface groundwater microbial communities from S. Glens Falls, New York, USA - GMW37 contaminated, 5.8 m (SPADES assembly) (version 2) ... | reverse complement strand
CCTCCGACATGCCTTGTGGCAGGCTCCCCTTGTCATAAGAAATGTTCAAAGAGAAATCCTGCATGACCGAGGGCCTGCCAGTCGCCGCCAGGTAGTAAACGTCGCTCAGCAAGTCTGCCTTGCCCACGATATCGGGGACTGCTGCTCGCATCAAACGTACCTTCGCATCCCCATCTATCGCCCTCGCCGGTATTGTCAGGACAGAGCCTCCTTGCAGCGTGAGGCCGCCGCCGCTACCGCTTACAGAAGACTCACTGGAATCAAGGACATTGCCAAAATTGAGGGCGGTAGGCTGCGGTACAGGCAGGGCCGTCGAAGAAGACCCCGGCGTGCCTTGTCCGGACAAAGCCGCGGCCAGTAAGAGCCTCGCATCCTCGGCGCTTACCCGGCCGTCGTTATCCATGTCCAGGTTCACGTCTTCGGGAAGGTCTTTCACCGACATTTTCAGGGCAGCCAGGGCGTCCTTGGCGGTTAGCCTTCCATCCCCGTCGTAGTCCCCTTTGACCTTCGTTCCAATTGTAATGCTGCCGTTTTGAAGCTTTAGCCCCAACCGTGTGCCGCCGGTATCTGTAACCAGCATGTCGCCCAGGGTTAAGGAAGAGCGGGCGCCCGCAGCCCCGGCCACGGTGAAAACTATATGAGCCACAGGGCCATCCCCGGTCACTCCATCTGTCCCCTGGGTAGCCACCCCAAACCGTATGACACCATTATCCCGGGTGTTGGCCTGGAAAAGCGCGCCCCGGCCCAGGTCTCCTCCATCAACCCTGACTACTTTTAATACCTGCGGGGCGTAGCTTATCGAAAAATTAAGGCTGCCCACTTTGCTGGCCCTCTCCAGGCGAATGGGGACAGTCACCGTTCCACCGGAGGCAGCTACCCGAGACTCCGCTATCAGACCGGCATCTGTCTGCCTCAAGGCAGGTATGGGTGTAATAGCAGGCGTAGGGGTAACCGCTGGGGGAGGGGTGAGGGCTGGTAAGGGCAGTGCGGCAATGGAGGCAGTAACCCGGACGTTGTCCAGCGCTGCACCGCTCGCTCCCGCGGTCAGACCGCGAAATGTCAGCCGTGTAACGCTGGCGGTAGCTGTCAGAGCGTACTCACGCTCCTGCCAACCCATGCTGGAGGTGGAACGTCCGGTTGTGTCAAACGAAAGCTTATCGACCGAAGCAGCGCCCCAAAGCACCTCCATCTGCTTCACTGCTGTCCCGGCAGGGTTTCCTGCGATAGCAAAACGCAGGATATACGCCTGGCCCGGGATAGTAGACAGGTCTTGGCGAATAGCGCCCGCGCTGTCGCCGCTGAGGTCCACCGACTGGCGGCCACTGGCAGCTTGCCAGTATCCGCTTATGTGGTCGATAGAGGCGGAGTCTACTGTCCATCCGCCGAATGTTTGTCCGGTAGTACGGGTTACGTAGCTAGCACCGGCGCCGGGGTCTTCAAAGTCGCCGTTAGCTACAATTGAGGTAGAGGCAGGCACAAGAGCAGTAGTTGACCCTACCCCAGCTCTGAGAGTGGCTATTTCACCGGCGGAAAGGGCGTAGTTGTAGATTCTCACCTCATCTATTGTACCGGCCAAAGTGCCACCAAAGGAAGGATTGCGGCCAATATTGATGTAGTTCCAGCCGGAGCCAAGGGTACCCGCCTTTTCATACACCGCGTCGTCGACGTGTAGCCTCACTTTTTTGGCGTTCTGGTCATAGACTGCTGCAATGAAAACCCATTCCCCGATCGTAACGGGGCGATATCCCAGGACAGCGCCCGAACCACTAAAGGCCGACCAGCCAGTTCCCCCACCGCGGTTGTCAATGTCTATGGTGCGATCATAGTCCCCATTGTCATGGGAGATAACTGTTCCGGTGGCCTTGTCAGTCTGGACCCAGGCTACCATGGTCATCCGGGGCATTGCTTCAGGGTTAATATTCACCGGCGCCGAGACATAGTTATTTACTCCGTCAAACTTTAACGCCTGCCCCTTCTTTCCAGCGACAAAAATAGCGCCGCTGTTTGTCCCATGATTGCCATTGCCCGAGTAATCCCTGGTATCGCCGTCAAATGGATAGTAGGCCACCAGCCCGGGCGTACCAGTCGGCGGCGCCTGGGCCAAAGCATGGTACAAAGGACCGCCAGTCTGGCTGATTAATAGAAGAACAATTAGAAAGGTCAGACTATACTTTAACACAGACCAACGTTTGCCCCTCGGGTTCATCGTTACCTCCTGCGCCTTTCTGATCGTCGCTCAGTCTATCAGCGACATTCTTGTTACGTTGACGGCGTTGCCGGCACACCAGGACGGCGCCAATTTGTAGATTATGCACTTAGCCTCGACTGTTTGTCAAACTAACGGGTCTCCACAATCAGAGATGGGTAATCTGTAGAGGCCTGTTGGGAAACCTATCCGCCCATTTTCGGTCAGGGTAGTACAGCTTAAAGGGGCAGCCCCAAAATAGGACAGCTAATTTAGGGTATACAGCTTTGATTTGCACAATTCTATTCGTTGCTGTAGCATAATGCCTATCAATCGCTGAACAAACACGGGAATCGGCTATGGGAGGTTGGCAGGCATGAGCGGTGAAGTAGAGATTAAGAGGACAATCTGTATGTGGTGCCACAATCACTGCAAAGTGGCAGTCCACATAAGCAATGGCCGGCTGATAAAAGTCGAAGAGAACCCGGAGCACCGACTGGGTTCCCTTTACTCCCGCACTGTGCGCTCTTGTCCCAGGGCTATTGCTGCCGCCGACTGGTTTCATCACCCCGACCGGCTGGGCTATCCCCGAAAGCGCATCGGAGAGCGGGGTGAGGGTAAATGGCAAACTATCCCCTGGGAGCAAGCCCTGGATGAAATCGCCGAAAAGCAGGATTCTATTCGACAGATGTACGGCGCCGAGTCCATTGCTACTACCAGCGGCACCTACCGCACCCACGATGAATACCGCACCCGCTTTTTCAACCTGCTGGGAAGCCCCAATCACATGGGGCAGGGCCACATCTGCTGGGGGATATCGAATATGGTAGCTGCCGCTATGCTGGGTTGGCCGGCCAACGCCCCTGGCCTGCGGCCAGGGCTGACTAAGTGTATCCTTATCCTGGGGTCCAATCCCCCTGAGGCCCACCAGTTCCTGTGGCACCGCATGTTAGATTGCCTGAATGCCGGGGCGAAACTTATTGTCATTGACCCGCGGCGCATTACAGCGGCCCAGCGTGCGGATATCTGGCTTCAACTCAGGCCCGGCACCGATACCGCCCTGATAATGGGTTTGATACAAACAATAATAGAAGAGGGCCTCTATGATAAAGAGTTCGTTGCCCGGTGGTGCCACGGCTTTGAACAACTCAGGCAGCGGGCAAAGAACTATTCACCTGAAAAGGTAGCGGAGATAACCTGGGTTCCCGCGCAACAGATACGTGAGGCGGCGCGCCTTTACGCCGCCAGCAAACCCGCCGCCAGCTTCCACCACATGGGCCTGGAACACCTGACCAACCATGTGGAGGCACTCCAGGCCCGCTTCATCCTGCCCGCCATCACCGGCAATATTGATGTACGCGGCGGAGACCTGCTGCGGGGTTTCTATCCCAAAGCAGTCCCCGAGCAGGAGATAGAGCTTAACCATTTGATGCCGGAGGAGCAAAAACGGAAGGCTTTGGGCCGGGAGCGCTTCCCCTTCCTTTCCTGGCCCGGCTACGAGCTTGTCCAGGATAGCGTCAAAAAGGGGTGGGGCCGGGGTTTCTCCCGTAGCCACCATTGCTACGCTCACGCCCCTTCCGTATTCCAAGCTATGCTTACAGGCAAACCATACCCGGTCCGCGGGCTGATAACCGTTGCCAGCAATCCCTTGCTTACCATGCCTAATATCAAGCTTGTCTATAAGGCAATAAAAGCGTTGGACCTCTACGTGGTAATGGATTTCTGGATGACTCCGGGAGCCGAGCTGGCGGACTATGTGCTACCGGCTGCCTCATGGCTGGAACGGCCAACCATCTTTGGCGGACAGGACACTATAAGCTCTCTGGAAGCGGGCGAAACTGCCTTTCCCCCCGTTAAAGAAGGAGAATACGAGAGGCATACCGACTATGATTTATGGCGCGGTCTGGGGATGCGTTTGGGGCAGGCTGAACACTGGCCGTGGGAAACACTGGAAGCGGCCTACGATTACCGTCTGGCTCCCCTGGGATATACCCTGAAGCAGTTCCTGGCCCAAAAGGGCGGTTTCGATTCCGTCCCTGCGGAGTACAATAAATATGAGAGGATAGGGTTTGGCACTCCGACCGGCAAAGTGGAACTCTACTGCACTGTACTGGAGAAACTGGGCAAAGACCCCCTTCCCAACTACGAGGAACCTGCGGAAAGCCCCCTGAGCGCCCCTGAACTTTCCAGGAAATTCCCTTACATCCTCACGACTGGAGGCCGTTTCTTACCAGCGTATCATTCCGAGCACCGCCAGGTGGAATCGCTGCGCCGCCAGCATCCCAATCCTATAGCACAGATAAACCCTGAAACTGCCCGTACGCATGGAATAACGGAAGGCGACTGGATATGGATAGAGACGCCTCGCGGCAGGATAAAGCAACGCTGTCAGATATATTCTGGCATACATCCGGGGGTTGTCCACGCCGAACATGGCTGGTGGTTTCCTGAGGAGCCTGGAGAGGAACCCTGGCTACGCGGTCTGTGGCAATCCAACATAAATGTTCTTACGGAGGATAAACTTAACCACTGCAACAAAGCCAGTGGCGGATGGCCGCTGCGGGGTTTGCTCTGCAATATCTCCAGGGTAAAGACATACTGAACAGCAATATCGTATGGTGGGTTAAGCGCCCCGATTGCATCAGGGCGCAAATCCACCAATCTGCCTCGCGACAATGATTTTAGGGCGATTACATACTTCATATGGACTTATTTGTGATACACTTTTAAATTAATCAAATCTGAGAATCTTCGATGCAAAATCCCTTTTTCCCCTTTGGTATCTCAATAGTGAACGGTTCTGTTTCATACTGGCTACCATCAACGATACAACGCAATTTTGCGGTTCTCTTACCACGTGGGGTATCGAGCGGAATATCAAATAGTAGGACGCGTTCTTCAGTAGTATAGAAGCCCTGCGATTCCCAATCGGAGGGATACAATTGCCCACCCATGCAAAGCATGACTGATTCCACCTGGATTCTTCTGAGTGTAAGTATTACTGTAACAGACCCCTCTAAGAGTAACAGGGTACCATCTTTTTCATTATCCCAATAATTCATTTTTCCCCCAGCAGAATCCTTCAACCACCATTCCTCCCGATACCATATAATAGAATAGTGCCTTTCCTTATTTTCAGCTTTCTCTTGCGATAACCTTCCAATTTCGACGCGAGCCTCATTTCGTTGTCGATAAGGTGCTCTGAATAAATGCCAAGCAAAAATGAACGCAAACACTAGGACAAAGCCGAGGATTATGCCTATCGTTGCGCCAATACTAGGATACCAAAATTGCTGTTCGGATGTAGCGTTTACAGGAATTTGCCAATGCCCAACCAAACCACCGACTAAACCGAATATGGCCGTCCCTACAACTTCCAATATCCAAAAAAATTTGGCAGATTGGCGGAAATGTTCGGTGTCCTTCCGCGCTCTAGACCATACTGATTCCGTTATCATGCGCCTATTCTTCTGCTTCTCTGATTTACGTCAAGTGTATAATCGCCGATTTTAAAAACGAAACGTAATATGTCACTGGAATTAACGTTGGTGGGTTCCGTTCGTTTATAAATGGACCACTTCAGATTTTATCAGTTTTAACTTTTGAGCTTTGGCTTTGAGCTTTCAGTTAGCAAAGTTGCCTTCCTTTTCCCTGGTACCTGTGCTAGTCTCTTGTCAGTTCCTTCCTTATCTCAGCATATCTAACCAAAGTATACATTGCGCGGGCGCACTGTTCCGGCGTTTCGTAACCCGGCAACCCCGTCCCCCTCAATAGCTCGACAACAGCCTGTTTCACCATGCTGCTTGTAGATATGCGCCAGAACTGTAAAATTACCGGTTTTTTATGCCTGTTGGGGATAGATCCCAGTATCTCGCAGGCTTTCAGGCAGTCCTGCATCTCCGCTGCCGGATTGTTGCCGGGAAAACGGATGGGCGCCCTGGTGATTATCCCGTCGATATAGGGCAGACTGGCTATCTTATCCAGAATCTCAGCTTCATGTTGCGCTGTCCGTGTGCCTCCGGCAAAATCGAGGGGATTCCGCGGAGTTGGAGCATGGGCCGCCAGCGATTTTTTCAATTGGGCTTGAGTGTCTCTGTCGAATTCCGGGACCTCCAGACCCAGGAGGTTACAGGCATCGCATGTGACCACCCCTTGCCCCCCGCTGCCCACAATAGCAATTCTCCTTCCGGGTGGTAAGGGTTGATGCACCAGGGCTTCTGCCATATCGAATGGCTGAAATACCTCATCAGCCCGTAAAATTCCTGCCTGGCGGCACATAGCATCAAAAAGATGGGATTGGCCGGCCATAGAGCCTGTATGCGACTGGGTAGCCCGCGCCCCAGCCTCCGTGCGGCCCGATTTATAGATAATTATCGGCTTTTTTCTTACTGATTCTCTGGCTAATTGAAAAAAACGCTTGCCTTCACGAAACCCTTCCATATAAAGGATAATGGCTTTGGTGTCCTCATCCGCCATCATATAGTCAAGGTAGTCGGCCGCGTTGAGGTCGGCCTGGTTTCCGATGCTCACGAATTTAGAGAGACCGTATCCCTTGGCAAGGGCGCTTTCGGCCAAATCAGCGCCAAAGGTGCCGCTCTGTGAGATAAAAGCGATGTGACCCGCCCGGGGCGCCTGTTCAAAGGAAAGATTCAAGCCCACTCCTGAGCTCAACAGGCCGTTACAATTAGGGCCGACCAGTCGAATCCATCCCTGTCGGGCTATGGCTACAACCTGCTCCTGAAGCGCCCTCCCTTCCGGCCCGGTCTCGGCGAAGCCGGCAGAGATAATCACTGCTCCCTTTACACCCTTTTGAACGCATTCCCCTATAACCCGGGGCACTACCGGAGCCGGGACAACCACCACCGCCAGGTCTACCGGCTGAGGAATGTCCAGGACGCTGGGGTAAGACACAAGCCCCATGACCACTTTCTCTGAATTATTAACCGGATAGATAGTCCCGCGGAAGCCAGTAAAAAGCGGCCTAGTTACCATATGATAACCCCACTTGCCAGGGGTATTTGAAGCCCCGATAACTGCTATGGACTGGGGTTTGAAGATAGCGTCCAGTTGCTCAATGATGCTCTTCAATTTGTTACTCCCATAACTCTTCCCCTACCCCACCAGCGCCTCAATCCCCTTCACAATGTCATCCAGTTTGCTGCCGATACCAAATACCTCGGCCACCCCCGCCTCCTTGAGAAACGGAATATCCTCGGGCTGGATGAACCCTCCCAGGATAACTGGGGTATTCGCCCCTTTCTGTTTTAACAGGTTTACTACACGAGGCGCCAAAGAACGGTGAGCATCGGCCAGAGAGCTGAGGCCCACTATATCCACATCCTCCTGGATAGCGGCCTCAGCTATGTGTTCGGGGGTCTGGTGCCGTCCGGCATAGATAACCTCCATACCGGCATCTCTCAGGGCCATAGCTACCAGTAATACTCCACGGTCATGTCCGTCCAGTCCGGGCTTGGCTAACAACACTCTTATGCGCTTTTTATCTGTCATAGGATTCAACTCCTTATTAGTTTCTTGTAAATGCAGGATATGGGTAGACCTCCGCATCTACTCTGGGATGGGGTATAAGATTAATTAATTACTTCCCTGCCATATACGACGACGCCTCTTTAACCGGAAATAGCTCCACTACCAGGCCGTGGGTATACTTCGGGCTAATCCACGCCGCTTTGAAGGGTGTAGACAGGCCGGGTTGCTGAACAAACGGCTCCACACCTTTACCCCGGAGATTATCTACAGCCTTATCTATATCCTCTACCAGAAAGCAAACCGAGCGCAAACCTTCCCCATTCTTTTCCAGAAAAGCCGTTAAAGGGTGTTTAGCATTGGTTGGGCAAAGGATACCGATATAGTTGCTACCTATGGGGATAATGGCATTGCTGAACCCCTCAGCCGGATAATCATGCCTCTGATTGGGGCGTAATCCCCAAATCCGTTCGTAGAGGGCTACCGCCTTATCCAGGTCTTTGACAATGTGGTGTATATGGCTTATCTTGGGTACCAACCCCTTTTTCGGGGTATTCTGGAGTCCCCATTGCTTAAGGGGGTCAACCTCTATAAGCTCAAACAGGACTCCCATTGTGGAGCGGGGATGGACCCACGCCCGCTTCTGAAGCCCGGAATCCAGAGCCGGCGCCTCATTTACCACCACCCCCTTCTGCCTTAGCGAGCGGACCTCCTTCTCTACACTATCCGTCAAAAAGACGAGGTGATAAATACCCTCACCTTTGCGGTCTATGAATCGGGCTAAAGTCCCCTTTGAATCAGCAGGCTCCAGCATCTCGGCGAAATTGGGGGGCACCGGAAAGACAGCGTTATTTACTCCCTCCGGTGTCGAGCTAAATTTCTTTGCCAGGGGTATACCCCACAACGAGGTATAGACTGAAGCTGCCTGGTCTATATTTTTCACCGCATGTCCAAAATTAGTAATGCCCTTAATCATGGTACCTCCTTTTGGTTAATTCAAGTGAGTACATTCAGTAATTTTGTCGAAATATTACATAACTAGGCCGCATTCTACAGTTTTTGCAGCCGACTGTAAACACCCCAAAACCTGTAAATATACGGTATAATATCATTCGTGAACACCCCTGAAAGCAGCCCGGTTAGCAAACGGGCGGTATTATTTATCGCCACATTAGCTTCTTTTATAACCCCTTTCATGCTCTCCGCCGTCAATATCGCCTTACCCTCAATCGGAAAAAGATTCTCCCTGGATGCAGTCATATTGGGCTGGGTAGCCAGCTCATATCTTCTGGCTGCTGCGATGTTTCTCGTCCCCCTCGGAAGAGTCGGGGATATCCATGGACGGAAAAAAATCTTCATGCTGGGCATTATCACCCACACTGTTTCGTCTGTAGTCCTCTCCCTGGCAAATTCGGCCCTGTTGCTCATCTCTTTTCGTGCCATACAGGGAATCGGCGGCGCCATGATGTACGGTACCAGTGTTGCCATCCTTATCTCGATATTTCCCCCCAGCGAAAGGGGCAAAGTCCTGGGCATCAATGTCTCATTTACCTATCTTGGCCTTTCTCTCGGGCCGACCATTGGCGGTCTGATAACACAGCATTTCGGCTGGAGGTACATATTCGTCCTGGCCGCTCTCCTGGGTTTAGTGATTGCTATTATCGCCCTGTGGAAACTCAAAGGTGAGTGGGCCGAGGCCAGGGGGGAAAAATTTGATTTTACCGGCTCTATTATTTACGGGCTAGGGTTGGTATCCTTGATGTACGGTTTTACCCTTCTGCCCACTATGATGGGAGTCTGGTTAATTATAACCGGGGTGGTTGGAATTACGGGATTCATTCTATGGGAAATAAGGATAAGCAGCCCTATATTAAACATCAATCTTTTCAAGAACAATCTTACCTTTTCATTTTCTAACGTAGCGGCGTTGATTAACTATAGCGCCACCTTTGCCGTGGGCTTCCTCCTCAGCCTCTATCTACAGTATATTAAAGGATTCAGTCCCGCCCATGCAGGCCTTATCCTGGTATCCCAGCCGGTTGTTATGGCTTCCATATCACCCCTGGCCGGAAGGTTATCCGACAGGCTTGAGCCGCGGTTAATGTCCTCAATAGGCATGGCATTGACAACCCTGGGTCTTATCATGCTCACCTTTATAAACAACCAGACAGGGCTGGGGTACATATTAGCTTCTTTAATTACTATTGGCCTGGGTTTCGGCCTTTTTTCATCCCCGAACACCAATGCTGCCATGAGCTCTGTAGAAAAGAAGTTTTACGGCGTCGCCTCAGGGACGCTGGCCACGATGCGTCTCATCGGGCAAACACTTAGCCTGGGAATAGCTATGCTGGTTTTCGCTTTGCACATCGGAAGAGTGCAGATAACTCCTGAATACTATCCGCTTTTTCTAAATAGTGTCAAAACAGCCTTCATCATATTCTCAGTCCTCTGCTTTGGGGGTATATTTGCCTCCCTGGCGAGAGGGAAAACCCGTTAGCAACCTCCAGTTAAAATACATTGATCGTATTCCAATAAATTATTCAATCCACCTGCCGTAAAATTCTAAATACTAATCTCTAAACTCTAAACAAATTCAAATTATAAAAATCGTAATTTTAAAACCAACCATATACACTTCTCCCGTGACTGTCTAGATATTTCATATAGCTAATGCGTGCAATATTCGGAACCAATATTTTGGTTATTTGTATTTAGATATTGTTTGGGATTTAGTGCTTCGTATTTAGGATTTTATTTTTTTAGCCCCCCCTTGCCCCCACCCCATTAAAGATGTAGCATTAAGCATAGGTAAAAGTAAACTGGCAAGGAGGCCATCAATGAATGCAGCCTTACTGGCAATCATAATCATAGTTGTCCTGGTAATAGTCATTGCTTTGTTTATCTGGGGACTATATAACAGCCTGGTCCGCAGCAGGATGCAGGTCAAGGAATCGTGGTCAGGCATAGATGTGCAGCTTAAAAGACGCTCCAGCCTCATCCCCAACCTGGTGGAAACCGTCAAGGGCTATGCCACGCACGAGCGGGAGGTGTTCGAGAACGTGACCAAAGCCCGGGCCGCCCTCATGAGTGCAGGTGATGCCAAATCGGCAGCAGAAGCTAATAATCAGCTCACCGGCGCCCTGAAAACCCTTTTTGCTGTAGCCGAAAACTATCCCCAACTCAAAGCCTCCGAGAACTTCATGCAGCTCCAGAAGGAGCTATCCGACATCGAAGCCAAGATAGCTTTCGCCCGCCAGTTCTACAACAGCAATGTACTGTCCTATAACACCAAAATACAGGTCTTCCCCAATGTGTTATTGGCCAGGTCCTTTGGTTTTACTCAGTCCGAGTTTTTCACCGCCACCGAGGAAGAAAAAGCCGATGTAAAGGTTAGCTTCGAAAAGAAATAAACATGACGATCTATGATCAAATCGACGCCAACCGGAGAAGCACCTGGTTTCTCATGGTACTATTTGTCGTTTTTGTGGCCGCAGTTGTGGAACTGATCGCCCTGGCCTTAGGCGGTGGTTACATAGCAGGGATCATCGTTCTGATTTTCGCAGGCATTTTCGTAACCATTAGTTACTACAGTTCTTCGTCCATGGTGCTGGGTATCTCCCAGGCACGGGAAGTAAAACACGATGAAAATCCCGACCTGTACAATGTGGTAGAAAACCTGTGTATCGGCTCCGGAATGCCGGTGCCCAAAATTTATATTATCAATGACACCGCCCCTAATGCTTTCGCCACCGGACGCGACCCTCAGCACGCAACGATAGCTGTTACCAGCGGCTTACTACAGAAACTGGATAAACTGGAATTAGAGGGTGTAATCGCCCACGAACTATCCCATATCAAGAATTACGATATTCGACTAATGACCCTGGTGGTCGTGCTGGTTGGCCTGGTGGCGCTGCTGGCCGATTTTATGTTGCGTTTCACTTTTTTCGGTTCAGGCAGACGTCCCAGCAACAGGGGACGTGGGGAGGGGTTGGGGGGAGCACTTATCCTGATAATCGCCCTTGTAGCCGCTATTTTAGCTCCTATAGCAGCCCAACTTATAAAGTTGGCCATATCCCGGGGCCGAGAATACCTGGCTGATTCTTCCGGCGCTTTGCTTACCCGCTACCCCGAAGGACTCGCCCGGGCGCTGGAGAAAATTTCCGCCGACAAAGAGCCGTTAGAGGTAGCCAATAAAGCTACAGAACATCTCTATATAACGAATCCGCTTAAGGGACACAAAAGCTGGGCCAATAACCTTTTTTCCACCCACCCACCTATAGACGAGCGCATCCGTCGGCTCAGGGCGATGTAGCTCCCCCCTTTGCGAATTAAATCTTCGGGAAATAGCCTGTTCACGATATTAGATTATTCACACAATCCTCCCGCCACCTTCATATTTTCTTCACATTTAAGTGTTATCTTGATTATGGAGCCTGTGAACATACGGCTTTGAACAAAAACTTAAAGGAGGCTAAAGCGATGAGAAAATGGGTGTGGATCGGATTAGCAGTATTAATGGTTATAGCGTTGGGAATCGGGGGTGGGACGGCCCTGGCCAACCGGTATACCGATAAAGTTGTAATCCAGGAGACGACACAGCAATGGGGTGGATATCTGGACAATGCAACTTTGAACCGGGTGGCCGTAGTTTTGGGTTTAACCCCGGCGGAATTAACTACCCAACTCCAGTCCGGTAAGACTCTGGCCCAGTTGGCCAAAGACAAGAATGTTACCAGTGACAAAGTGGTGGATGCAATACTGGCCCCGCATAAGGACCAGTTACAACTGCGGGTAAAGTACGGCTATATTACTCAGACCCAATCAGACTCGTATTTGGCAACGGCAAAGCAACAGGCTGAGATTACACTAAACCGGACCTTCAATACCTCCGGCGTTACCGGCGGGCCTAATACCCCGGGCTATTCCGCGAATGATATGCTAAGCGACTGCAATAACATGATGGGAAGCGGAGGAATGGGTAGTATGATGGGAAGCAATGGCGGAATGATGGGAGGGGGTGGCGGTATGATGAGCGGCGGTGGCGGTATGATGGGTAACTATGGTAGTGGCCGGAATACTCCTCGTGGAAGCAATAGCTTTGGTTCGGGTGGCAGGGGTATGATGGGGGGTAATAGTGGCGGTATGATGGGTGGGGGAATGATGGGCGGTTGGAACTGAGCTTTTCAGAATAAATTTAATAGAAGCAGCCCCGGTTCACCGGGGCTGCTTCATTTGAAAGAAGGATAACATGATGGGAGGTTCCTGGGGTTTGGGTATGGGAAACTTTATGGGAGGTTTCTGGATGTTTATTATATGGATTGCTATTATCGGGTTAATAGTCTGGGCCCTAACTGCGGCGGTCAGGCCCGGTCAAAACCCGGGTCACGTACCCGGTTCATCGGCTCAGGACATAGCACGGAACCGGTATGCCCGGGGCGAGATAAACAAAGAACAGTATGAACAGTTGCGAAAAGACCTCGCTTAGAAACCGTTCTCAGGTCAAAGCGAACTCAAAAGGGAGTCCCATCTAGCCGGGACTCCCTTTTGCATTGCACGGAGATATTCCCTGGTGTATGCTGAAACCAGGAATAAAGTTATGGCTAAAGGCAAAATCCTGGTTGTAGATGACGAAATTAAGATCGTTGACCTGATTCGCCTGTACCTGGAGAAAGATGGTTACCAGGTAATAACGGCCGGCGATGGACGTCAAGCCTTGGAACTTTTCCACAAAGAAAAGCCTGACCTTATGGTGTTGGATATTATGTTGCCTGGAATGGACGGCTTAGAAGTATGCCGTGCAGTGCGCCGCCAGTCGGGGGTGCCTATCATTATGCTCACTGCCAGAAACGAGGATGTGGACAAATTGATGGGCTTAGAGTTGGGCGCCGATGACTACATAACCAAGCCCTTCAGCCCCAGAGAATTGGTAGCCCGTGTGCGGGCCGTGTTACGCCGGACCAGAGGCGAAATTACTCCGTCCCGTCTTATAGCTGTAGGTAAACTGGTTATTGACCTTGAACGTTACGAGGTTACCTGCCATGGGCGTCCTGTGGAGCTTACCCATACTGAATTCAAAATCCTGGCGGCTCTGGCCGGCAATCCCGGCAGGGTATTTACCCGCCTTCAGCTACTCGACCTTGCCCAGGGCGAGGCTTACGAGGGCTATGAACGGACTATTGATGCCCATATAAAGAACCTGAGGCGCAAACTAACTCATCCGGAAGGCGAATGCCGTTTAACTACAGTTCACGGTATAGGTTATAAGTTCGAGGATCAGGTATGAAAAAGTTGCATTTTAACCGGCTGGGAGTAAAGCTAAGCCTGGCTTTTCTAGGTGTCGCTGTAGTGGCAGTGGCGCTGGTTGCCTACCTTATGAACAACTTTACCAGCCAGCAATTCCTCAGCTACCTGGGACACTCCCAGGCGATGCAGCAGATGATGGGCAGCGGTGGAATGATGGGTGGGGGTATGGGGGGTATGATGACCCCACTGGGTAGCGCTGAACAGGACTTTCTGGCAGCCATAAATCGCTCTTTGTGGCTGGCCGGGCTGATTGCCGGGGCGGCGGCCGTCTTGATAGGCGTTATTATAACCCGCCAGATTGTTGCCCCGCTCCAGCGTCTTACGCGCGCCGCTCAACAGATAGCTACAGGCGATCTGTCCCAGCGGGTCCCTGTAGAGTCCGGAGATGAGACCGGCGAATTGGCAGCCTCGTTCAATACTATGACTGAAGCCCTGGCCCAAAACGAGGAGTTACGCCGCCACATGGTGGCTGATATCGCTCATGAGCTTAGGACCCCTCTGACTGTCCTCCAGGGCAACCTGGAGGCCATGCGTGATGGAGTTATTAAACCGACTCCTCAGCAAATTGATTCATTACATCACGAGGCCCAGTCCCTTAGCCGCCTGGTGGATGACCTGGGTACCCTTTCGCTCGCCGAGGCAGGTCAGTTGAAGCTTCACCTTCAAGCCGTTGACGTAAGCGGTATTATCCGCCGTGTCGCCACCGGAATGGAAAATCAGGCACAGCAAGGACGGGTTTCGCTGGAGGTATCTCTGCCGGATAGTCTGCCACACGCTATGGCGGATGCCGACCGTGTTGCCCAGGTGCTACGGAACCTGTTGAGCAATGCATTAAGGCACACACTTTCTGGCGGCTCCATACGGATAAGCGCCCAGCCTTCGCCTCAGTCCGTCAAAGACCTCTTAGTATCTGTTGTTGATACCGGCCAGGGCATCCCGGCGCAGGAACTCCCTTTGATTTTCGAGCGTTTTTACCGCGTTGACCGCTCCCGCGCCCGCTCTACAGGTGGCGCGGGGATCGGGTTGACCATTGTAAAACAGTTAGTGGAAGCTCATGGTGGTAGGGTATGGGTGGAGAGTGAGATGGGGAAGGGAAGCAAGTTTTATTTTACGTTACCAGTAGCCGGCTATATGTAAAGACATTGATATTTACGCACAGGATGTAGCAAAATACTAAATTCTAATATCTTCTAAACAAATCCAAATAACCCAAATTACAATATCGAAACTCACATTATAAACCTATTTCTAGTCCAGGTATATCGTTGTTCAAGGGCGCGAAGTCTGAGGTTACAGGTTTGGAATACTTGAGTTTTGAAATTGTTTCGGATTTAGTGCTTGGGATTTAGGATTTTATTCTCGGTTACATGATGGGTAATTATTTAAGACACTGAATAAAGCCGTATTCTAAATGTACTTAAAGGGAGACAATATATGCGAAATGCCTCAGAACATGTATGGTTGTCATTCCTCCGGCATCTCAGAGGGCGTTTAACTGCCGGATTGCTGCTCCTGGTCCCCTTACTCATAACCTACTGGGTGCTTAACCTGGCGTTTCATTTCCTCGATGGGCTATTTGAGCCGATAGTACAACGCACGTTGGGATTTTCGATACCCGGGTTAGGTATAGGGCTACTCGTGCTGCTCACTTATCTTGCCGGATTACTGGCCACCCACTGGATAGGCCGGGGCATTATACGGGCAGGCCAAACAGCTATATTGCAGGTGCCCCTCGTTAAGATAGTTTATGAGGCTTCCAAGCAACTCATCGAGTCCTTCTCGGGTACTGGAAAGAGTGGCTTCAAACGGGTTGTCTTTATTGAAC